>Ga0315280_10002946_pt1 | contig 26797 bp, 26 predicted proteins | sample YL17G06_40_MG_FD_203697 | JGI IMG/M metagenome (GOLD analysis project Ga0315280, IMG submission 203697) | Sediment microbial communities from Yellowstone Lake, YNP, Wyoming, USA - YL17G06_40 | ecosystem: Environmental > Aquatic > Freshwater > Lake > Sediment | place: USA: Wyoming | collected...
GGGCGAAAGAGCGGATGCTTTTCGTGGAGGGATAGTCAAGAAAATACATCATGAAATGCTGAACCCCAGTCTTGACGTAGTCTGCCACTCTATCCGTCACCTCTCTGACAGTACCCAAGATGTACTTGGTCCTCATGTCCTCTAAATGGCCGACCACAGGCTTGCTTTCCCCGTATTCTGCCTGGGCGTCTGCGGCCCAGTTCGACCAACTAACCACCCTTTCCAGATCTTCTGCCTTGTCGCTGATCAATACGAAGTTCTCAAGCGATTTCACGATGCGATCATAATCCGTCCCAAGCGATCGACAGTGTGCATGAAGAACTGCGAGTTTTCTCGCAAACTCTTCTGGCGAAATCTCATCCACATTCCACCCGTCGGCATACTTCGCGACTGTCTTCAGCACTAGTTTCTCGCCCTTGCCTGCGAGCCAGATCTTTGGGTGCGGTTTCTGTAGTGGCTTCGGCGCGCAGACTGCATCCTTGACGTTGTAGTATCTTCCCGAATAGGTAAAACTCTCATTCGACCACATCCCTTTGACAATTTCCACAGTTTCGATGAGTCGCTGAACTCGAGCTTTGGCTGATGGCTCCCAAGGCAGCCCATAGCTGATCTGTTCAGAAGCTCGCCATCCCGCGCCAAGTCCAAGCTCCAGTCGGCCGTTCGAAAGGACATCCAAGGTGGCAGCCATCTTCGCCAATAGAGCTGGCGATCTATGCGTAGCACATAAGACCAGAGTCCCCAGACGCATTGATTCGCAGAGTTGACTCGCGGCGCAGAGTACAGTCCAGCATTCAAGATTGTACCCATCACGCCCAAGTGTGAAGTGGTCGGGAACCCAAAGTGAGTTGAAACCTAACTCTTCGCATTCTGAGATCGTTGATTTAATGAGCCCGAAGTTAACATTGTAATTGAAAGCACTAGCGCCCGCGTAGACCGGAAGACAAACTCCAAACTGCGTCTTAGCCATGTTAGATCTCGCGGCCGGTCCCCAAACAAATGGCTAAAAGCCTTCCTATCCTGAAAGGAGACTCTATTATCACACCGCATCTGGCACACTTTAAGGTGAGAAGCCTGAGTGTGCTTACATGAACGAAGAACGTGACATTGCCAAACTGAGGCGTTGGTGCATGCGAAGAGAAGGGGAGGGGGAGTCGGTCACTGAGATTTGCGCAGCCGCCCAAATCCCCAGAAGAACCTTCTACAATTGGCGGCACCGATACCGTCAAGGCGGCCTAGAACGCCTCCTCAACGATAAACCCAAAACCGCCGATACAATTCACAGAACCCCAGAAGAAGTGGTGGCGAAAGTAACCCACCTACGCTTAGAGACCGGATGGTGCCCACATAAGATAGCCGGATACCTCACAAACCAGAACATGCAAATCAGTCACATGACCGCTACCGCATCATACGCCAAGCAGGCCTCAACCACCCGGCTTTGGGACACCGAATTCCGTTGGTCTTTGATTTTTGAATTTGCTGGGTTGAGGCTTAGGTTTGGGCGTCATCGGTCTCGGTTCTCTATCCGAGATAAGACATATATATTTAGATATATTATGTTTTCGGCATGCGAAGGATACAGATCAAGCATGATAGGTTCATCCTGACGGATGGCATCATAGGCTTCTTCGAGAAGGTCGTCACTCCTTTCGGTACAGGCGCCAAGATAGACTGCCCCAAAGAGTTCCTCGGCAGACGAGTCTACGTGATCATCCGTAAGGAGTAGACTGGGCGCGTTGAGGCAGACGCTCCTCACGGAGTTCCGTCAAGTCTTCGAGGCGGTCAGGAGCGGAAGCTACCCTTACCGTTCAAGGAAACCCAAACCTAGGGCTTGGGCTTCCTATGATAGGGCGCAGATGTGTGAGGCTCCCGACATGATCAGCCTGATCGGTGGGGTTGCGGATGAGGCGTCGGTTAGGATTCAAGGTTGTAGGCCATGCTGGAACGCTTACCCGAAGCCTCTCTTGGCTAAGCTGATCCTCACGCAGCAGTATGATGGCCGATGCAACCGTGTCGGCGTAGGATTACTCCGACTCTTCAGGGAACGCTTACGCGTAGACGCAGCGCATGCCGGATTATCCTACAAGACCCTGGAACGCAACACCCCATCATTTGACGGAGTGTTGCAAATCAGGGCGCTTCAGACAGAGGTTTCTCTGCGTAGCCATTGCTGGCTTCAAGCGACGCTGCTGAAATATGAGGAGAGGCTCCCCCTCAGGAAGGCTAAGGCGGCGTTGCAGAGGCAAAGCCTCACAGTGACACCCTCCACAGTCCAAGAGATCATAAGCCGTGTCGCCTACTGGCTGAGACCAGAATACGACAGGATCCAGCAGAGGATACGCCACGCAGAGACCGTCTACACAGATGAAACCGGCATAAAGGTCGACGGCAAGCAGCACTGGATATGGGCATTTACAACCGACAGCGAAACCCTCGTCGCCATAAGGAGGAGCAGAGGCAAGAAGGTCTTGACGGAAATCCTAGGAGAGGACTTCAAGGGCACCCTAGTCTGCGACGGCTGGAAATCCTACCCAAACTTCACAAGCCGCATCCAACGGTGCTGGGCCCACCTCCTGAGAGAGGCAAAGTACCTCGCGGAACGGATAGACGAAGCAAAACCCCTCTCGGAAGCACTGCACAAGCTCTACAGCCGCCTCAACACATCACCTGAAGACAAACCTCCACCCAAGGAGGCGACGAGACTCGTGAAGGCCGCCAAGAGGACAATGGCCCATTGGGCAACGACAGCCTACAAGACCGATGAAGTTAGGAGGTTCGCTGCGAAGATACGGAACGGCATCGACCACTGGTTCACCTTCACCACCACACCCGGCGTCGAGCCCACCAACAACAGAGCGGAACGAGCCCTCAGAGAGCATGTGGTTCAGCGGAAGATCATCGGAACACTCCGAAACCAGAAAGGAACATTCTCACACGAGACCATCACAACACTGCTAGCAACATGGAAACAGTAGGGACTGAAACCATCAAAGATGCTAGCGAACAGCCTAAGCCTCAAATGGCAAAACAGCTAAACACATACTGATCACAAAATCCTTATGACCAACTTATGCAGGCAAAGGCTCTGAACGGGATAATGAATGAAATTTGCAGCAAAATCTTGGGAAATCGAGGGTTTTGAACCAGCTCGCCCATACAACCGTAATCTGAAGGTTGTGATGGCCCCCGAGACTCATGGAATCAAGTCTTTCGCCATCATTATGGTGACCTTTCCACCAGGTGTGCAAAGCGATTTGCATTGCCATGATGGCGAAGAGTTCTGGATAATTACGGAAGGTCGAGCCGAATTCACAATCGGCGACGAGAGATTCATGGCCGAGCCTGGAATGGTTGTTTTCTCCCCACCCAAAATCAAACACCAGATAATCAATACCGGAAAGGACACGTTTATTGCGTATAGCGTCCATTGCCCGCCAGGCCCGGAAAAGGTAGTCTTGGAATATATGAAAAAGAAAGAAGCAAAACGTTTCCCCGAAAAATTCTAGCCAACAACTCATGTATTTCGTATTGTAGATATGTAGAAGCTGGCGACGCGTGAAGAGCTTCTAGACGATTAGAGAGGACGGATGTTCTAGTATCTGCGTCATTCTTTGAAGGAATCGCGCCGCGAGCGCTCCGTCGATCACCCTGTGATCAAATGACAGACTAAGATACATCGTCGGTCTGATGTCGACTTTTCCGTCTAACACGACTGGCTTATCCGCAATTTTGCCAACTCCAAGTATAGCTGTCTCAGGAGGGTTGATGAGTGGTGTGAATACGTCAACGCCATAGGGCCCAAGATTGGTAATCGTGAAGGTGCCTCCTGTCAGTTCGCTTGATGAGAGCTTGCCATCTCTGGCTCCGTCGATAAGTTGTTTTGTAGATCTTGCAATTTGAGCCAAGGTTTTCTTATCGGCGTCGCGTACTACCGGGACAATCAATCCCTCAGGCACTTCAACTGCTACCCCGATGTTGATCTGCTCGATCAATCTAATCAGATCGCCGTCAAGCCTTGAGTTGAGGATGGGTTCTTGCCGTAGCGCGACAGCTGCGGCCTTGACTAGGAGGTCCGTGTAGGACAAGCGAATTCCTGTTTCTGCTTCAATGTCAGGGAGAATTCTCTCTCTGAGCCTCACGATTTCGGACATGTCTGCTTCGACAGTTACAGTGACTTGGGGGGCGGTTTTGGCACTGTACGACATCCGTTCGGCTATTGCCTTTCTCATTTTCGAGATCTGTATCACTTTCGCATGCTGCAGCTCCGTAGGAGCCGTCGTCGGGCCTTCTCCAATCTCTCGCATCACGTCTTCTCTACTTATTCTTCCGCCGGGACCTGAGCCCTTGATTTTAGCCAGATCAATCCCGTGCTCCCGAGCGAGTTTCCTAGCTAGAGGGGAAATAGGCAGCCTGGCATTGACCTTTTCAGGCTCTTCAAGCATGTCCGTCCGCGCTTCTTGCGGCTCCTCGGTCTTTCTCTCTGCTTGAGGGAACCCGATTTCTCTGGAAAGCGAGTCAACCTCGAGTGACTCTTCCGGCATAGTGATTATCGCGATCGTTTGGAGAATTGGAATCTCATCGCCTTCCTTCGCGAGGATCTTGGCCAGTATTCCATTCTCAGGAGCTTCAATCTCCACGGTCAGTTTTTCAGTTTCCACCTGAACTATTGGCTTGCCCTTGTCTACCCTTTCGCCCTCCTTCTTCATCCAGGCGATTATCTTTCCACTCCGCATCGTCTCGTCGAATTGAGGCATCACAACCTTGACTGCCATATGCATCCCAACAAAAGGATCAGAATGTGACTTCCACCGATCAAATTAAAACTGTCAGCTTGCTAGCCAGCCGAGACCACATGTCTTACGGCCTCTGCTATTCGGTCTTCACCTGGTATTACGAAATCTTCCATATTTGGCGCAAATGGGATAGGAGTGTCAAACGCCGAGACTCTTCTGATAGGTGTGTCCAAGTAGTCAAGGGCCTCCTCAGCGACAACAGCTGCAACTTCAGCTCCCCACCCGCCTGTCTTGTTATCCTCTTCCACTATGACGAGTCTCCCGGTCTTCTTGACGGATTCTAGGACTTTTTCTTTGTCAAAGGGAACGAGTGTGCGTGGGTCAATCACTTCCACACTCACCCCGTCTTGGGCAAGCTTCGCAGCGACAGATAGAGCTCTATGAACCATAAGCAGCTTCGCAACCACGGTAACGTCTCTTCCTTCCCGCTTCACATCAGCCTCGCCAAACGGTATCAGGTATTCTTCTTCAGGAATGTCACCTGAGACTTGAGGCGGAGCTCCCGGCTCGGGCTTGTAACCAGGACGGCTTATGCCATAGAGGAGCTTGTGTTCAAGGAATATGACCGGGTTGTCATCCCTTATTGCGGTCTTGAGTAAGCCCTTCGCATCGTAGGGAGTGCAGGGCGCTGCGACCTTCAACCCTGGAACATGAGTGAAGAACGCGTCCGGACTTTGACTGTGTTGTGCACCCCGTTTGGTCGCGCCTGTCGGAACTCGCACAACCATTGGCACCTTCACCTGCCCTCCACTCATGTATCTCATCTTGGCTGCTTCATTGACGACTTGATCCATCGCACAGAAAATGAAGTCGCCATACTGCACTTCGGCCACCGGTCTCATTCCCATCACGGCTGCTCCAACTGCCATTCCTATTATGGCGGTCTCGGATACAGGCGTGTCACGAACCCTCTCAGGTCCAAACTCTTCGGCAAGGCCTTTTGTCACACCGAATGGCCCACCCCAACCGTCCTTGATTCCAATATCCTCGCCAATTAGGAAAACACGTGGATCTCTCAGCATCTCCTCCCTCAAGGCCTCTCGGAGGGCGTCAGCTATCGTCTGTTTCTTCACGATACTGGTCTCCTCAAGCAAATACGTCCTGTAACGCTTCCTCAGGATTCGGTGAGGGACTTCTCTCAGCAAAACTCACGGCTTCATCTACTTCGCTGAGGACCCTTTTCTCGACTTCTTCGACCTCACTCTCTGTCAGAATATGTAGTTCGACCAGCTTTTTCCTGAATCTGGTAATAGGGTCCTTCTTGAGCCACTCATCGACCTCGTGCTTGGGCCTGTACGGAGCGGGGTCACCTCTTGAATGTCCGCTGTGTCGATAGGTGAGACATTCTACCAAGGTCGGGCCAAGTCCGGCTCTGGCTCTCGTAACAGCGTCGTGCAGAGTATTATACACGGCAAGGACATCGTTTCCGTCGATCACCATCCCTGGAATACCGTACGCGCTCGCTCTATCAGCAACATTCTTGACCAGCATCATGGTTGACGTCCGAGTTGACGCAGCATACACGTTGTTTTCGCAAACGAATATCACAGGGAGTTTCCAAATCGCTGCCACGTTGAGACCCTCATGCCAAGCTCCTTCGTTACTAGCGCCATCTCCGAAGAAGCACGCTACCACCTGATCTGTCCGTTTCATCTTGAAAGCAAGGCCCATGCCTGAGGCCACGGGGACTGCAGCCGCCACGATTGCGATTGAAGGTGGCATCCCGACTTCAAAGTCGCAGAGGTGCATAGATCCTCCTTTGCCCTTCGAACAACCTGTCTTCTTAGCATACAGTTCAGCCATCAACTGTCTCAGTGTTCCGCCCTTTGCGATGAAGTGTCCGTGTGGCCGATGCGTGCTAGTTACGAAGTCGTCTTTCCGAAGATTCGAGCATACCCCGACGGCAACAGCTTCTTGACCTGTGTACAAATGAACCGTTCCCGGCAGGATCCCTTGAACGAACAAATAGTATACTTTCTCTTCGAAATGCCTGATCTCAAGCATCTTTCTGTACATTTGGACCATCTTGTCTCTTTCAGGCAAGTTCTCGTCTTTGGCCATCTGTCACACGCCCGCCTGACAGCGATTTTAGGACATATAGGCATTCAGGTCAAGGTCTAGAAATTCCAACAATTCCGGCTGACCTGCTGCGCAAAGAGGGAGTGCATCCCTCCATGCAAAGACCTGAACGTGACCATTCCCTACTCCGACTTCCTATCGTATCATGCTCACATTTCTCTCGTACCTAGGGGGATGCGGAGTGCATTATTACCTCACTCCACAACTATTGAACAGTCATCGAAGTGTTCTGCAATACTTCTGATCTCTGGTTCCTCAGCAAGCGTTCCACACTCTTACGGTTGACAGATGTCGTCGTTCCTATGGCAGTCACACAGACAGCGCCCGCTGCCGCTCCTTCGAGTACGACATCACGCAAATCCTCAGGCGACATGTTTGACACATCTGGCGGCTTGCTTCCTGTCTTTTCGATAAGACCATGAATAATGCCTGAACAGAATGCGTCACCAGCCCCTGAAGGGTCAACGATCGGGACCTTGAGTGCAGGCATCTCTAAAGTGAATCTCGAGCTCTCAGCAACTAGTCCGCGTTCGCCCATGGTGACAATCACGAGTCCAATCCCTTCTCGAAGCAAGGCCTGCGCGGCTTTTCTTGGATTCTGATGGCCCGTCATACTCGACGCCTCAACGCTGTTGCAGTGAAATATATCTGTCCATTTCGATGCACGCAAGAGCGAACCCCACTTGCCACCACGAGGAGCGACGGGATCAACGAACGTTAGGCAATTGCCACCCTTAGACTCGCGAAGAATCTCAGCCAGCTCCTCGTCAAACTTCCCTAGAATTCCGGGTGCTCCAACATAGAGAATGATCGGACTTTCCTCGGCCAAGACCGAACGCACGTGACCTGGGTCAAGATACCAGTTGGCTCCAATGTCAACATGATATCGGCGATCCTGGCCCCTCACCACAAGTATCAGGTCCTTTGAAGTGCCAACCCCTCGTACTCTCTGGAGATGGGTTACGACGCCATGACTTCTCAGCACTCGCTCAACGAAGTCGCCAAAGAGGTCGTCACCAACGGCTCCCACAGAGCTCACTACGCCCTCTCCCAAGCCCATCTTCCTCAAATCGATAGAGACGTTCGCGGAATGGCCGCCCGCACACATCTCTATGCCTTTGGGAACAAATGTGAGCTCTCCCGGATCTGACACCTTTGGAAGATCTGCAGCAAATATGTCAGCCACAAGGATACCGGCACAGGTCACGAGCATTCTTCATCACTACTCGGAATCTGATATTCTTCAGGTCGCGCTCCTGCACTCGAGTACAGCTTTTCCAGACGACCCGTATACTCTCATCTTCTTCTTGACAAAGGCCTTGAGTTCAAGCTCTCCTGACTCTAGAACTTCTTCTGGACCAACGGAGGGGTTACCTTCAATAGCCTTCCTCATGCCCGCGGTGAAAGCGGACCTTAATCCTGTGCCAATGTTTACCTTGCAAATGCCTGATTCTATGGCTTTCTTGATGGAATCATCTGCGATACCGGTCCCTCCATGCACAACTAGTGGAATGCCGACAGCCGCTGCAATTTCTCTGACATGCTCACAATCCAACTCCGTCTGCTGGTTGTACAGTATGTGAACATTCCCCACGGACACTGATAGAGCATCAATGCCCGTCTGTTCAACGAAGTCACGCGCTTTCCTTGGATCCGTCATATTATTTTTCGCAACGCTCTCCAAAAGAACCCCTTCTTTCGCACATGGCAACTGGTCCAGTTGTCCCTCCACAAAGACACCTACTGAGTGAGCTACCTCGACAACTCTTCTGGTAAGTTTGGCATTATCCTCAAACGACATCGATGACCCGTCGATCATCACAGAAGAGAAGCCAGCACGTATGCCCTCGACAATCTGCTCGAAACTCGACGCTTCATTTAGTATTAGACCAACTGGAACTTGAGCCTTCTCAACAGCAATCTTTCCGACGGCAGCGTAATATTCCAGCTCACATCCATGTTCTTTTAGAATAGTACCGTTGAATCCAATAATGACCGGTGATCCTTCCTCATTTGCCGCACTTATGACCGCACGAGTGGATTCAATGTTCCAACACTCGAAGTAACCCACGCCGTACTTGGCCTGCCTAGCTTTGCTTAGCATTTGGGGCATCGAGATAAACGCCATTAGAAACTGCGTCCTCTGTCAAGAATCGATATTGCCGTTGCTAATATCTGTTTACGAGATAGAGGCTTTGACGAGATGAAAATTTCTTCTCCGTGACTGGCTTCTGGTTGCGTGTTGGCTAGGCCTGGAGTGTCCCTACCCCGTGTTGAGGGTGAGGCTGTGACTAGGCTGAATCCTGAGCGGTTCTCCAAATGCCTACGGAAGGCGTACGGGTGGATGCCGCCTGCAAGCCAACTGGGAGAAGGATGAGTCGTGAACAGTATAGGGATAGATGTGGGAAAGCAAATTTGCAGAGCCTCAATCAAAGATGAGCATGGAAGAATCCTGGATGAACTCAGCTTCAGTAACGATGCGGCTGGCATTGGAAGTCTCCTATCAACCGCATCCAGGTATGGGGATGCTGGGGCGGTGGTTGAGTCGACGGGGAACATGTGGATGAGGATACATGATACGCTTGAGGACCATGGAATAGAGACGGTGCTGGCTAACCCTGTCAAGACGAAGTTGATTGCTCAAGCGAAGATAAAGAGTGAAAACCGATAACCATAATGAGCCTTTTGCTGTTTGGCTAGTTCAACCCAGTCACCTTTTCTTCTCAAGAGGCTGGCATACAACCATTCGGGGATCGAACCCCATCTTCCAAGTATTCGCTCCTACGAAGCGCGTTCCCTACTCAAGCTTCGGGGTTGAACCCCTATCCGTCTTCCAGGGATGAAGCTCCTCGTAGGTTAGGTTCCTCTTGAGCATCCAGTACGCGTAGGAGACGATCCTTCTCGCGACGGCCACGCGGGCCTTCTTCTTTCCCCTCTTATGGGCGACTCTGAGATAGAATTGTCGCATGTGAGGATCCTTTCTGACGGACCAGCGTGCACATTCAATCAGGTTCCTCCTCAACCATTTGTTCCCCTCCCTCGTGATATGGCCTGAATAGGAGACGTCTCCAGATTGATGCAGAGAAGGCACGATGCCCAGGTATGCGCATGCATGTTTTGAATCTTGAAATCTATTCACATCGTCCAGCGCAGAGGATAGGAACAGAGCTGTGTACGCTCCAACGCCTAGGATCGTATCAATCAGCCTTGCCCCTCTATCCTTGTTGCTGGCGTCTGTTGTTTCTGGTGAAATGATTCTCCTAGAATAGCGTCTAGGAGGTTGTTGTTTTGTTGTTGTGATATTATATTAACAAGCGTTTGACACATCACCAAAAGTGAAAACTCTTGTCAACAATCACGAGGCCTACACGATCTGCCCCCAGTTGAGAACCAATCATAGCGACGTTCGAGACCATTCATACTATAGCTGTGATCAGGCGGTTCTCAGCAAGAGCAGACATCAGTAATTCACCTTGCTGGCCGAATAGGGCTTGAAAGGCTATCTCAAGTACTCTCCAAGAACTAGCTCGAGAATATCGACGTCTTCGACATCGATGGTTCGGTGAACGGTTTCACGGGCACGCCTACCAGGTAATCGTTGAAGTCCGCTTCCCACGTAGTAGGCTTTCGGTTTCCTCCGGACTAAGGGTCTTCTCGATTCCTAGTCTGTAATGCCAGTCATACAAACAATACCTGATCACCTTGACCATCTTGCCCCCAAGATGGAGCGGCATCACTTCCTCTGGAGTCCGTTTTGAGAAACGCGTAATCTCCAGTTTGAAAATACACTTCTCCCAAGTCTCGCCCTCTCTCCTTACAGTCTTGCCAGTCTTCTCGACCGCGACGACTCTTCCCTTTAGCCTTCGGTCGCTAGCCTTCGCTGCGCTCATCTGGGATTCCTCGCTGTTACCCATTGCTTGCAGATGCTTGCTCCCTCTACAGCGTCCCTGCCGTATCCATCAGCCCCGAGTGACCTAGCAGTCTCCAGATTGAGGGGCGCGCCCCCCACCAATGTCTTTGCAGTAATCTTTGCCTTCCGAATGGCGTCCGTTACCTCCCTTATGTGAGGAAATGTCGTGGAAAGCAATGCCGACATTGCAACTATGTCGGCTGAGATCTCTCTCGTTGTTGCCAAGAAGCGCTCAGCGGAAACGTCGACGCCTAAGTCATGAACCTCAAATCCTGATGCTCCTACCATGCTTGCCACTATGTTCTTCCCGATATCGTGAAGATCACCCTCGACAGTTCCAATGACGATACGACCCTTCGACGCTATATCGGATGGTTTCAAGTGTGCCGCAAATACTTTCATTCCTTCACTGAAGGTCTCACCTGCCATCACTAACTCGGGCAGGAAGTATTCACCTGTTTGGTACTTCTGGCCGACGACTTCCATGCCCTTTGCCATACCGTTCATGACACCGTCATATGCGCTGACGCCTTGCTTAAGCGCGCCTTCGGCGAGAGCTTTGATGTTGTCAATGTCGAACCTGAGAATTGCCTCTTTCAAACTGTTAAGCATCTGTTCCTGTGCCACTTCGGGACCCCCCGGAAACCGGACGTTTGCTCAGCTGTTAGTTAAGCTTCGTGGCGTTGGTGCGAAGATCCTGTCCTGCGCTAAACTATCAACGTCTTTTCAAATCCCATAATCTCAGCTAGTTTCTCCAAGTTCTCAACAGCATCATGATTAACCACGGCCCAATGCTGATTCGCACCCGAGACTAGTGCTGTTTCCAGGAAGCGCTTCACAGGCGGATCAATCTTCACTAGCATGTGAGCGTACCCCTCAAGTTTCTCAGTGATGGCTACCGCCTGCCCTCTCGATGTGATCATCCGAAAATTATCGCGTTCGCTTACGATAGCAAGCAAAGTGACAACGCCCTCCCTGAAGGTGAAGTACATGCATGCTCCTTCTACCTCATCATAGTGTTGGAATTCACAATCCGGAATTATTTTCACCTTCGACAAATCTTGGGCCAGGTTCGGATTGAGCATTCCTTGGTGTCCCATTAGTACGGTATTGTTGGGAACATCGAAAGTATAGATCTCGCAAAACGCCGCTGGCTTGCCTGTCAGTTTCTGGAGAATAAGCATCGAGAGAGTCCCCCAAATGTCTCCCTCCATGCCCACGGGCACAGGCTTCTCAACGATCGACTTCGCCGGCAAGCAGGGCCGCGTCTTCAGCAGCTTATGCATTTCATCATTCATATCTTCGACAGCGATGGCGTCGAGATTGTGCTGCTCCACTATGTTTGCCAAACCTAGGGAAGCCCTTCCTGAAGTCACTAAGCTCTTTTCCGATACACCTGCTATCTCGAAGTTCTTCCTCAAATACTCAGTAAAGGATTTGAGTTCGGACTGGCTCACCTCTTGAGAGGCACGAAGCACCTCCGCAACTGAGATCGGTTCGATCACTGGACCCAATTTGCTGAGTATCTTGGCTTCATCTACGTATGTGCCGATCATGTCCTCGTATCTACAAGGAAGCAGGCCGATCTTCATCCGTTTAAGCTCGTTAGCGACTTTGGCCGCCATCGAGTATTCGCGTATCTGTTTGAGTACCAGTTCGTCGTCTAGGGTTCCAGCGATTGGAATCAAAGACCGTCCTAGTCGTGCCATCGCACTCGCTGATTGAAGGGCTCCGACGGCACCCGTAGCCCTAACCAGCTCTGAGACGCTCAGCTTCTTACTCAGCTCTCTGTAGGGGCTATAACACCACATAATGATAGGCGTTCTCTCATGAATCTCTCTCAGCGCTGCCAAGAGCACTCTGTCGGAACTCCAGACTACAGGGCAGAAGATTACTAGATCGACGCGTTCTTCTCTGAGTTTTGTGACCGCCGCCCTGGCCTGGTCCTCGTGAAAAACCATCCCACTGCCGACGACTTCGAGGAATGAGCCTAGACTATGTTCTATGGTGACGATGTCACTCTCAACCAATTTGAGAAATTCCGGGCCAAACCCATTCATCTTCTGAGTCCAGAACCATTGGTTTCCAAAGAACAAGATGCCGACCTTAGGTCTGTTCATGTTGAGCCACGCACGTTGATCGATTGCAAGGCAATAAAAGACTTGGCTCTTGTAATGCAGACCTGTTCGAAACAGGCAGGATTGAAACTGGGTCCGTTGGTGACGAATGGTAGTTATGCATTGCCACCTTGTTAACAGTTGTTGCTGTTCGGTCTAAGGCATCGTCCCCCCTTAATCGACCCACCAGTTGGGGAAGAGATAAATACGGATAGGTGGCTTAAATTTCACTGATGTCTTTTGACCGAAACCGAGGAGCCCAAAATTACTAGACGCAATTATCTGAAGTACGCTGCTGGTGTCGTTGCCGTTGGAGTTGTTGCGGCGGCAGGATACGGGATCTATGAGGTCACTAAGCCGGCTCCGCCGGCCGCGAAGAAGTATACCTTCGGGCTTTCCCACTATTACATCGACGACGACTGGACTAGAGTTGAGGTTCAGGGAGCTCAGTTCTACGCCCAAGATCATGGATACAACTTGATGGTCACAAACCCGCATGGAGATGTCGAGACTCAGATCAAGGACGTGAAGAACTTGGTTGGAAGTGTCGGCGTGGATGCTCTTCTCATTAGTCCAACGGACCCAAAGGCCTTGACCGAAACTATCGACTGGGTCGTCAAGGAAAAGAAGACACCCGTGATCTGCTGGAACACCACCGCCGAGACAGATTCGATAGCTATCACCATCAACACTGGCATCGTTCAGACTGGAGAAATGATCGCCCAAGCCATGGTAGATGCAGTGAAGGAATCAGGACTCGAATTGAAGGGCGACGTGTTTGTAGCGAGCGGTCCCTTCGCCGAAACGCAAGCTAGTATGCTTTGGGAGGGGTACAACAACGTGTTTGGAAAGTACCCTGACCTGAAAATGCAGAGGTTCGAATGTCCCAGTTGGGGGGCAGATGAAGCTCAAAAGGTGATTGTGGACGCGATTGCGGGGATGGGAAATCCATTGATGGTCCTTGGAACTAATATGACGACGGACATCGGAGCTGTCGAAGGTTTGAAGAGAGCCGGAGTGGGTATTCCCAGGGGGCAACCGGGGCACATATTCGTCGGAGGCTTCGATTGCGCCAAACAAACGGCGGAGTACATCAAAGCAGGCCTGATGGACGCGATTTCTGACGTGCCAAACCCGCACTGGCTGGGATTAGCTCAGTATTTCGCACGAATGGTCATCGAACAAGGCGTAGATGCGCTACCAGCGGTTGGAACGAAGGCTATCGATGATATTACAAAGCAGGACGGGCCGCAGCCTGATGGAACCTGGAACATAGCTTTGGAGAGAGGCTGCCTGGAACACAAGGGTGTGAATCCATGGACGAACCCGGTCTGGGCGCCGGCGATGATCGAGACAGAATATGGCCACAGATGGTTGAGGACTGGGGCAGTTATCGTTACCCCCAAGATCGTGGACACATATGTTGGATGGTACGTTCTGGTAGACAAGTGGCTGAGCTAGAAGACTCTCCTCTTGCATGTGCGGGTAACACATAGGCCCGTCACAGTGTGGGTTACACCTTGACGCAGACAAGAGCCTTACTGGAGTTAAGGAATATTCACAAGTGGTTTGAAAGAGTGCATGCGGTGAATGGCGTAAGTCTTGTCATTCACCCTGGAGAAGTCGTCGGACTCATTGGAGACAATGGTGCCGGCAAGTCAACGCTAGTCAAGATCATTTCCGGACGTTTGCGACCCGACCAAGGAGAGATTTTCTGGGAGGGCAGGAAGGTCGAAATCTCATCAGTCCAAGATGCGAGAAGGCTAGGTATAGAAACTGTCCATCAGGAGAGAGGGTTAGTCGACTGCTTCAGCGTGGCCAAGAACGTATTTCTAGGAAGAGAACCGAAAAAAGGAATTGGCTTCGTAAGATTTGTAGACTACGCGAGAATGAGAGAGGAATCCGAAAAGGTCGTCCGGTGGCTGAACCTCAAAATACGGCCCGAGCAGGAGGTAAGATTCGCCTCCGGGGGTGAAAAGCAAGGCGTAGTGGTGGCAAGGGCGATGTATTTCAAGGCGCAATTGATCGTGCTTGACGAACCTACCCGAGCGTTGTCTGTCATGGGCGTCGAGAGAGTTCTGGGGTTCACCGAGACGTTGAAGGCATCCGGGATCTCCTGTTTGTTCGTTACTCATTCCCTACGGCAAATCTTCAGGGTCATGGATAGGGTCGTGATCATCGACAAGGGTGAGAAGAAAGTCGATCTGGAGAAAGCCAGATTCAACTCAGCCGACGAGCTTGAGGCGAAGATATTCGAGATAATCAGAGGATCAGAGGAGATAATAAGAGGGCAACACACATGAGGCTAAACCTCCAGAATATTGTTGTCTTTGCTCTTGATCAGATGGCTTGGCTGCTTGTGATCCTTTTCTATGCCTCTTTCATGGCTCTCAAACCGGGGGCTATGTTGTCCTTCGATACTGGGTGGTTCATACTCTACTCTTCTATCCCTCTTGGTTTTCTAGTTGTGGCAGAATCGATTCCACTGATAACAGGTAACTTCGACCTATCAATCGGACAGGCAACGGGACTGGTCGCCATGGCAACCGGGTATATCCTGATGCGGAACCCAGGCTTGAATCCAGTTCTTGCCTTTGTCATGCCGTTCGCTTTTGGGGCTCTATGCGGCACACTCAACGGATTCTTGGTCGGAATTCTGAACCTGAACCCTTTCCTTTCCACGCTAGGGACATTTCTCTTATTCGACGGACTGACTCTGATTATTCATCCGCAATCGATCTGGGGAATAGACCTGCCAAAGTATTACACAGTGTTTGGAGGCACAGAGTACGTGGCCATCCTTTTTTTCCTCGCCAGTCTCGTGATCTTGGGGTTGACGCTGAAGTACACGAGAGTTGGCATTCATATCTATGCGACAGGCGGAGACAAAGAGTCAGCTGCAATGCTGGGGATCAGGACCAATCGCGTTGTCTTCCTCGCGTACACCCTAGCTGGTTTTTTCAGCGGAGCGAGCGCACTTATGTATATTGGGTTTGTTAACGGGGTTCCGATGAATCTGGCTGATAGCTCAATTTTCTCAGCTTTTGCTGGTGCAGTGATTGGTGGTATTTCTATAACGGGCGGGACGGGCTCGGTTATCAATAGCTTTGCAGGGTGTCTTGTCGTAGGAATCCTTGAGGCCGGTCTAACCATGTTTGCGATTTCCCCGGAACTGAGAAAGGCCTCGGAGGGGGTCTTGGTAATATTTGCGATACTTTTGGACCGGGTGAGAATAAACTATAGAGACAGGCTACTAAGGCCTCAACAGTAATCAATGGAGGCGTGGTTCGTTGCAACTTTTAGTTAGGCTCCGGTGCGAAAGATGGATTCATACGAACGGTTTGTTCGCGTACTAAACTTCGAGGAGCCGGATAGAGTACCGACTCTGGACAGCATAAGAAGCCCTCGGATCGTACGGGAGATGGGGGGTAGCGGTCCCGCTGAAGAAGCTGTCCCACGGGCACACAGTGCTTTGGGTTTAGATGTCGCATATGGAGGAGTCGGCGCAGCAACCGCCAGCATAGGGGAGGACCCCCCGAAGGTATGGACGAGCGAATACTACGATCTCGGGCTAGTCACGTGCGAAAAACCGTTCACGTTCAGATGGGATCCCGCTACGCAGACAACCTGGATTGTTGACCGCCCTTTCAAGAATCTAGACGATCTAGAGGAGATAGGAATTGAACCACTACCTCAAGACAAGATAGTTGAGGAGCAGACATCGGAGTTTCTAAGATCCAAGAACGCCTATGAGAAATGTGGTGTTGTCTACGTAGGGTATGGGGGCTCAGTGTTGGAAACGTCGTACCGTATCCTAGGGTTTCGGCTGTTCGCACAAGCATTGTTGCACGATAGGGGTCGGCTGCGAAGGCTGTTGGAAAGAATAGCACCTGCGGCCAGCGCCTACGTGAGAAGCTACGCAGAAGCAAGAATCGGCCCCGCTTTCATATACGGCGATGATATAGCGGGCAAGAATGGCCTGTTGTTCAGCCCTGATTTCCTGAGAAATGACTGGCTTCCGATCGTAAGGAGGATCGTCCAGCCGCTCAAGAAAGCAGGTATCAAGATGATCTATCACAGCGAGGGAAACACCGAATCGATGTTGAACGATCTCATCGATGCTGGTTTCGAGGGACTGTGGCCGGTTGAACCTACGGTGATGGATATAGGAGAAATAAAGAGGAAGTATGGTGACAAGATTGTTCTAATAGGCGGGGTAGACAATCATTACCTCCTTCAACACGGGGCCCCTGAAGACGTCGAACGGCAAGCAAGAGAATCTATAGAAAAGGCAGCGCCGGGTTCCGGATTTTGCCTCAGCACCGATGAACTTAACCCTGATACGCCAACTGTCAATGCCATCGCTGCGTACAGAGCTGCAAGGAAGTACGGTGTATATCCTATAGAACAATGATCTGAAGGATGCCCACACCGTGCACCGGAACGTCCACTCTTGAAAGCTTCTCTGGCTACTTGACGGCTGGCCTAGAGAAACCACAACTGCGACCGAGTGGGAAAACATAAGAGCTGACTCGATCCGGGCATTGGACGGAGACGAGATGCCGCGATGGTAGAACATAAGAAAAGACTGAGGATCGGACTCTACTCAGGAGGAATACAGCACTACTGGACCGAAACGGGCATGAAGGGTCTACGTGAAGTTTTGGAGAACGACATAGCTCGGTTGATACGTATCCTCGAGAAGAATTTCGTCGTCGTGTATCCCGGGTTCGCAGCAAACGCAAGTGACTCGGAGAAGATTGGGAGATCTATCCGGGAAGAACAAGTGGAGATGGCGCTAATGTACCACGCTACTTATCTCGAAGATGAGATGTCTCTGGCTTTCTTGGATCAATTGGAAGACATCTTTCCTGTTCTGTTTCATTCCCAAGGGACGCAAGGTCTCTCTGGACAGCTAGACTTGATCAACGCAGGACGATCTTGGGGAAATAACAGCATTGTTCAACTTCCAGGTACTTTGAAGCGGTTGAGGCCCAACCTTAAGTTCGGCTATGTTTTCGGAAATCTCGACCATAGCAGCACACTTGAAGAGATTCGGGAATATGCCTGGGCAGCTAGCGCAGTTAAGAGACTACGGGGGCGTAGGGTTGCTTTCCTTCCCCATAGGAGCAGCGCCGTATCAATGTACGATACTTATCCGGACGAGGCAATGATGATGGCTCAGACCAGAATAAAGACCAGCTATCTGTATATCGAGGATTTGATAACCGAAATGAAGAAGGTGCCAGATGCTGATACGGAGGCATTGGCAAGGGAACTCTACCAGAAATACGAAGTCATTGAACCCTCAGAAGAAGAAATTCGATTAGCAGCAAAGCAAGCAATCGCACTCGAGCGGTTGATCAAAGACAGGGGGGTAGATGCCTTGGCGATAGATACTGGCCCCGGGCTGATTCCTTACACAGGCATGATTCCCTGTGTGGGCATGGCTAGACTAATCGACCAAGGCGTCATTGTGTCAACTGAGGGGGATTTAGGCGCGGCAGTCAGCGGCCTTATCCTTCGGGAACTGAGCGATGGCAAGCCTATCCAGTTCTGGGAGCATTTGGCGTTTGATGAAGAGAAGAACTGGATCTTGGGCGGCCATGAGGGTGGTTCTGCTGGCTTTACCATGGCGAAGGCGAGCACGCGTCCCCGCCTACGGAACACCCAATACGTCGACTTCAGAGGCATTCCGGGGGCACCGCACTATGGAGTGGTACCGGAGTTTATCACTGCCCCTGGGCCAATCACTCTCCTCACTCTCTTCCGGGGTCCCAGCGGTTATGAAATGCGACTTGCCAGCGGAGAATCAGTGGACATAGACCCGCTGCCTGTTCACTATGAACACACTGTTTTCAAACCGAACATTCCTCTAAGGCAGTACTTCAAGCGCATTGCGGAGTTCGGAGTTTGCCACCATTTCGCGGTTGTTTATGCGGACGTTGCCAACGAAGTGGAGAAAGTCGCTGAGATACTTGGAATGAAGTTGCAACATCTCACATAGCATACGGCTCCTACTGCGAGAGTCAGCTTGAAACTCGTGACACCTACAAGACTCGCTGAAATCAAGTGGCAGGATGGTCAAGATTGTGAACTGTTGGATACTGAGGGATCCCAACTCTTCTTAGTTGAGATCAAGGCACGTGACCTGCCTACCTCGTCGTGCCTGTCACATCCCGGTCGACGGTAAACCGTAGCCACAGACGGGCAACCAGAAAGAAGAAGCATTGAGACTGTTGATTAGGTTAGGGTTCTAAGCTCCGTATCACTCAGGCTTTCTCTGGGACTCTTGTCATACGCATGACGTTTGGGTCTGTGAACACGTCATTCTCATCAGTACTCTTGCTTGAGAACTCCGAAACCACGGCGCCTCTATCTCCTGCCTGAAACCAGTGAAGTGTTCCCGGAGGCAACGTGTACTGCTGCCCTGGTTTCAGTAAAACTTCATGGTAGACGGTGTAGTACTTTTCTTTGCCGGCAGGGGGAGCGCTGTGAGGCTTGGTAGTTGGTTCTCCTGGCACGTAGAGGTAGACTGCGCCCCAGCGGCATCGGAAGGTCTCCTGCTTACCTGGTTCTCCGTCAAGATTCGGATGGAGGTGTTCCGGGCAGGTCTGGCGTGGAAACAGAGCTATCTCCTTTGCGCAATAACGCTCCGTATTGACGTAAACAACTATCTCCAGGCCGGTATGGTACAGGTCTCCCAAACCAAAGTCAGCTACCTCAATCATTCTCTTCTCGCGTGGGGTAAGCACGATCCCAGCCTTGCTGTAGAGTTCCAGCGCCATTCGTCGAGCTCTTTTCACAGCGACCCTCTCAATTGCATTGTATATTCTGCTCTCTCTTTCTTCTTCTTAAGCGGTTCAGCGGTCCCACTTGGTCCGTCCGTAGAGGCAAATATGCTTTGTCGAGGAATCTCCGCGGATTAACGGACTCTGCCGGCGCGCGTCCCTCTTCCCGAGGGTTTGGCCACCCAGGGGTAACTGATAGCAGTGAACCAGTGCGCGAATCCCACCCTCCGGACTTTCTAATGGTGATTCAAGAAGGGTATCTGCCCCTATTTAGGGGCAAGTACACAAGGGCTCGCTCTTGCTAGAACAACTTCATTTCCGTGCAGGATGTTGAGTGATTGGTCTGATGACGTGCCCCACGGGCCCTAGTGGCGCTTTTGATGTGGAGGCTGTCAGAAGCCCAGTTCCGGTCGCGGACGGGCCATTGCCCCGTAGCGAGAATCCAAAATACGTTGGAGACTGCAGAATGCTCTTGCAGTCTCATGCTACTTGGACGGGTACAGCCTTCCTGGAACGCATTGTGATTCTTGTGAGATTGCTCAGGACCTCGCTTGCGTCAAGTATCTCGATTAGCAGGGGTTTTCCACGCTTGGTGAAATGTATCACGAATGGACCCATCTCTTCAGCATGGTCGACTTTGCCCTTGCCCACGTGGATGAGAAGTGCGTCTGCGTTCCTATCGTAGCTTGCTTTCATACCGTGCTCTCCTTGCAGGATAGAACGTCACGACTGTGATATTTCCATTCTGTTTCTCAAAGATGACGCGTAGGACGTGAGTCGAGTTTAGCGGACCCGTAGCCACCGACCTGTCTCTCCAAGCGCGTCCGACGATGGAGGGCTTCCTGACGATCTCCAAAACCCTGTGTTCTTCAACCTTGAAGCCTAGCTCTCTCAGGATCTCAAACTTGTGCCTTGCATGACCGGTAAACCGGATCAAGCGCCTTCCACTCCTGCCGCATGCGACTCAAAACGGAGAAACCTCTCTTCCACACATCCACCAATAACGTTTGGCATTTTCTATTCTTCGAATATGGCAATTTGGCGGGCCCGGGGGGCTTTGAACCCACGACGCGTAGCCGGAAATAGCTCTCGCTTTCTCTGCCGCGCCCAAGATGGTCGATGAGAAGAGCTAAGAATGCGTGTGCGAAATACGTACATCTGAGTCCAACGAGGCGAGGCTTGCGGAATTCAAGGGGTTAACCCGAGGTTCAAATCCCACCCCCAGGTTTGAGTGAGGGACCCAAACCTGTCTCACGACCGACCCCGGGAGTCAACCTCTCGGTGAGCAAGCTAGAAATAGGATCCTTGCCCCATTACTTGACGCGACAGCCAAAGCGAGGCGCGACCTCAAGAATCGCGTAAGGGTTCCGGACTCTGGGTCTGAAGCCCGCCCGAGGCTCCATCTCACGAAGAAGCACCGACTGTAGATTGCAGAACAACGTGTCGTTTTGCACAACTAGATGTCGTTCCTTGAAAGATTGGATGTCGCGGAGAACTGCAATAGTTGATGTCGCTGAGAAGATATCCGTCATAATGTGTGATATCGTTCAAGTCACCTCCTGTAAGAAGGCTCCGAGGGATGTTAGGGGGAGAGGGCCGCCTCCTCGTGGAAGGCCTCACGATCTCTACTACACAACGGTGGCCGAGCAGAAAGTGCCTCGGGTGAGGAGTCATAAGCACGCAGCCTACGTGATCCATGAGTGGTTCATTGAAGAGAGGAGAAGGCCCGTCGACTGGAGAAAGCAGTGTTTCGTCAGGTTAACGGACACCGGAGGCAACTAGCGCAACTATGCCCATTCTAATATGCGGCGTACTATACGTCAAATAACCTCAGCTATTCGCCGGCTTTATGTGACATAATCTGCGCTTTGAGCTTCCGCACATCTGGGTCTCCATGAAGCCAAGACATTCTCGTGGGAGGAAGGCCTAACCGTTTGAGAGGATACTTCTATGTAATTCTCCGATCTCTGGCCGGTGAGATAACAATCGCTCTGAACTCTGCAACTATCTCATTCTTTCTTTTTCTCTTCCGGTGTTGATATTCATACAATGCCTTTTCTATGATAGAGACCAAGTACTTTCGAGATCTTAGGGCCCTAGCCGACACGTCAAGTCTCCTCCCTAGTGCGTTCATCGTAGGCACCTGGTCCGTCGAGACAAGTTCACGTACTGTCTTCTCCACTAATTCCGTCTGTTTTTGTATTCTTTCATCCTTCTTTGCGACCCAGAAACCATTCCTTCGCTCTCGTGCCTCATCAATCAGTCCTCGGAAGTGGTATCGGATTCGGTTCGGCCTTAGTCCGAGTTGATTCGCAAGATACGGATACCAGTTCCCATGGCCCCATCGAGGAGGCGGTGAGCGGAGGGCGCTCTTCAGCTTGGTGACCGTCCTGATTCTTCCTCTGCGACTCTTCTCCTGATATTTCCGTTGTCTATCAGTCACCAGCTTTCTGAGGTACGGCCTGCCATAAGTTCCTACCCCGCTGAGCCTTTTCACGGCATCAAATGTTGGATATCTTTCGTCTTTCTCCAGGCTAGCTAGAGCCCGCTTCACGGCCTGCATGTTTCTTCTTCTCGTGCTCTCTAGAGTCCTTTCCCTGACATGTCGCAAATGAGCCGTGACGCCGGCGCTTCTCAGATTGTTGAAAGAGCATCCCGTAATTCGTGCTACTTTTGCACGCGTGATGCGTTGCTCCCTTCTAGCGAGCTCATCGATAGTAGTGTAGATCGACCCCCAATCGATCTTCTTACGCAGCAAGATGTACGGCTTGAGTGGCATGGGGGAAAAACGTCGTGCGCGTGCGATGTAATTGAATGTGGATTGATTGTCCGTTATGAAAGGTTCGATATTTCGCGGCCAATCCTGAAGAAACATCCATGCTTTCCCGAGCATCTGGAGAGCAAGCAATGGATTCCGCAAGTGTCCGCGAATACTGCTTCTGGGTTTCATCTCGACTTGCTTCAGTACCATTGTAAGGAACTTCAGGGTTTGGAACAGTTGAGCAGGTCCATACTTCCACTTCATTTCCTCGAGCTCAGCCTCTGCACTATCCGTAAGCAACCTTACAACTACAGCTGCAATTCTTGCTAGTTCCCCATCCACGTGGTGGGTTGGCGTACTAGAAAGCGAGGAGCCGCATCTGAAGCACCTTTTCAGATCATAACTCGCATTTGGACGCCAGGGTGCAACAGTAGCTTGACAGTTCCCGCATCTAGAACTTAGAAGGACATTGTGCCCAAGACACACCGGTATGTATCCGAGCCTCCACAGAACGCGTAGGTATGCAGTCTTATCTTCGGAAAAGCAGATTGGACAGTATGCCCTACCTTGAAGCTGCACGGTGGTCCAGTAGAGTAGGCCTGACCTCTTCGAGCCCAGCACCGATTTGAACCGGTTGATGGTCATCTTGACCGCCCTGTCTTTGCCACCGACGATTCTTTCGGCTACCCTGAAGGTCGTAGAGTTCTCATCAAGAAAATCAAGGTCGAAGTAGTGGTATGAGGATTGGGCAAGATACGTTGTCGCAAACGCCCGTGTGGAATAGCAGTTGGAAAAAGCCTGCCGAGTCACCCAAGACTCCATCGATTCTCCTTCAAGTGGCTGCGGATGGACAGGCCACATAATATCCCGTCACCACCATTGGGATCGTAGCTGCTCTCCTACGGGTCGGATGTCTGGTCGTTGTCTGCTCCGAACGTTCTTTCCCGTTGGTCTTGGTAACAGGCTAATTGCAGCAATGAAAGGAGAACACCGGATAGGGACTTCACAAAGTCACCAGACGAACGGTAACAGCCTCGTCGCCCAAACGAAGAAGCAACGGAGCAGGATCCTGCATCCAAATGTCTCTCTTGAGAATCGTTGCGGACGTATGGGCCAAGATGGGTTCAATACCTTCGTACCCTCTTCTTTCCAGAGTGTGGCAGTTGGCGTCGAGGTGTGGTGTAGTCTAGCCCTAGGACCAGCGACAACGGTCGGCTGCGGACTTGAGATACTCGACTGTTATCTGTTCTGATCCGTCTCGCAGCCCGGTTTCGGCGGCAGTCTTGACAAGTTTAAGGATGTTGAACAGTATTCCAGGCCTACGATCCGGGTCAAGGGACTTGGATAGCTCCAGAACAAGATGCGCTTTCTCCTTTTTCCAGAGGCAGCTGCTCTTTCTCAGAGAGAGTGTAAGTTCAAGATTGTAAAGGAATTCGCAGTATTCATGTCCCTCGGTCCAGAGAGGTAGCTCTAGAACATCAAGCCTTGTCTTTATTGAAGGCTCGTCCTCGAACACGATTCTTGCTTCCTCGCTTCCAGCGAAGACAAGGGGTATCTTCAGGTAGGTCGAAATGTTCCTGATTGCATAGAGCGCCTCGGACTTTTTCTTGCCTCCGTGGAGCATGTTGTTGATGTCATCGATCATGATAATCTCAACGCGACAATTGACAAGTGCATTCAGAACTCTTCTCTGCTTTGAATCCGTGCTGCCTTTATCCCAATCCTCGCCATATCCTATTGCCTTCAGGATGGCAGAAAGTAATCGGCCTTCGCCGCCATTCACAGGGGCCAAGGCTATGACTACAGGTCTGATCTCGACTTCGGCGGTACTGTGTCCAAGATGTTTCCATCCGTACTGTTGAAGCAAAGCGCTCTTTCCATTGCCCGGCGGTGCCGTCAGAAGGAGCTTCTGCGTTTCGTAATCCTGAATAGAAGCGTGTCTCGGATCATTGAAAGGGCTGTGTCTTCTGGCATACTCGTGGAATAACGCACTTTTTCCATTACCGGGGATTCCGGCGACCAAGGTCCCTTGGGGTCGCAGAGTTCTTGGGCGCTTGCGCAGTCGGTCGATATGAGATAGAATCTCGTCGGCCATTGGATAGGGAATGAAACTATCGCACCATACGGCATCGATTCTTTTTTCGAGCGGCCAGTTCAATGTGGCAACCGTTTCGTCAAGAAGGTGATCGTAGTCCACCTGTCTCCCTCCTATGACCTACCGACATCGAATGCGACGCGAATCTTGCTACGGACGTCTCTTGGGGGTGGTTCATACTCGGGAACGCTTTCTTGGCATGCCTCGGTTGCTTGGAACGAAACGCTGTTCGCGTGGTTCTTGATCTCTTGTTCTCTCTTTGCGGATTCAGCTTCCCTGCGTGCCTTCTTTGTCAACGACATCGCGTTTTCCAATAACGTCTGACTCTTCTTGTACTGATCGAATGCAATAGCCGCCGACGGGTCACCGATGCCTCGCCTTGACAGTTCTCTCCGCGCTCTTTCCCATTCGCGCAGCCTGATGGGGACGGATGAAACCGTCGTCGACTTGATGCGATAGTGACTATTCTCCTTTGTATTCCAGACGTAGAGGTGACGAAGGTCGGAGGGATCAAAACGGATTATGTACTTGATACTCTTGCTATTGTTGTCTTCTCGTTGTAGTCCTCTCAGCTTGTCTGAATAATATGTCAAACCCTCGAAATGAATGCCGTCTTTTTGCAGAGTTCTTTCCTCTATTGGAAGGAAACTTATCCTAAATCTCTCCTCATCCTGTGGAGCCAACTCTCTAGGTTTGCCGTGCTCTCGGATCCCCTGCTCCCACTTTTCCAGGGGAGTCATCCCTAGCTCCGCATGCTTTGTATGATGATATTGGTCCACGAATTTTACGAATAAGTTCTCAAATTCATCCAGAGTGAGACAAGCTTGCTTCTCCGAATCGTAGTCGCCCCTCTCCTTCGTGCTGGACTTGGTTGTCCCGGGCAGATTATGGACGAGTGATTCCTCAAAAGTTCTAAAGGGTCGTTCGATGCCTCCGCCGAACTTGGGATCCTGCACGGGTCTATGCATGATCTGGATGCCGTTCGTTGAACAACCAGCCATGATTAACCTTGATCTGAAGTCTTTCCCGTTGTCCATTTGAACCTGCCACGGGATTCCCACAACAGGCCATTCCGAAATGCCAAACCTCGCGACATAATAGTCCTTCTTGGTTGCGCACATCAGGATTGTAAGACCGTTTGTGTTGGCGTTGGGGTGCCTGAGGCTTAGAATGTATGCGCTGATGCAACGACTGAAGGCGTCAATCATTGCCGTGAGCCACGGACGTCCTATGGGTTTCCGCGTGACACTGTCAACTAGGATGATGTCGCTCAGTGTGTGGTCTATTTCCACCGTTTGAAGTGGGAATCTTCCCTCAGGGAACTTTCCTCCAAAGACGCCAAATCGTTCCTCCGCTGACCGAATCCCGTCACGCTTCTCGACTCTCCTGCGCGGATCTATATCGTTGATCCTGTTGTAGAGAGTCCTTTCATGCGGACACTCCAATCGTTCGACTTGGGGCAGGCTCTTGTTCACATTGTCTAGAGCTCTTTTCAGCTCATTGTAAGTTGCCCTAACGCTCTTCCTTTGTGCAGTTTCGTAGTGCTTTCTGATAGTCTCCCCGATTATGCCCTCGAGAACAGGCTTGAGTCTGTGTCTTCCTTTCCCTCCCCTTCTCGGGGAAGGAATCAGGCCCGAAGTGCCTCGTTCTCTGTAGCTCTTGACCAATCTCTGCACTTGCCTGGAAGTCACGCACAGGGTCTTGGCTGCCCGATCTAGATCGTCGCGCTTCAAGGGTTGAAGGCACGCTAGACCAGCAATGACCTCCATGCGTCTAACGATGTCATAGTAACGTTCTGGGTTGTTCACTTGGAGCGCAAAGAGACCGAGCCCTCCATCAGAGACGCGGATCGAGTCAAAACTCACTCTGTAGTTTTCTCCACTTTCAACGCCCTTGATCAAGACACTTTCAGAGATCGAACTATCCATCACCTCGTACCTGTGGCCCGAAAGGTCAACCTCTTTCATTCCCGGATGGAAGTCTACTTCCCCGTCTTTCATGTGGCGGAGAGGATGGTCCTCAATCCGCTTCACCATTCTCGCGAATGGAATTATGAAACGGGCAGTGCTAGCATCGTTTGCCATCAAGGAAACGATGGCATCATTGAGATACGGCGTAGGTGTTTCTAGAACAATCACGCAGCCCGAGAAGACAAGCCTGCATATTGTAGAGCATCTGTCGCTGTATTCGACCTTTGCCCCTAATCGTTCGGCAAGTGATCCGACGCAGAGAGGACCTTCGCTCTGCAAGA
>Ga0315280_10002950_pt1 | contig 26788 bp, 21 predicted proteins | sample YL17G06_40_MG_FD_203697 | JGI IMG/M metagenome (GOLD analysis project Ga0315280, IMG submission 203697) | Sediment microbial communities from Yellowstone Lake, YNP, Wyoming, USA - YL17G06_40 | ecosystem: Environmental > Aquatic > Freshwater > Lake > Sediment | place: USA: Wyoming | collected...
CGGAAACGCCGCTCTCCCTTGACTCAATCCGGCCACAAGGAGATATAATGAACATCCAGCGTCGCTTCGCTCCGAGAGGTGGCAATTTTGAACCGGAATCAGTGGCCGGATTGACCGGAATAAGCAACCCCCGGTTTGTAAGACCGATACCTTATCTTAAAATAGACTTCTCCATGTGCCAAATATGTGCCAAAATTGACTGAAAAGCGCTGAAATTACGGTATCAGGATTGAAAGACAAAAAAGAGTCATATTATATCATAACACGCTAAAAACAAGGGAAATAAGGGGAGGAGAGGGGGGATTCTGGACCTTTCTCAAAAAGTCTTCCATCGGATTTGAAGTCCAGAAGGCCCACCAGGACCATTACCCTCCCGTATCCTATTTTAACACATGCGCGTCTCCGCTTCTCTTAGTCAGGCCGATGGAGTCGAAATACTCAAGCAGGGCATGGGAGTATTTTCGGGAAAGGTGGAGCCTGTCCCTGAGCCCCGCGATCGTGATAGCCCTGTTTTTTGCGAGATGGCCGAGGACGATTTCGCGAGCCTGTTCGAGGGCCTCCCTATGGTAAGTCACTTTGGGGTTGAGGCGGACGATCTTTTTTTGTTGGAGGAGGAGGCCGATGAATTTTTTAAAGGCGGGCGGCGCGACTGCGAGCTTCCGGCAGATCTGCTCCTCGAGCGGCGGGTTGAACTTGGCCCGGCTGAACTCCGCCTCAATCTTGTCGGCGATTTCTCGCTCTCCCGGCTCGAGCCTGGGTTTATGGCCGGCCAGGCTAACCGAATTTTCCCCCCGTTTTAGGATTCCCTTTTCGAGAAGGTCGTCCAGCAGCCACTTGAAAATGTGTTCGTCGGCCACTTTCAGGAATTGAGCCCTGAGGTCGGCAAAGCGCATGAATGGCTGATGCGGGTTCAACTGAAGATATCGTCGGACCAAACCCAGCAGCCTTTGGCTGAGATTCTCCCGCGACTCCGCGGAGAGATAGCGTTCCTCTTTTTCCGCAGGGACGGGGATGAGCTTCCCGGCAGCAACGAGCTTGATGACGGCTTCACCCACCCGGGAGATATGTTTCCCTAGTGTTTTGGCTATATCCGCCGGCGCTTGGGGTTGAAAGGGACATTTTCTGAAGCTCTCCTCGATGGCATCTTCCAAAGATCCCTCGAACTTCTTGATCCCGGCGAGGGCCTGTTCATTAAAACGTTTATAGCGAGGAGGCGCCGCGTCCAAAATTTTTCCCCCTCCTATAGTATGGATAGGCGAGAAGGTCCGGATGATGAAGCGGTCCTGATACAAACCCGTCGTCGGGGATTCGAGGGCGAATTGGACCAGGGTGTCATCTCCCGGCAGGGCCTTGTCCTTCTCTAAGAGGATCACCCGGGCCATGACCTCATCAGTGCCGATATGAAGGCGGACGCGTTCGCCGGTCTTGAGCTCCCTGGGGTTATCACGGAGAAGCCGGAGCCGTGCGCCGATCCTGGTGGACGGGGAAAGCGAACCCGGCGCAGCCGCACACTGGCCCCGGCGCAAGAGATCTTTGTCGATATCCTGAAGGTTGATGGCCGTCCGGCTCCCGATTCCTGATCTTTCCCGCCGTTCATTATGCACCTGGATGCCGCGGACTTTTGCCTCAATACCGTCCGGAAGAATTTCGACCTTGTCTCCGGCTTTCACTTCTCCGGAAAGGATGGTCCCGGCAATGACCGTTCCAAAGCCGTGCCTGGTGAAGACCCGGTCGATCGGCATGCGGAAGACGCCGCTATCCTCCCGTTTTTTGACCCGCCGGCCGACATCCATGAGGACGGCTTTGACCGCGGGCAACCCCATTCCCGTCACGGAAGACACGGGTATGATGGGAGCCCCTTCCAGAAAAGTTCCTCGGACGAAGCCACTAATTTCCGTTGTCAGCTCACAAATCCTGGCCGCGTCAACGAGGTCTGATTTGGTGAGGGCTATAACTCCCTCTTCAATGCCCAGAAGCTCCAGGATGTCAAAATGCTCCCTGGTTTGGACAGAGATGCCTTCATCTGCCGCGATGACCAATAGAGCCGCATCGACATGGCTGGCCCCCGCCACCATCGTCTTGATGAATTTTTCATGCCCGGGGACGTCGATAAAAACAATCTGTTTTTCATAGTCCGGGAGGCCCATGAAGACAAACCCAAGCTCGATGGTCAGCCCGCGCTGTTTCTCTTCGGGCAGAGTATCGGGGTCGACGCCGGTCAGCGCTTTTACCAGAGAACTTTTGCCGTGGTCGATGTGACCCGCCGTGCCGATGATGACATGGTCTTTTTCAGGCATGCCTTTTTGGCCGGCGCTTATCCGGTCCGCGCCTCAAGATGATTTTCCCCTCCGACTTGGCGACGACCCGGCCGATGACGGCGGCGTTTCGGACGCCCCTCTTCCTCAGCTTTTGGAGCAGCGCTCCGGCCTTGGCGCCCTTAACGCACATGAGCAGGCCTCCCGAGGTCTGAGGGTCATAGAAAACGGCTTCGAGCTCCTCTCCGATTCCTTCGTCTTTTTCTACGAACTTCGAGGCGTACTCTTTATTCCTTTCGACGGCGCCGGAGATGAGCCCTTTTTTGAAATATTCCAGGACTCCGTCGAAGAGAGGGACAGAATCCGAGTCGATCTCGGCCGTCACGCCGCTCTGGCAGACGATCTCGCCGAGATGGCCGGCGACGCCGAAACCCGTGATATCCGTCGCCGTGATGACTCCCGCTTCGACCATGACTTCGGCCGCGGCCTTGTTCAGTTCAGCCATGGACCGGCTGACCTTGGCGATCCAGGCCGGGTTGGCCTTGTGGACCTGGGCGGCAAAACAAACGGCTCCTGTTCCGATCGGTTTAGTGAGGATCAAGACGTCGCCGGCGCGCGCTCTATCATTAGTGATGATTTTGCAGGGGTGGATGACGCCGGTTACGGCAAAACCGAATTTGACCTCCCTGTCTTTAATGCTGTGGCCGCCGATGACCGCCGTCCCGGCTTCCTTGAGCTTGTCGATACCCCCCTGAAGCATCCTGCTCATAATCCTGAGGCTGAGTTTTTCGACGGGGAAGGCGGCAATGGCAAGAGCCACGAGCGGCTTTGCGCCCATAGCATAGATGTCGCTGACAGAGTTGGCCGCAGCAATCTGGCCAAAGAGATAAGCATCATCGACGCAGGGCGTGAACAGGTCCACGGACTGGACCAGGGCGAGGTGCTCATTCAGCTTAAACACTCCGGCGTCATCACAAGTGTCGGACCCGACGAGCACGCGCGGGTCGAAAACCCGGGAAAGTCCGGTAAGAGCTTTTTTCAAATCTTCCTGATTGATTTTTGAGGCGCAGCCGGCGTTTTCCACAAACTGCATTAAGGGCACGTCTTCGGCGGCGTCTTCTTCCCGTTCACCGGCACAGAGGCAGACGTTTTTTCTCTTGAAAGGGTCGCAGGGACAGGATTCCCTGGGATTGCAGATGCAGTGTCCGAGCTTGACCGAGCGCCCCATGATGCGCTTTCGTTTCTCGTAGTCAATCATGGGCGTTTCTCGCGGCGGGTTTTTCGAAGATCTTCAGGATGGCCTCTTGAACAAGATTATCTTCATCGGGCTGGATGGTGCGAAAATCAAAAAGCACCGCCTCTTTATGAATCCGCGTGAAAATCGGCGGGTTGTTGAGGCGGAGCGCTCTGGCCATTTCATCCGCTGCCATGAAGGCAGCTTTTAAGGAGAGCAGTTTTGTCGGAATGGTCTCTACGGGAACAGCGCCGCTCCCGACCTGAGACCCTCCGTCCTCGACGGATAGTTGAGCCTCGGGCGGGAGCCGCTTTCTGAGGGCACGATCCACCCGCCGGGCCCTTTTCTCGAGTTCCTCAAGGTCCAACGAAAGCATGCGGTAGAGAGGATGCCGCTGCTTCAATTTTTCAGGCGTGAGGAAAAGTTTCAACGTCGCTTCCAGGGCGGCAACGGTCAGTTTGCCGCAGCGGAAAGCCCGGGCGAGCGGGTTCTTCTTGATGCGGCTGATGAACTCAGCCTTGCCGACAATGATACCGGACTGGGGGCCGCCGATGAGCTTGTCGCCGCTGAAACAAACGACAGCCGCCCCTGCCCGGACGCTCCGGCCGATGAGCGGTTCGGTTTGGAGCCCGAACTCCTGGAGGTCAACCAGGGCGCCGCTGCCCAGGTCGTCGACGACAGGAACATTGTGCTTTTTCCCCAACTCAGCGAGCTCTTCAACCCCCGGTTCCTCAACGAACCCGACGATCCGGTAGTTGCTGTGGTGCACTCTCAGGATGGCGCCGGTGTTCTCGTTGATCGCCTCGGCATAGTCGCGGAGATGGGTTTTGTTAGTCGTCCCGACCTCGTGTAAAATGGCGCCGCTTGTCTTCATGACATCGGGCATGCGGAAGGAGCCGCCGATCTCCACAAGCTGGCCGCGGGAGACGATGACTTCTTTTCCCTTGGCCAGAGTGTTGAGGATGAGGACCGTTGCGGCGGCATTATTGTTAGCTATGGTGGCGGCCTCGGCCCCTGTCAGTTCGCCGAGAAGACGGCTGACGTGAGAGTCCCTCTGGCCGCGTCTTCCCGTTTCGATCTCCAGAGCCAGAGTGCAATAGCCGCGCGTGACGTCATCCAGAGCTTCTCTGGCCGCGCCAGAAAGCACGGCCCGGCCCAGCCCGGAATGCATGATGATGCCTGTGGCGTTGACCGCTTTTTGGAGGGAAGGCGAAAATTTCTGTTCGAGCCGTGATTTAACCCGACAGAACAGGCGTTCGCTTGAGAATGCTTCTTCAGGCGCAGAGGTCCGGTCCTGGAGAATGAGAGAACGAAGTTCGTCAAGCGCGCTGCGGCAGGCATTGACGAAGGCTTCTCGGCCGAAGCGCTCAATCAGCGTGAAGGCTTGTTTGTCTGCGAGAAGGAAATCGACAGAGGGAAGCTTTCTCAGCCAGCTTTCTTTCACTCGTGACCTTGTCCGTTTGGGTTTACGGCGCCTGTTTTGCCTCTTTCTTAAATTTCAGGTTGGCGAACACGTCTTGGTTGATGTCTTTTGTTTTTGTGGGAGTGGGGACGATGCCGAGGGGGATTTCCACCGGGATCTCGCCCGGCGGCAGGCAGGTAACGCTGTTGCAGGCTTGGTAAATCAATTTTCCCTTGAGCGTGTGAGACCCGGCGGATAAGCCTTTGGCGGCCCGGATGAGGACCCCGAGCACGATCTCCCCCTCGTAGACGGGAAGCTCGGATTCAGAAAAGCTAAATTTCACCGATCTTGAAGCAGGGAAAAAATATTCCTCGCTCTCGAGGCCGGGCTGCTCTTCCAGGATAAGCTCGATCGGCAGGAGATAGGGGTCGGTCAGTTCGTTGGCATTTATATGATATCCCGGCGCAATGCTCACCCGGAAAGCGACCTTGAAAGTATCCCCGGGCCGGATTTTATCCTTCGAGAGAAAAGGAGTAACCTTAACGAGCGTTTCCTCTTGCGCAAAACTTGAAGCGAAGCTTTGGGAAAAGCCGATGAGGAGAAGACTCATGGCGATTATCGCTCGGGAACAAAGACATCGCATTTTCGGGCCAGGCTTCTACGTTAAGTGAGGGACGATTTTTTGTCAAGGCAGGGATTAAGCGCGGTGCCGGTTCTCCTCAAATGAACAGTGGGTGTTAATAAAAGAGACTTTATCCAAAAAACATTTGATTTTTAACCGTGGAGTTAGGTTAAAATGGAGGCAAATAATTTAGAATGATCGAGAGTTAAAAAAAATGTCCCTAGAGGTTAGAGAAGCCAAGAATCGCCAGGACTTAAAAGCATTTATCTGTCTTCCGGAAAAAATCCATGCCCAGCACCGCAACTGGGTTCCACCCATATATTACGACGAGTGGAAATATTTTGACCCCAAAAAGAACAAGGCTTTCGGCTACTGTCAGACCATTCTTTTGTTGGCCTTCAGAGAGAAACGGCTCGCGGGCCGGGCCATGGGGATTATCAACTCGCGGTATAACGAATACAGGAAGGAGAAGATCGCCCGGTTCGGCTACCTGGAGACTTGGGAAGACCAGGAAGTCGTCCATGGCCTTCTCAGCTGGGTTGAGGAGTGGGCGCGCGGCCACGGCATGACCAGGATCGTCGGGCCTTATGGGTTTTCCGACCAGGACCCCGAAGGCTTCCTCATCGAAGGCTTCGAGAACAGAGCCACTATCGCGACCTATTATAACTTCGAGTGGCTGCCGAAGTTCGTGGAAAATGAAGGGTATACCAAAGACATCGACTATTATGTCTATAAGCTTGATGTTCCCAAAGAGCTGCCGGAATTCTACAAAAAGATCATCGAGCGCGCGCAGAAGAAGGGGAGCTTTACGGTCGTCGAATTCAAAAAACGCAAAGAGCTGAAGCCCTGGATCAGGCCGGTCCTCGGGTTAATGAACGAATGCTACACCGGAGGAGAAATCTACGGGTTCGCTCCCCTGGACGAGAAGGAGATGGACAACCTGGCCAAGAGGTATTTGCCTATCCTCAACCCGAGGTTCATCAAGGTTGTGGTGAAGGATAGTGAGATAGGGGCCTTTGTCGTGGCCATCCCGGATATGACCGAGGGAATCCAGCGGGCCAGGGGGCGCCTTTTCCCGTTCGGTTTTTTAAAAATCCTCCGAGCATCCCGCAAGACCAAGCAGCTTGACCTTCTCCTTGGCGCCGTCAAAGAAAAATACCGGGGCATGGGACTCGATGTCCTGATGGGCTCTAAGATACTCATTTCCGCGCGGGAAGCCGGGTTCGAGTTCTTAGACAGCCACCACGAAATGGAAACGAATGTCAAAGTGCGGGGGGAGATGGAAAAAATGGGGGGAAAGGTCTACAAGCGCTTCCGCGTTTATCAGAAAGCGCTTTAGGTTTTTTCCGCCGGCAGACGCGTCAGGCCTCAGAAGGACCTGTTATTCTGATCCCTTCAATCACTCGCCGGGAAAAATTCGCGTCTTTCCGAGGGACTCACTCGAGTCCTTTCACTTAGCCTCGGCCCAGTTGGCTCCCCAGCCGAGATGGACTTTCAGGGGAATGCTGAGCGGGAAGACCTTTTCCATTTTTTCCCGGACCAGGTCTTCGACCACGCGCCTTTCCTCGTCGGGGACTTCGAAGACCAGCTCGTCATGGACCTGGAGGGTCATTTTCGTCTTGAGGCGGTGCTTTTTGAATTCCTCCCAGATATCGATCATAGCCTTTTTCATCAGGTCGGCGGCCGAACCCTGGATAGGAGCGTTGAGGGCGATGCGGCGGCCGGCTTGCTGGACGACCTTGTCCTTCTGCTTGAGCTCGGGCACCTGCCTGATCCTTCCGAAAATGGTTTCCGTAAAGCCTTTTTCCTGAGCCTCCTTGACTGTGGTGTCCAGGAAATCTTTGACTTTGGGATGCTGGGCGTAGTAGCGGTCGATAAATTTTTGGGCTTCGTGTGTTGATGTTCCGAGTTCTTTGGCCAGCGAAAAAGCGGATGTCCCGTATATGATGCTGAAATTAATAATTTTAGCTTTTCTCCGGAGCTCATCCCTGAGGTGCGGGAGGGCCTCGCCGAAGACTCGGCGCGCTGTTTCCTCATGGATGTCCCGGTCCTTGGCAAAAGTATCGCAGAGGGCAGGGTCGCCGGAGAGGTGGGCCAGCACCCTGAGCTCGATCTGGGAATAGTCGGCCGCGAGAAGCATGTGCCCGGGCTCGGGGACAAAGGCCTGGCGGAAACGCTGTCCGAGCTCACCGCGCGTCGGGATGTTCTGAAGGTTGGGGTCCGAGCTGGAAAGCCGGCCCGTGGCCGTGACCGTCTGATTATAGGATGTATGAATCCTCCCGGTCTCCGGGTCGATGAGAAGAGGCAGTGCGTCGGCATACGTAGACTTGAGCTTGGACATCTGCCTGTATTCGAGGGCGTACTGGGCCAGGGGATGGAGGGGCGCCAGCTCCTGGAGGATGTCCAGCGAGGTCGAGTATCTCTTGGTGACTTTTGTTTTTCGAGAAGGAGTCAGGTTGATCTTGTGGAAAAGAATCTGGGCCAGCTGCTGCGGTGAGTTGATATTGAATTCTCCGCCGCTGAGGGCATAAATTTTTTTCTCCAGCCGCCTCAGCTCTTTCTCGAGCTCTGCCGAGAGGTCTTCGAGAGCTTCGCGGGCGATTTTGACTCCCCAGATTTCCATCTCGGCCAAAAGCCCGATCAGCGGAAGCTCGATTTCGCGGTAAAGCTTATCCAGGTTTTTTTCGACGACCTGCGGCCAGAGTACGGAGCTCAGCTCATAAGCCAGGTCGGCATCCTGGCAGGCGTAGGGGAAGACCTTGTCCACGGGCACGGCATTCATCGTGACTTCGTTCTTCCCTTTGCCGGCAATATCCGCGTAGGGGATTTTTTGGGTTTGCAGGTAGGCCAGGGCCAGCTTCTCCAGGTTGTGCTTGCCCCAATTCGGCTCAAGGAGATAAGAAAGGACCATGGTGTCCGAATCAATGCCGTGGAGATGGAGCCCTTCTCTCTTGAGGACGATGTAATCGTATTTGATGTTCTGGCCGATTTTTTTGATTTTGGGGTCGGACATCATTTCCTTCAACAGATGGAAGGCCGTTTCTTTAGGGATTTGGGCGGGAGCGCCGGGATAATCGTGGCCGAGAGGAAGATAAAAAGCTTGGTCAGCCTTCGTGCAAAAGGACATGCCGACGAGATGCGCCCGCGTGGGGAAAGGGCTGTCTGTTTCGGTGTCGAGGGAGACAAACCCGGCCTTTTTAATCTGGGCGATGACTGCTTTAAGCTCCTTGGCCTCCAGGATGACCTTATAGTCTTTTTTGACCTCGCCCGGCTTTTTCACCAATTCGGAGAGAAGCGAGGTGAATTCGAGTTCCTGAAAGAGCGCCCGGAGCTCGGCGTAATTTGGTTCGGAGACGGCGAAATCGTCCAGGTTGAAGGAGATATCGAGGCCTTTTTCAAGAGTCACCAGCTCGCGGCTGAGCTCGAGCTGCTCCAGGTTTTGCTCGATCTTTTCGCGGAGGCGCGGGTTCTTGACCTGAGAGATGTGGCGGAGGAGGTTATCCAGCGTTCCGAACTGGCTGATGAGCATTTTCGAAGTTTTCTCCCCGATCCCGGGAACCCCGGGGATATTATCCGAAGAGTCCCCCCACAAAGCCAGGACATCAACGACTTGCGAAGGAGAAACGCCGAAAAATTCTTTGACTTTCGCTTCATCCAGGTAGGTTTCTTTAGCCGGGTTAAAAACCGAGGTGCATTCATCCACGATCTGCAGAAGGTCTTTATCCGTGGTGACGATCACGGACGGGATTTTTTTCGCCGAAGCCTTCTTGGCCAGGCTGCCCAGGACGTCATCGGCTTCATAATTTTCATATTCGAAAAGCGGGATGTTCATAGCCTTGATGACTTTCTTCAGGACAGGGACTTGAGGGATGAGGTCTTCGGGCATGGGTTTGCGGTGAGCCTTGTATTCTTTAAAGGCTTTGTGCCGGATGGTTGGCTTTCCCGTATCGAAGACGATCCCCAGGTATTTCGGTTTTTCCTGCTCGACGATCTTGCGCAATGTCTTGATAAATCCGTAGATGGCGTTGGTGGGAAATCCTTGGGATGTAGAGAGGCGCCGGATGGCATAGTAGGAACGGTAGAGGAGAGAGCTGCCGTCGATCAAAAAAAGGTTTTTCTCACTCATGGGGGCAAAGAGCCCTTATAGTCCGCTGAGCATTTCAGGTTTTATCAAGGAAGTCTTATTTTTCTTCCGGAGAAAGATAATGTTCGAATTTGCCGTCTGTGATTTCTTTAAGAATGGCGTTATGCTGATCTTCCATGATGTGCTGGATTTTTTCTTGGAGATGAGGGCTGGCCAGAAAGGAGGTATAGTAGGTTTTGCGTGAGGAGAGAAGCTTTCCCGATTTATAGACGAGCGATTCGACACACCGCGCTCCGGGTCCCACATCTTGGGTCTGGACGTGGAAAGAAGCTCCCTTGTATTTGATCTCGATGTTAAATCCTGACATCTTGTCTCATATTATACTCTATCCCCTTAGGAGTTCAAGCGAGTTTGACAAAGAAAAGCCAGATGGTATAATAGGGTGATTTTAAGAGTAGGAAAATGCTTATCGATATTGATAAAATCCCCGCAGAGGGGCTCAACATCTCGAGGGATTTTGAGTTCCTGAACATCGACCTGGTGGAGGAGAATACCGTTTTTCTCTCCCCCACCCATGCCGAGGTGGTTGTTCGCCGGATCGGCGAGGAAATCTGGATTAAAGGGCAGCTGACCGCCCGGCTGAGCTTTATCTGCAGCCGCTGCCTCAGCCCCTTTGAGTATCCTGTGGATTCCTCCTTCGACCTTGTCTACCTTCCCGAAGAGTTCGACCTCATGAAAGAAGAGCTCGAAGAGGATGATCTGGGCCGGGGTTTTTATGATAACGGCCAGATTAACCTCTACGAGGTGATCCTCGAGCAGCTCAACCTGACGTTTCCTCTCAAGCCTCTGTGTTCTGAGGATTGCGAAGGCATCTGCGCTGTCTGCGGTCAGATCAGGCGCGGCAGAAATTGTGCCTGCCAGGTCAAGGAGGAGGACCCGCGACTGCGAAGATTAAAAAATTTTTTGAGAGATAAAAGATAAATGCCTAACCCAAAAAGAAGACATTCCCATTCGCGAAAAGGAAAACGAAGGGCTCATGACGCCCTGGCTCTTCCGGCCTTTTCCATCTGCTCGAACTGCGGAACCCCGAAATTGCCTCACCGGGCTTGCCCCGAATGCGGCTTTTACCGCGGTCGACAGGTGATCGAAGAAGCAGAAACGAAATAATGGGGAGCCGATGAAATTTGCGGTCGAGCTGAAGGGGAAGCTTTGGCCTTAGAATGACAACGGTTCAGCTTGCAGAGGTTGCCTATGACATCAAAACCTAACCTGACATTTTCAGGCAAAACTGCCCTTGTCACCGGCGCTTCTCAAGGCATCGGCGAAACCATTTCCCTGGAACTGGCCGGAGAGGGGTTGGCTGTCATGCTTGTCGATATCCAGAAAGAAAAGCTGGACGAGGTGGCCCAAAGAATCCATCAGGCCGGTGGGAAGGCGTTCCCTTTCCAGGCCGATGTTACCCGGTTCGATCAGGCTGCGGTTGTCGTTGAGGCAGTGGTTAAGGAGCATAAGGCTCTTGATTATCTGGTGAACAATGCCGGTATTACCAGGGACAACCTGCTCATGCGCATGCGTGAGGAGGAATGGGATGCGGTCCTGGCCGTCAACCTGAAAGGGGTCTTCAATTTTTGCAGGGCCGCCATCCGGCCGATGGTCAATACCCGCTTCGGCAGGATTGTTAACATCTCCTCTGTGGTTGGGGCGATGGGGAATCCCGGCCAAGCCAATTATGCCGCCTCCAAGGCCGGCGTTATCGGGCTAACCAAATCTTTGGCCAGGGAAGTGGCCGGACGGGGGATCACGGTGAACTGTGTCGCTCCGGGCTACATCACTACGGCGATGACGGAGGGCCTTCCTGACGCCGTGAAGAAGGCTTTCCTGGACATGATTCCGATGAAGAGAATGGGCACACCGGCCGACGTGGCCCGGGCGGTCAAATTTCTTCTTTCAGATGAAGCGTCGTACATCACAGGCCAAATCATCCACGTCAACGGCGGGATGTATATGTAACGGCTTGAAATAAACAGGAGGTAACCATGGAAAGAGAAGAACTCTTGAAAAAGGTTAGGGCGATCGTAGCAGACAAGCTGAGCATCAGCGAAGACCAGGTCACCGAGGGAGCTTCGTTCATCGAGGATTTGGGCGCCGATTCATTGGATACGGTGGAACTGGTGATGGCGTTGGAGGATGAGTTTAGCCTGGACATTCCCGATGAGGAGGCCGAGAAGCTGACGACAGTCGGCAAAGCTCTCGATTATATCCAGACACGCCTCTCCAAATAAAACCCATTTTCCATGGACGTCTTCCGCTCCTCTCCCAAGATATCTGCCGGCCGAAGGGTGGTCATCACGGGCATCGGCCTGGCTACTCCCCTGGGGATAGGAAAGGCCAAAAACTGGGAAGCCGTCATGCGCGGGGAGAGCGGGATCGGGCCCATCACGCGGTTTGACTCCTCGGGTTACACCACCCGTATTGCCGGCGAGGTTAAAAACTTTGACCCTCTCAATTTTATTGACAAGCGAGAAGTCCGCAAGATGGACCTTTTTATCCAGTTCGCTTTGGCTGCGGCGCATCTGGCTGTCGAGGATTCCGGGATCGCTGTGGGCGCCTTGGAGGGGGAGAGGACCGGCGTCTACATCGGCTCCGGGATCGGCGGGATCGCTTCGATTGAAGAAACGCACAAAATTTTGCTGCAGAAAGGTCCCGACCGGGTTTCGCCCTTCTTTCTCGTTTCCTGCATCATCAACGAGGCTTCGGGCCAGGTCTCTATCAGGTACAGGAGCAGAGGGCCCAACTCGGCGACGGCCACGGCGTGCACGACGAGCACACATGCCGTCGGTGATTCTTTCCGGCTGATTTCGAGAGGCGATGCCGACCGGATGCTGGCCGGCGGCGCCGAAGCGCCCATTTCGCCCCTCGGCGTGGCCGGTTTTTGTGCTATGCGGGCCTTGTCGGTGAGAAACGATGAGCCCAGGAGAGCATCCCGTCCGTTCGATGCGGAGCGGGATGGATTTGTCATAAGCGAGGGCGCCGGTGTGCTTCTTCTCGAAGAGCTTGGCGCGGCCTTGAAGCGCGGGGCGAAGATCTACGCGGAAATCATCGGCTACGGCATGACCGGCGATGCCTATCATGTCACAGCTCCGGCTGTGGATGGAGAAGGAGCCAGGGGAGTGATGAAGCGCGCCCTGGATGACGCGGGTATCGATCCGAGCGAGGTAGGCTACATCAATGCCCACGGGACCTCCACGCCGTACAACGACAAAATTGAGACCCTGGCCATTAAAAAGGTTTTCGGCGAGCAGGCCCGCCGCATCGGCGTGAGCTCGACCAAGTCGATGACCGGGCACTTGCTGGGCGCGGTCGGAGCCGTCGAGGCGGGCTTCTCCGCCCTTTGCCTGGACAACCAGATTCTGACGCCCACCATCAACTACGAGCATCCCGATCCAGAGTGCGACCTGGATTATGTTCCCAACCGGCCCAGGCCGGCGGAACTCGTCTATGCCCTCAGCAACTCCTTCGGTTTTGGGGGGACGAACGGCTGTCTGGTCTTAAGACGGTATGACGAGAAAAAGGCTTAGCTTTCCTGCCCGGCCTTTTCAATAAATTTACAAGGAGGGGATAGTGAACATTCTCGTCTTCGTCAAAAGAGTTCCGGACACAGAATCGAAGATCAGGATCAATCCCGAAACAAACTCTGTGGTCGAAGAGGGGTTAAATTTTGTCTTGAACCCGTACGATGAATACGCCATGGAGGAAGCCTTGCGGATCCGGGAGGCCAAAGGAGGTAAAGTCACGGCCGTCACGGTGGGCCGGGATGATTCCCGCGTCATCTTGAGGAAATGCCTGGCCATGGGCGCGGATGAGGCTGTCCTCATCAAGGACCCCTTGCCGGAGACATATGATGGGCTGAGGACGGCCCGGATTATCGCCGGGTTCATCCAGAAAAAGTCTCCCGACTATAGACTGCTGCTCTTCGGAAAGCAATCTGTCGGCGCCGACAATTCTCAAGTTCCTCCCATGGTTGCCGAACTCTTGGGCCTTCCCCAGGCCAACGTCGTGGTCAAGCTTGAGGTCGACGGAGACAAAGGCGTGGCTTTCCGGGAAATCGAAGGCGCGCAGGAGAAGGTTGTCTTCCCGCTGCCCGCGGTCATCAGCGCTCAGAAAGGACTCAACGAGCCCCGGTACGAAACACTGAAAGGGATTATGACGGCCAAGAAGAAAGAGATCCCTATTATAGCCATAGAAGAACTCGGGCTTAAGCCGGAAGAGCTGGCTCCGCAGGTCGAGATCTCCAGGATGGACCTGCCCCCGGCCAGGCCGGCGGGGAAGGTCGTGACCGGGCCGCCTGCAGAAACGGCCAAGCAGCTCGCGGAGTTCTTGCACAACGAAGCCAAGGTTATTTAAGGAGGGGACAATGATACTGACCTATATCGAGCTTAAGGGCGATAAAATAAAGAAGGCCTCATTGGAAGCCCTCTCGGAAGGAAAGAGAAAAGCCGCCGAGCTGAACAAAGAACTGGCCGCCGCGGTCGTCGGGTCAGGGAAAGAAAGCCTCGCGCCGGAACTCTTTTCTTACGGAGCTTCCAAAGTCTATCTTTTAGAAAATCCTGCCTTTAGCCAATATTCGACCCAGGATTATGCCTTAGCCCTGGCGTCCTTGGCCCAGAAGATCAGCCCTGAGGTTATCTTTTTCCCGGCCACCTCTCAGGGCAAAGACCTGGCCCCGAGGCTTGCGGCCAAGCTGGGAGTTGGCCTGGCTTCCGATTGCACTAAAGTTTCCGTGAAGAACGGAAAACTCGAGTTCATGCGTCCGATCTTTGCGGGCAAAGCCTTGCTCTCCCTCACCCTGAAATCTTCGCCGCAGATGGCGACGCTCCGGCCCAATGTCTTTCCTTTGACCGAAGCGGCAGCCCAGAAAGGAGAGCTGGTTAAACAGGCGATCTCTCTCCCCGCCGATCAGCCGAAAGCTCACGTGGCTGAAATCCTCCAGGAGCGCGGCGGCGAGATTGACGTGAGCGAGGCTGAAGTCGTGATCTCCGGAGGAAGGGGAATGAAAGGGCCGGAAAATTTCGGGCTTCTCAAGGAGCTCTCCGCGCTTATTCCCCGGTCGGCCGTGGGAGCTTCCCGCTCGGCAGTCGATTCAAACTGGATCGGCCATCAGCATCAGGTCGGGCAGACGGGGAAGACCGTTTCCCCCAACCTTTATATGGCTTTCGGTATTTCAGGCGCCATCCAGCACCTGGCCGGGATGTCTTCTTCTAAAGTTATCGTGGCGGTGAACAAAGACCCCGATGCCCCCATCTTTAAAGTGGCAGATTTCGGGGTGGTCGGCGACCTTTTCCAGGTCATCCCTCCCCTTAAAGAAGAACTGAAAAAACTCCGCTCCGAGTGAAAAAACTAGACGTCGTTCCGTCGGCCATCCGGTTGGCTTGACTTAACCTTTTGTCCTGACTTACCGTTCCTTACGAGGGGAGGAGACGAAATGAAGACAAAGACGAAGACGGCCGCTCTGCCAGCGCGGTCAAAAACGGTATTTCCACGCCTTCCCGGCCAGCTCATTCCTGTCCTGATTTGTGTTCTCGGTTTAGCTTTTTGCGGCCGGGAAGAGGACAACGTCGAGAAAATAATCGAGAACGGAGTTGAAGTCACGGTCAACCATCTTGAGCCCTATAATCTCAAAGGCGAGCCGCAAACCCTGACGCTCGAGAGGCTGCTGTCCATCGACACAGGCGACGACGCGGTCGCGGCAGCCGGAATCAGGGACATTTATCGCTTTGATGTTGATGCCGAAGGCGGGATTTTTATCTTAAGTCCTCCGGTAGGCAAGGGAAACCTTATTTTTCGATTTTCTTCGGAGGGACATTTTTTGGCCTCTTTCGGTCTCATGGGACAGGGGCCGAATGAGATGGAGTACCCTGATGACATCCTCACTTTCGGCACGGACCAAGTCTGGATCACGGAATCGCCGAAAAAAAAGATTCACCTGTTCAAGAAGGACGGGTCTGCTATCGCTGAAAAAACCTTAGACCCAGGGTTTGTCAGTTTGGTCCCTCTGGAAAACGGAACTTACTTGGTCAGCCGGCTCATCGCAGAAAACATGCAGGCCAAATATTTTCCTATCGTGCTGTCCTTGTATGATTCGGATTTCAAACCGGTCAAAGAACTGGACAGGTTCAGCGCCTACCCGAACCGCATTATCGCCGACACGCTCCAGGAAAAAACTATCTGCGGGACGGAATTTGCCTTTGTCGGCAAGGCCGGAGGCGGCCGCGTTTATGCGGGGAACAGCGAGCGGGGATACGAGGTCTGGGTGTTCGACCTGGGGGGACGTCTCCTCCGGAAAGTCCGGAAGGGCTATACTCCCGTTCCGGTATCCGAAGAATACAAAAAAGAGTACGTCAAACCATATGAAGAGATGATGCCGGAGTACGCCAAAAAAATCTATTTCCCGCAGCACTGGCACCCGTTTCATTCGTTTTTCGCCGACGATGGCGGCCGACTTTTCGTGATGACCTTTGAGCCGGGCGAAAACCCGGGCGAGCACATGTTTGATGTCTTTAACAAAGATGGAATATTGATTACCCGCAAAAGCCTGAATATTCTCCACGGCGGGAGCGGGACTTTGTTGGCCAGGGCTCGCGGCGATCGGCTTTACGTCCTTCAGGAGAAACCGAGCGGGTTTAAGGAATTGGTGGTTTATCAGATGATCTGGAGTTAACTTCCGTGCTTGTGAGGTCTTCTCCCTCTGGTCTCCTTGCAGAAACGGCCGGGAAGGCTACTTCGGTTCTTCCGGCGAGACCGCGGGCTTGATGAGCTCGAGGAGGAGGCGGTTTTTCTCCGAGCGGCTCTCGCCCACGCTCGTCACATAAATCGCCGGGTCATCCACCACTGGACATTTGGTCTCGCAGATTCCGCAGCCGATGCAGAGGTCCAAATCAATGACCGGCGCCAGCTGAGTCTTGATAGTCCCGTCGGCGAGCTTGGTATCTGTCTTCACCAGCTTGATGGCCTTGGGCGAAGTCGGGCAGTGCTCTTCGCAGACGATGCAGGGCGAGCCGAGCGCATACGGGATGCAGCGATTCTTGTTGACCCAGGCCGTCCCGATTTTGACTTTGACCTTTTCTTCGATAGTCAGCTCCTTGATCGCTCCGGTAGGGCAAACCTGGGTGCAGAGCGAGCAGTAATATTCGCAGTAGCCGATCTTTGGTGTCAGGACGGGCGTCCAGATTCCCTCAGGACCCGCCTCCTCCAGGGCCGGCTGCAAGGCGTTGGTCGGGCAGGCCTTCATGCATTCGCCGCACTTGACGCATTTCTCCAGGAACTTGGGCTCGGGGAGCGCGCCGGGCGGCCTGATGAGTTTGGCCGACGCTCGCTTGCCGGCAGGCGTAATCCTGAAGAAGGGAACGGCGACCAGCGAAAGCAAAGATGTGAAGATCAGCTTGCGCCGCGATAAGTCAACCGACTCGATCCTCTCAGGCGCCGCTTTCACGGGAAAAGAGACGGCGCTTGTGGGGCAGATCGCCGCGCAGGTGTAGCAGTAAACGCACTCCGAGCTCCGCCACTCTTCATTGGGATAGGGGTTGGCCTGAGTTTCGCAGTGCAAAGTGCAGAGGTTGCACTTGATGCATTTGTCCTGGTCGATTCTCACCTTCCCGACATTCCAGCGGGAGAAAAGACCCAACAGGGCTCCGGCCGGGCAGAGATAGCGGCACCAGAATCTTTCTTTGGAGATATTGAGGAGGACGACGCCGAAAAACAGAAGGCTGAGCAAGAATCCCTGCCGAAACGTTTGATTCAGAGAGAGTGTGCCGAAAAATTGGGCCAAGGCGTCGCCGGTTGAAGAGATCCGCAGGCTGTAGAGAATCCCGATAAATGCCGAAGAAACGCGAGCGAACCCGGGAATGATCCCCGTGATGAACGACCGGTAGAGGAACGAGAGCGGGTCAAGAATTCCGACCAGGTCCAGGGTGAAGATGCTGCCGACAAGCACAAAAATCAGAATGTAATATTTCCAGGCCAGACGGCTGCGGCCGTCCTTCTGCGGTTTCAGAAGCTTGGCCTTTTTAAAGATGAAGGAAAAGAACTGCTGGACGGCTCCAAGCGGACAGACCCAGCCGCAGATAAATCTCCCCGCCACAAAAGTAACAACGATGGTAATCGCTGCCAGGACGAAGGAGGCGAAAATAGTTCTTGCGGCCAGGGATGTCGCCAGAGCCAGCAGCGGGTCGAAATGGAAAAAAACTTCGACGTTGCCGATGTAATCTTTTCCGGTGAAATGAGTGACAAAAAGGAAATAGAGAAAGAGGCTAATAAAACCGGCTTGGCTGAGGACACGGAGAATCTGAAGAAACCTGTATTTTTTAGACCGTTCTTTTTTCAATGGTGAGCTTCTCCAGGTTCATTTGGCCCAGTCCTCTCTTCTGAGCGATCCCGAGACAAGGCAGCTCCTCCGGTTTTAGGCCGAAGAAGCCCGTGCCCAGAGTATCGACGGCTACATAATCCACTCCCGCGACGATGGTCTTCTGAAGTTTGACGTCGGATGTCCTCCCTCCCTGAGGACCGTTCCTTATGAGGATGCGGTAAGCATCGAGCACGGTGAGAGTAGGCTTAAAAAAGGCCGCCAGGTCAACCATGGCCTCGTCGAGCTTTTGATGGAGCTGGTTGCGGGCGCCGCCGATCGCTCCCAGCCAGTTCTTCATGCTCATGGTCAGGCGGGAAAGGCTGTGGTGTTTGGCGATAGGGACATTGATGAGCTTATCCGTTTCAACGAACTCGGTGAAGACGTCCCATTCCTTGAGCCATTCGCCCCGCAGCGCCATTTTTTTCAAGCGGTAGGGATTGGCAAAAGGGACTTTGGCGCCGGCAGCCTTGGCCGCATCGGCAATCCCGGAGCGGGCATAGCATCTCTGGGCCTGGTTGGTGGTGTTGTCCATCACCGTGACCTCTTTAGCCCCGGCATCAAAACACAACTCCGCCAGGCTTTTGATGACTTCAGGGTTGGTGCAGGCGGCCAGTTCCGGCGTCCTGTCCCAGCCGATATTCGGCTTGATCATGACCTTATCGCCTGTGGCGACGAATCTTTTCATCCCTCCCAATGCAGCGAGCGCTTCTTTGGTGATTAACGCAGGGGAGTCTCCCTGGATCATGGCCAGGTCGGGAAAATTTTTCGCCTGGGCTCGAAGTGAAGGGCCGTAACGCAAGAGCACGCTCCCCAGCGCCAAATCTTTTAAGAAATTACGTCTGTTCATGACGACTTATCCTTTTCCTAACGAGCGCATGTAGTCGAGTATGCCTTCATAGATACCCTTGGCCACCTGCTTCCGGTAGGCCGGGCTTTTCAGCCTTTCTGCCTCCTGAGGGTTGCTCAGATGGGAAATTTCCACCAGGACCGAGGGCATCTCGCCGCCGATGAGGACCCAAAAGGGGCCGCCTCTAAGCCCCAGGTCCTCGACCGGGGCATACTTTAGAGATAACCATTTTACCAAATTTCTTTGAATTTTTTCAGCCAGGTCCCTGGATTCCAGGATTTTGCTGTTCCGAACGATTTTTTTGATTATCTCCTGCATTTCGCTGATGTTCTTGGTCGAGGTGGCGTTTTCCCGGGCGGCGATCTCGTTGACCTGAGGGTCGGGGCTGAAATTGAGAAAGAACGTTTGCACCCCTTGGCGCTTTTTATTGCGGTGGGCGTTGGCGTGGATGGAAATGAAGAGGTCGGCTTTCTGCTGGTTGGCGATGACGGTCCGGTTTTCCAGGGGAATGAAAATATCCGACTCCCGCGTCAGGATCACGTTCAATTTTTTCCCTGCGATAAGCAGGTTCCGCAGTTCCAGGGCTACGTCGAGGACAATGTCTTTTTCCTTCGGCCCCTTCTTGCTGATACATCCCGGGTCTTGGCCTCCGTGGCCGGGATCGATGACAACCGTCTGAATGCCCAGGCCGAGCTGTCTGATGAGGCTGTAGCCGGAAGGCGTCGGCTCAGCCGGTTGAGGGGTCTTCTCCGCCGGAGCCTCGGCTGCGGCTTCTTTGGGATAAATATCGATGACGACCCGGAACGGGTCAAAGAGGGGGAAGACCTGGTAGCGGTCGATTTTAGCCATATCGAGCTCGGCCACCACTCTGACGGTCGTAGAGGTCTTCTGGGCGATGCGGATTTCTTTAAGATAATCGCATTTTGGAGAAACCGTTTTGCCGTGAAGGATGGGGTTCAAGCCGGCCTGATAGATATCTACATAAATTCGGTCAGGGTCCTTGAGCTCGGCGGAAGAATACTCCCTCAGCTTTCCGATATCGACGACGATTCGGGTGTAGGTCGGGTGGGTATAAGATCGAAGATCGTAAACCTCGACCGTCGACTGCACGGAAGGGAAAAGAGGGAGAAGAAGGATGAAGAAAACGATTAAGATGAATTCAGGGCGTATCCGGACCACAATCAATTCTTACTTAGGTTTTATTTCAGGCGCCATATTTCTTCAGCTTTCCCGCGTGGGCCAGCATCAACGGCATAGCAGACAGAGAGGGGAAGCGGCCGAGGTAGCCGTGGCTGCAGGCCCGTTCTGAGAATTGGGGCACATCGTCCGGGAAGGCAGACTTAGAAACCAGCAGGAACGGGTTGGGATGCCAGGAGTGGGCCTTGAGCAGGCAGGGCGTGGAGTGATCTGCGGTCACAACCAGGACATCGGGGTCGAGGGCTCTGAGCCGGGGGACGAAGGGGTCTATTTCTTCGATCGCTTTGACCTTGGCTTCATAATTGCCGTCCTCTCCGGCCGCATCCGTTTTTTTGAAGTGGACGTAGAAGAAATCAAAAGCGCTGTAATGCGTCTCGAGGGCGTCGAAAAGCTCGTGGGTCTGCGAGCCCACATTCATAACCTCCATGCCGGTGAGCTTAGCAAATCCCTTGTACATAGGGTAATTGGCGATGGCGGCCGGGTTCAATTTGTAGAGCTCGGCCATAGTCGGCAGGGCTGGGTGTTTGGAGAAGCCGCGCAGCAAAACCGTGTTGGCCACCGCCAGGTCGCTCAGGATGGCAGTGACCTCGTCAAGAAAGGCATTGACGATCTCAGCCGTCCGCTGGGCTTCGGGAGAAAGAGGCTGAGTGTAGGCGCGAGGCTTGTGGTCTTTCTGCGGGTCGGCATCGGAGAGGGCGTCGCTCAGCCCTTCGCCGCTGAATTTCGCCACGAACCGGTGCTCTTTTCCCGGATAGAGCGAGATGGACAGGCCCGGGTTCGGCTTCAAAGAGCTGTTCACGCGGGCGCAGAGCTTCTCGTTCTCGCTCGTGGGAATTCGGCCGGCCCGGCGGTCGATGATGAGGCCGTCTTTAAGGGTGGCGTAGTTGCCGCGGGCAACGAGGTCGTTCTTTCCGACCTCTACGCCCGAGCCTAAGGCTTCGAGGATTCCCCGGCCTAACTGGTAGCGCAGCGGGTCGTAGCCAAAAAGAGCCAGGTGCGCGGGGCCACTTCCCGGTGTGATGCCCCGGAAGACGGGGTCAGACAGGCCGCAAACGCCTTTTTGGGCAAGGCCGTCAAGGTGAGGAGTGCGAGCTTTTTCGAGGGAAGTTTTGCCTTCGACCGGAAGTCCGCCCAGACCATCCAGGACCAAAAGAATGATTTTTGACGGCGTCGAGACCGTCAGTTCCTTGGCCAGTGTTTGCCAGTCCATAATGTTTCACTATAAATAAATTTGTTGTTCCCGTCAATTTTTATTAGGCCAAGGCAAGGATTTTCAGTTCCATGATGGTCTCCAGCCCTTGCTCAAGGGATTCGCTCCCGTCCGGGATTTTTAACGCCATGAGAATTCTGGTTTTCTCGGCGGCTGCGTAACTCGCGCGCCAAACCAATCCTTTGAAACTCTGTGCCTGCCTAAAGCGGCTTCTCTGTTTGTTCCTCTTGAGCTCAGAACATACTCGCCGCCCTCTTTTCTGGGTTCCCTCGAAAACCAGAATTCTCAGGCTAAATCCCTCCATGGTCGCTTCATCCCTTGGCCAAGCACTCCCTATTGATTGGCAGAATCTAAGATCATCCGGGAAGAAGAGATGTTCCATGGCCAATATGATAAGAAATCGCCGGGCCTGTTTGCCGTAAGACGCCACAGGCATTAATCGTTGGGCTTAAGAACGACTTCGGTCGCTCCCCAGGTTCCGCCGCCGAGACCCGCGGTTCTGTAGCTCATCACCCGGGGATCTTTTTTGAGGAGACTTTGGACGATTCGCCGGAGGGTGCCGGTCCCTTTGCCGTGGATAATCCGGACATGATAGATGCCTCTCCGCCGGCATTCTTCGAGGTATTCCGGGACCAGATCTTTGACTTCTTCCGGTCTGAAGGTGTGCAGGTCCAAAACTCCGTCAATCGGGATCTGGACCGGCTCGTCGGGGCTCATAGTGTCCTCCAGAGTTTATTTTAGGGGAAAACAGCAGGAGACTCAACGCCGCTGATTCTGAAATGAGGGAATTGATATTGTGTCCTCAAAATCATTCTGCTAAAATCGGAAGGTGAATAAAGTCCTCGTCCTCGATTTCGGCTCCCAGTACACCCAGCTCATCGCCCGAAAGACAAGAGAGCTGGGCGTCTATTCGGAGATCTTCCCGTTTGATGCTCCCCTTTCGCGAATACAAAAAGAGAACCCCGCAGCCCTCATCCTATCCGGCGGTCCGCGGAGCGTTTATGAGCCAGATGCGCCTCTTCCTGATACTGGCATTTTTCGTTTGGGAATTCCCGTCCTCGGCATCTGCTACGGTTTACAGCTCATGGCCCATCTTTTAGGAGGCAAAGTTGTCCCCTCCGCGAAAAGGGAATATGGGTTTGCCCACCTAATAATTTTAGACAGGCATGGACTACTCAGAGGAGTTAAGAATCATGGGCAGGTCTGGATGAGCCACGGCGACCGGGTGGAGCGGGTTCCTTCGGAATTTGTCGTGACGGGAAAAACAGCCAACACCAAAGTCGCCGCCATTGAGTCGTGGGAGCAAAAATTCTTCGGCGTCCAGTTCCACCCTGAGGTCATCCACACCCGCCAGGGCAACAAAATTCTCTCCAGTTTTCTCTTTTTGCTCGCCGGGCTGAAGCCGGAATGGAGCATGAAGTCCTTCATCCTCAAGAAGGTGAAGGAGATTCGGGAGCTCGCGGGCAAAGAGAAAGTAATCTGCGGCCTCAGCGGCGGCGTTGATTCGCTCGTCACGTCGCTCCTCGTCCACCGCGCCGTCAAGAATAACCTCACCTGCATTTTTGTGGATAACGGCCTTTTGAGAAAAGGCCAGTACGAGGAACTTACGGATGAGTTCCGCCGCAAGCTCTCGCTCCGCGTCATCGGCGTTGATGCTTCAGAGCTTTTCCTGCGACGACTCCGCGGGGTGATTTCTCCGGAGAGGAAAAGAAAAATTATCGGCCGTGCCTTCATTGACATCTTCGAAGAGCAGGCCCGCAAGATCGGCGGCGTCCATTTCCTCGCTCAAGGAACCATCTATCCCGATGTGATCGAGAGCGCGCCGGTGAAAGGCCCGTCCTCGACGATCAAATCTCACCACAACGTCGGCGGTTTGCCCAAAGGATTGAGGTTCAAACTCGTGGAGCCCTTACGCGAGCTCTTCAAGGATGAAGTCAGAACTCTGGCCGCGGAGCTCGGGGTCGATAGAGATTTCATCGCCCAGCATCCCTTTCCCGGCCCGGGCCTGGCCGTGAGGATTCTCGGTGAGGTCACCCGGGAGCGTATCGCCATGCTCAGAGAAGCCGACCGGATTCTTCTTGAAGTAGTCCGCAAATCCGGTCTTTACCATAAGTTATGGCAGGCCTTTGCCGTCCTGCTTCCCGTCAGGTCGGTCGGTGTGATGGGCGACCAGAGGACCTACCAGCAAGTCGTCGTCATCCGTCTGGTCCAGAGCGTTGACGGCATGACCGCCAACTGGTATGCTGCCGACCCCCGGGTCCTCTCGCGGGTCTCGACGCGGATCGTCAACGAAGTGGATGGTGTCAACCGCGTGGTTTATGATATAACAACCAAGCCTCCGGCAACGATCGAATGGGAATGAGAGCAATAATTTAACCATGGAACATTCGTTTATTCATCTTCATAACCATTCCGAGTTCAGCATCCTGGACGGCGCCGTGAAAACCGCCGACTTGGTGGAGGCGGCCTACCAGAACAAGATGCCCGCCGTCGCCCTGACCGACCACGGGAATATTTTCGGCGCTGTGACCTTCTTCAAGCAGGCCAAAGCCAGGGAGATCAAGCCCATCCTCGGCTGTGAAGTGTATGTGGCTCCCAAGAGCCGGTTCGATAAAAGGGACGATAGCCGCGGTTTGCACCATTTTCACTTGCTCCTCCTGGTTAAAAATGAAAAAGGCTACCGAAACCTTTGCCTCCTTTTAAGCAAAGCATACCTGGAAGGCTTTTATTACCGTCCCCGGATCGATAAGGAGCTCCTGTCCGGCCATGCCGAGGGCCTGATCGGACTTTCGAGCTGCCTGAAAGGCGAAGTCTCGTATTTCCTGGAGAAGGAAATGGAGGAGGCCGCGGAAAAGGCCGCTCTTGAATATTCTTCCTTTTTCGGCAAAGGAGATTTTTATCTCGAGCTCCAGGACCATGGTCTCGCCCCGCAGAAGGCCATCAACCCCCGGCTTGTCAACCTGGCTAAAAAACTCGACCTTCCGTTAGTCGCAACAAACGATATCCATTATCTCCGCAAAGAGGATTCGGAAAGCCACGATGTCCTTCTCTGCATCCAAACCAATAAAAAAGTCAGCGACCAGGACCGAATCCGCTTCGGCTCCACAGAGTTCTATTTCAAAACCGGCGCGGAGATGGCCGAGCTCTTCAAAGATGTCCCCGAAGCGATCCAGAACACAACGCGGATCGCCTCCCAGTGCAATTTTGATTTCCCCTCAGGCTCCCATTTCTTGCCCCAGTTCAAGCCGCCCGGCGATATCTCTCTCGAGGAGTACCTGGCCTTTGTGGCCAAGGAAGGGTTCAAGATGCGGCAGGAGAGCCTGAAGGAAAGATGGGCAAAAGGGGAACTGGCTCATTCGCCGGAGGATTATGAGGAAAGACTGGAGAGAGAGCTCAAGCTCGTCAACAAAATGGGGTTTGAAGGATATTTTTTGGTCGTCTGGGACCTTATCCAGGTGGCCAAGGCGAAAGACATTCCTGTCGGTCCGGGCAGAGGATCGGCCGCAGGAAGCTTTTTGGCCTACTGCCTTGGAATAACGGATATTGACCCGCTGGAGTATGGCCTCCTCTTCGAGAGGTTTCTGAACCCCGAGCGGATCAGCCTTCCTGATATCGACATCGATTTCTGCGGCAGGCGCCGGGAAGAAGTCATCAACTATGTGACCAATAAATACGGCCAGGAAAATGTGTCGCAGATCATCACCTTCGGAACCATGGCCGCCCGCGCCGCCATCCGGGATGTCGGCCGGGTTCTTGACGTTCCTCTTTCCGAGGTGGACAAGATCGCCAAGATGATCCCGCCTTTCGGCCCGGATTCGACGATCGAGGGCGCTTTGGAAAAAATCCCGCAGCTGCGGGAGCTGCGCGATAAAAATGCCAAGATTGCCCACCTTCTGGCCATCGCTCAAAGACTCGAGGGGCAGGTGCGCCATCCCTCCATCCACGCAGCAGGAATCGTCATCACTCCCAAGCCGCTCGTGGAATTTATGCCCCTGTACCAGTCGGTGAAAGGCGAGATCACTTCCCAATTTCCGATGCAGGATATCGAAGCCATCGGTTTACTAAAGATGGACTTGCTGGGCCTGCGCAACCTGACGGTGATCCAGGATACAGTGGAGCTCGTGGAAAAGAATCTGGGAGAAAAAGTCGACGTGAAAAAGATCCCGCTCGATGATCAGGCGACATTTGAGCTTTTCCAGGCGGGCAGCACCGACGGCGTCTTTCAGTTTGAAAGCGCGGGGATGAAAGACCTGCTGCGCAATTTCAAGCCGGAGGACTTTCGCGACCTGATCGCCTTAAACGCCCTTTACCGGCCGGGACCGCTCAAGAGCGGGATGACGAACGAGTTCGTCCAGCGCAAGAATCATCCGGAAACGACAAGCTATAAATTTCCCGAGCTTGAGCCTATTCTCAAGGAGACACGGGGGATCATCGTCTACCAAGAGCAGGTGATGAAACTCGCCACCGATCTGGCCGGTTTCACCTTGGCCGAGGCGGATATGTTGCGCAAAGCCATGGGCAAGAAAGTCACGAGCATTATGAAAGCCCAGAAGCAGAGGTTTGTCCAGGGCGCCAAGAAGAAGGGGATCAGCCAGGCCAAGGCGACTGAAATCTTCGAGCAGATCAAGCATTTCGCCGAGTACGGATTCAATAAATCCCACAGCGCTGCTTATGCCTACCTGGCCTACCAGACGGCTTACCTCAAAGCCCATTATCCAGCCCATTTCATGGCCGCCCTGCTGACTTCAGAAGCCGAGAGGGGGGCAACCAGTCAAGTTGTCAAGTACATCAACGAATGCCAGGAGATGGGGATCAGGATTCTTCCGCCGGACGTCAACGAAAGCGATTTCCATTTTATCGTTGTAAATGGGGAGGTCCGCTTCGGCCTGTCTGCCGTCAAAAATGTCGGGGAGGCGGCCGTTCGCGAGATTCTCCGGGTCAGGGCCAAGCGCGGCAAGTTTCAAAGTCCCTTCGAGATCATGGCCGGGACAGACCCGAGAATTGTCAATAAGAAAGTGCTCGAGAGCCTGATCAAGGCCGGAGCCTTTGATTCTTTGGGCTGGCGCCGGTCCCAGTGCTTCCATCTCGTCGACAACATGCTCCAGTACGGCCACGAAATCCAGAAAATGAACCTGACTCCGCAGAGCCTTCTTTTCGGCGGCAGCCAGCTGGAGCCTCCGGACATTCCGGCCGAAGTCAGAGAAATGCGGGAGTGGGACGAGTCTCTGTTTCTTTCCTATGAAAAAGACGCCTTGGGATTTTATATCACCGGCCATCCTCTGGCCCAGTTCGAGAAACGCCTCCAGAAATTGACCTCTCATTCCCTCAGCCAGCTGGACGAGGAAAAGGATTTCAACAGTGAAATCCGGGTGGCCGGGATCATCTCGGCCATGAAATCTTTAAAGACCAGAAGAGACGAAAGGTTTGCCACGTTCATCCTGGAAGACTTGAGCGGGCGGATTGATGTCGTGGCTTTTCCTGAGAGCTATAAAAAATATTATGAAAACCTGAGGGAAGGGCATCTGGTCTGGGTCAA
>Ga0315280_10002952_pt1 | contig 26785 bp, 29 predicted proteins | sample YL17G06_40_MG_FD_203697 | JGI IMG/M metagenome (GOLD analysis project Ga0315280, IMG submission 203697) | Sediment microbial communities from Yellowstone Lake, YNP, Wyoming, USA - YL17G06_40 | ecosystem: Environmental > Aquatic > Freshwater > Lake > Sediment | place: USA: Wyoming | collected...
AAAACCATCTTTGCTTTTAAGGAGGGGAGAGTATGAAGTTTTGGCTGTTCATTCTCGTTGTTCTTCTTCTGAACCCCCTTCCCGTCAAGAGTGCAATGCCGGTGGGCGCCGAGGAAGTGGTTAAGCGCCTGAGAGAAATTCAGGAGAAGACCAAGGATTATTCGGCTGACCTTTATCAAGAGAAGAAACTCTCCCTTCTGAAGGAGAAGATTGTCTCGAGAGGAAGAATTCGATTTAAGAAACCGGATAAGGTCTCCATCGAATTCTTTCATCCAGAGTCGAGCCAGATGGTCTTCGATGGGAAGACCGCCATTCTCTACTATAAAGAGGAGAAGCTTGCAGAACGTTATGCGCTTCGTTCCAACCCGATTGCAGAGCGGTATCTTCTTTTCTCAAAAGATCCCTTTCAAGAAAAACTGGCGGCATGGAAGATCTTGGAAGACCGAGAATCTTTCCTGGTCATGGAGATCATACCTAAAGTGAAAAATCCCCTCTTTGTGAAGACAAGACTTCGGATTTCGAAGAAGGATTGGATGGTGTTAGGAATGGAGATGATCGAAAAGAATGGAGACACCACCTCTATCCGTTATTCAAATATGAAAGTGAATACAGGCCTTACCGACTCAGATTTTGAGATTTATCTTCCAAAAGATGTGAAAATCACAGAAGTCAAATGAGGAAAAGGGTTGTGATTACAGGTCTGGGTGTGGTCAGCGCCGTGGGGAATAACCTCCCTGAGTTCTGGAATTCCCTCATCGAGGGAAAAGATGGGACAAAGGGGATTACGGTCTTTGATCCCTCTGCCTACCGGACAAGGATTGCTGCAGAGGTTTCCCATTTGGACCCTGAAGCCCATTTTTCAAAAAAGGAGATTCGCCGCCTCTCCCGATGTGATCAGTTCGGCTTAATCGCATTTAGAGAAGGCTGGAAATCTGCTCATCTTGACCAAGATTCGTGTGATCAGGAAAGGGGAGGGGTGGTAATAGGAGCAGGCTCCGGCGGCATTCTTTCAGTCGAAAAATATTTTAGAGATTTTTATCAAGGAACGAAGAGGTCCTCTCCTTCACTTCTTATCTCTTATTCCCTCGCCACCACGACAGACCACATCGCCATTGAATCAGGCCTGAAAGGACCCCGAACGACGACAGCAACGGTTTGCTCCTCAAGTTCTGCCTCCATTGGTGTGGCTTATGAGATGATTCAAATAGGTCTGGCGGATGTAATGGTGACGGGTGGAAGTGATTCTCTTTGCGAGGTTTCTTTCAGCGGATTCAGCAGTCTGAAGTTGGTTGATCCCGAAAGTTGCAAACCCTTTGACAAAAGGAGACAAGGGCTGGTCATCGGTGAAGGAGCAGGCATCCTCATCCTTGAAGAACTGGAGCATGCTTCGAAAAGAAACGCTCCGATCCATGCGGAGTTTTTAGGATATGGAATCTGCGCCGATGCCTATCATCTTACCGCGCCAGAACCCAATGGAGAGGGTGTGGCGAGGGTGATACGTATTGCTTTAGGCCATGCTGAAGTCTCTCCAGATGAGGTTGATACCATCAATGCCCATGGTACAGCCACGCTTTTTAATGACATTGCCGAGACACGAGGGATTAAACGAGTTTTTGGGGAGAGGGCAAAAGAGATTCCGATCAGTGGAATCAAGTCCATGGTGGGACACTGCCTTGGCTCTGCTGGCGGCATTGAGGCTGTGGCAACCGTCATGACCTTGGAGACAGGGATCATTCCTCCCACGATTCACTATGAGGCGCCAGATCCTCTTTGTGATTTGAATTATACACCGAATCAATCCATCAAAAAGGATGTTCGGTTTGCCATCTCGAATTCGTTTGCCTTCGGAGGCAATAATGTATGTTTGGTGTTTGGAAAATTTAAAAAATAGGATTCTAGGGGTCTAGGGTTCAAGGGGTCTATTGAATGATGCTCGAACCCATGGACCCTTGAATCCTTGAACCCTGTTTGAATAAAGTTATGGGTCATCGCGTTGTCATTACCGGTTTGGGAATCGTTTCCTCTATTGGCGTCGGTAAGGAGGTGTTCTGGGAGAATTGTCTTCAGGGAATCTCCGGGATCAAACCGATTCGAGGGTTTGATGTGAGTTCCTACCGTTCTCGACTGGGAGCCCAACTCACCGAGATCGATTTTAAAACCTTCATCAGACCTGCCAATCTCAGAAGGATGGATCGGATTGGAAAAATCGTTGTCTCAGCCGTTCGATTGGCGATAGACGATTCAGGTCTCAACCTAAAGGAAGAAGATTCGGGCAGGGTAGGAATTTCAATTGGCACAGGTTTGGGGAGTTCAGATACTGTAGACCAGTTCTTCCGGTCCCTTTTAAAAGAGGGTCCAATCGGAGCCGCACCCCTGCTGTTTCAAACCGCTGTGCCCAATGCCATCACGAGCCACTGTGCCATCGAATATGGCATCAAGGGAGTGAACATTACTTTCTCCCATAAAGAATCCTCCACAGAGATGGCCATGACTTTTGCTTATCATCTATTGAGAGAGGGAAGGGCAGATGTCATCCTTGCAGGAGGAGGCGACGAGTTGAGCGAGCCTCTCTATCATGTCTATTCGATGTTAGGAGTTTTATCCCCGGGAAGAGGGAAAGGTGTAGAAGGAATGAGGCCCTTTGATCGGGACCGGAATGGGATTGTCCTTGGAGAGGGAAGCGGAATCCTTGTCTTAGAGACATTGGAGCATGCAAAGAAGAGGGGAGCGAAAATCTATGCTGAGATGGCTGGCGCCGGGCTCTCAGGGAGTACTGATGGACTTCTTCGGTACGACCTCAAAGGAGATTCGATTGCCAGGGCAATGTCTTTGGCAGCGAGGGAACTTCAGACAGTCGATTATGTTTCAGGAGCCGCCAATTCCACTCCTGATCTGGATCGAGCGGAAACCTCAGCAATTAAAAAGGTGTTTGGAAAACAAGCAAAAGAGATTTCTGTCAGCAGCCTTAAGTCGATGATTGGAGAGTTTGACGGTTCGGGAGGAATCAGGGCTTGCGGAGTCGCATTAAGTCTCTATCATGGGATGATTCCACCAACGATTGGAACAAAGCATCTTGGTCCAGAATGTGATTTGGATGTAGCCCTTGGTCAATCGAAAAAAAAGGAGATACAATCTGCTTTACTTAACGGTTGCTCCAACGGTGGATCAAATATCTCACTGTGGTTCAAACGATATGAACACATGGATTCATGGATTTAAAAAAATATGAACCCGTTAGCGCCACGGGGCAAATAAGAACCTTCCCCTCACTTCAATCCCCTCCCACCAAGGGGAAGGGAGGTTTTTAGGGGGTTATTTTGTAAATGTTAGAGATAAATTCTCAGACTTCAATGTGTAAGAATCTACGCCTCAAAGATGTAAAGAACATGCCCAATCAAAAAAGCGACCAGTCCTGCCCTAAACGCTTTTTCCTGTGGCAGAGCCAGACACACATCACCCATTAGACAAAAAACAACCCAATAAAGAGATAATAATAAAATAACCCAAACAGTAAAATGATACCAAAAATGATTATCAAAATATTAACCATGCTCAATCCCCCACACATAACCTCAGATGGTCAAAGTTTACAAAACCCATATGAAGGAGTCAACGTGTAATTCAAAGAATGGGAAAGAGGAGTAGTCCTCATCGTTCTGTTAGAGATAGAAATAAGGATTGGATTGGAAAGCTGACAGGAAAAATCGAGCACGAGAAGACTAAATAAGAATAAAAAGGGACACTTCCCGAATTGTGAATCATAAACTTTAGGTTATTGAGAATTAGGGAATAATATAAGGAAGTGTCCCTCCGGTTAATGCCTATTTCGGCAATTCAAACGTTCCAGTAAACTTACGGCAAACTTGTCGTGTGTCTGGTGTTATAGGTTTCGCCTTTGTGATAAGCGCTGCTTTCCCTTCAGCTTTAATACCTTTCCATTTACCGGTACCTTGAATGGCCCTTAAGGTGTCAACCGGGACATCAATGGAAAGCTCCCAGACAATAATATCCCCATCGGGGTCCATGTATTTACAATAACCGGTTCCGATGGGCTTCCCTGCAACAACTTTTCCAACAGCCACGCAAAGGAACGTCATGTTATCAAAAACCTTATTCTCGTGGTTGCTCATAGCAATGCCCTTTGTATCCAGACTTAAAACTATCAATCCTTCGGCTGCTGAAACTGTTGTCATGGTTGAGGTGGCACAGTAGGTGATATCAAAAGGTTGCTGTGCTTCGGCAACTGGGATGAATAGCATTGCAACAATTAGAAAGATTGGTAGCGCTCTCCATGCTTGAGATAAGATCATAACCAAACTCCTTTCTCCTTCGTAAAGAGGTCAAGATTATGTTTTTGATTCTTGAAAAGTAGCCTGTCCCCTTTTCTACCTCCAATTTGGGAGAGGAATATATAAGAATCACTTCGGAGGTAGAGTATAGGTCATTGTGCCATCGGTAAAAAATTCTCCCCTGGCTTCCTTTGAAAATGGCGCTATTCGCCTGCCAGTAAAAGACAGACTTCCCTTGATTCCAGCAAACCGGCCAGTTCCCATAATGAATTCGCCTTTGCCGTCCTCATACAAACCAGTCTTCATGTCCGGAGCTAACGTTGATTTAAATCGGTTCGTTGATACTACTGTTGAACCATCTTCATAGACAGCCTTGACATAGTTAGTAACCGGACCAACCCCTTTCATAAAGTCACCATAAGCCACTCCCGAAACAACCGCCACCTCACCGTCTATAAATTCCAGACCTCTGAACTCAAAGATGCCCAGAAAGTGTCCTTCTACATCGCCAACGGGCACAAACTCTGCCTTCGGAAAATAGCCAACAAGTCTCCATTTCTTTGTCTCCGCTATAGTCTGTGTGACTGACCCCAGGAGCCAGGCTGCAATAATTAAAATTAATATGAGAATCCAATTTTTATTGAAATGGCAATTCATTTTTTTTGTATCCATAATTGTTTCCTCCTTTCAGGTTTTAAATAATTAGTTAAAGATAGTTTAAAGAGGGGTGGCTCCAGGTGGATGGATAATCCCCTGGAGCCTTACGTATGGGCATCTTTTGGAAACTCCATTTCATAACTTACTCCAGAAATTAGCTTTTCCTATTAATATAATGGTGCTTTCTCTCTTTCTTATGAGTCCTAATGCTTTTCGAAGCGCTGAAAATTTCCCAGAGCTCATCGCAATCTGTAAAAGCCTTTCTTCCCTTTACCCCAACTTGTTCTACGACTCCTAAAAGACCTCGGGGTTTACCCTTTTTTAAACGATAAATACGAACAATGTAGGTGGCTAATTGCATAACCGAAAAAAATGCAAAATAACAAATTCTTGGACAACGTTCATATCATGAAGGAGATTACAGATTGGGTACAGATTCGATGAAAAAAGATGGGGTGATGGGGGGATAGGGAGATGGGAAGAAAGGGAGATGGCGGGCCCGTTTCATCGAGTTTTAGTAAATATTTTTTGATAAACGGCTTCGATTTTAGTGGAGGGGTCAAGTCCGAGGGTTGAAAATGTTTTTCGATATCGGCGATAAACCGCCAGTGCATCGCCTATTCGGCCAAGGTGGTGATAGCAATTCATAAGACCTTGATAGAATTCCTCTGCGAGGTCATCTACTCCCAATCCCTTAAGATGACAGTCCAAAACCTTTTGCCATTGATTTATCTCCTGCCAGTATTGGCCTAACTTTTCGGTGGTTCTCAGGAATTTGCTCCGGAGGAGTTCGCTCAGAGATATTTTCCATGCCTTCTCGATCTCTTGAGCCAGGAAGGGCCCTTTGTAAATCTCAATGGCTTTTTCCATGAGCGAAACGGCATCATCTATTCTTCCTTCTTTCCACTGAGCGTCTGCTCGTTCGAGAAGACTGCTGAATGCCCAAACGTCCACCCAGCAGTATCGATCGTCCAGTGTCAGTCTTCTTTCTTGACGTTGTATGGCTTTTTCATATCCAAGCAACTGGCGGAGGCGGTGCAGGTTGGTTGCAAAAGATTGATGTGCCATGTCGCCATCTGCTTCGGGCCAGAGGGCATCCATGATCTGGTCTTCTCTCACATCTTTTCCTCCGAATGCAATTAAGGCTTTAAGCACGGATAAAGGTTTTTGTTGAACCTTTCTGCTGAATTGGACAGGTTGCCCGTCTTTTAAGATTGCAAAATGCCCCAACGTATATATTTTCAAAGGCCAGGGCCAGTTTTCTAAAAGGAATGGCGGTTTCTCCGTAATCAAGTTTCGTTTCCGGATAAAATCTTGAACATATTTTACTTCAATTCCGGCTTCAAGTGCTTTGGCACAGAGCATCGCCATAGTTGGGGGGTGATCAATAAAGGTTTCAACATATCCCCCCTCCCTTCCCAAAGCAAACCCTTCACGGACAAATAAGAATCCCGAGGCATCATCTCCTTCTTCAAAGGCAAATCTTGCCTTAGCTAATGAGATTAAGAATTTCATATAATTATTCGATGTCTGGGAAACGATACTGTAAGCATGGAAAAGATGATCTTCAGCCTCTTTGTGTTTTCCAAGTTCGTGCATCACATGGGCTCTGGCGACGTCTAAAAAAACCACACTGAGAGTAGATTTCACATTGTTAATTAACTCAGAAGCCATATCTGTATGAAAACAGGCTTGTCCTATGTCTTTTCGAGACAGGGCTTCCCTGATTCTGATGAGGTGATAGGTCGATTTGTTCCATACTGTGAAGCTCGTTACGGACGAATCTATTTTAGCGATAAACTCTCCAACCGCCTTCGAGTCATGAACATTTACAGCGCTCGTTAAAGCATATATTAAGAACCAGTAATCAAAGCCATGGACCCCTGTTTTCTGTGATAATTGCAGCCCCTCGGATACGGATTGCAAACACTCCTCATGCATTCCAGCATACCTGTAGTATAGTACTTCCATAACCCTGGCCATGATAAGGGTCAGAGGGGGAGCATTTGGAGTTCGAGACAATTGCCTTAATAAATCAATAGCCACCATGGCCTTTTTTAATTCACCGAAGAAGATTCTATAGAAGGCCACCCGGAATAGAGCATTCATCCTATCAAAGATATTAGGACATACACCCGCAAGCGAAAGGGCCATTTCTGCCCATGCCTCAAGTGTTGGGTGCCAGAGTTTTCTGGTGACTATGACCAACAACATATTTGAAGCCACCCGAAGGCCGATCTCTTCAGAGGGGAATACCTTGACGTCACGCATTAAGTCCTCAAGCACGAGAATCCAACGATCAAGGAGTGAAAAGTCCTTTGACTCCATCCATATAGAAAAAACGAGTTCCGGCCAGGCCAAAAACATTCCAGCCGTATCTTTTTGTTCCTTAAATTTTTCAAAGGCGTTTTCAAAAAGGGCTTTGCTATGTGAAGGGTTAAATGGCAGGTGGCATTCTCCCAACCAGTAAAGAAGCCACGGGTTACTCTCCAGGATTTCCATCGGGAGACTGTCTAGCCAGTCTTCGAGAGGACGATGCCTCCCTTGAGCCAGCATGTGTGGGGCATGCTTGGTGATTAACCGAACCAATCCATCCCAGTCGCTCACATCACGGAGAAGCGATACAGCACTCCCTGTCTGACCTGATTCTTCAAGAAGCCTGGCTGCGCGAGAGCACAATAAGGAGAGGGTCTCGGTCGAAAAGGTCTCTTTCGCACAGGAAAGTAAAAACTCCCTAAAGAGTGGATGATACTGGTATATGGGTTCATTATGGAATCGTCTCTCCGTGAAGTAATTATTTCTATTCAAAGTGTACAGGATACCACCGGCATTGGGTAAGCCAGTGAGCTCCTCAGCCATTTTGGCAGTCATCTTAGGAAGGAAGGCCGTTTTGAGGAAAAATTCTTGGATTTCCTTATCCGTTTTGTAAAATAGCACGCTTGCGAAATAATCCGTGATTTCTTCAGGTGTAAGCTTGCCAAGTAATTTGGGCTCGATGCCCCTCTTAATACTTTCCAACATCAGCACCAATCCAGCTGCCCATCCATCGGTCATATTATGCAAGTGTTTTACCGCTTCTTTTGATTGTTTCTGCTTTGCTCGCAACTGAACCAATCCAGCCGATTCTGCTAAGGTCAAACGGAGTTCATCCCATCCAATGACATTCATCAGATTATTGGCACGTAATCGGATGAGAACGGAAGGAGGCTCGCGTCGGCTGAGCAGCATGACATTTATTTTTTCAGGAACCCTGGATAACCCATTGAGGATTATTTGGTGAAATTGTGAGTTGGGTGGAACTTCATGATAATTATCAAAAACAAGAATAAATCCCTCCTTACCCCCCTTTGCTAAAGGGGGGCTTTTAGATCTCACTCTTCCCTTGCTCCCCCCTTTGAAAAAGGGGGGCGTGGGGGGATTTAACCGGCTGTAAAGCTCTTCAAAATATCGATAAGTAAAGGTGGGTACGTCTTGAAGATATTCTGGGGTAAGAAGAGGGAGGGGCTTTCGCATGCGGGGTGAAGCCCTTTTTGCCGCCTGGCCCATGTAGTAGAAGAAGGTCGCAGGATCTGCATCGCCTTCGTCCACCTGGTACCAAAAACAAGGGGTCTTTCGGGTTTCAATATAACTGCTTATCAGAGTGGTTTTTCCAGAGCCGGCAGGTCCTGAAACCCAAATGACTGGATACTTCCGCATACGATCCAACAGACCGAAAAGCCGCTTTCTGGGAAAGACCCCTGTAAGAATGGAACGAGTGACCTTGCTCATGGGTTATTATAGAAGAGTTTTTGTTATAGGGTTATGGTAAAGATGCCAGTTTTGTTGTTGGGTTATGTTGTTAGTCGTTAAATGTCCAACCCTAACCTTTTGGCCCTATATCAAATACTAAACTGGCTTCCTAACCATTACCCAAAGACCTTAAACCCTTTAATATAAAACCAGTTTATAAAATCCGTATGAATGGGTCAACAGAAATTAAAAAGAGGGGAAAGAAGGTTTTCATTTTTTGGGGTATCGGACACGAATTTTCTTTTCTGTGACAATAACAAAACAGCTTTGCTAATGTTGTACCGCTTCGGTTTCAAATAGGTTTTGAATCTGTTTCATAAGGGCCTCTCGGCCTGGATCGCGAAAACGTATAAGCAGTAAAAAAATATGAACCCGATTTCTTCGTCCCCAATTTCTTACAAAGAAGCAAAACAGAAAAATAGGAGGGACACTTTCTAAAAAATATTGGAAGTGTCCCTCCGTTTATCATCCGTTCGCTTACCCTGTCTTTTTGGTCCAGTCTTCCATCAGGTCTTTGAAGGCGCTCTGCCCGCCTCTCACTGCGAGAATATACCCCCCTCCCGGATTCCCCCAGGCGCTCGCCAGGTATAATCCTTTCACGGGAGTACGATTCTTGATTCGATTGAAGCCGGAATTATCCAGAGATGCTTCATAGCCAACAATCGCACCATGCGGATTCTTGGTATAACGTACATTGGTCAATGGTGTAGCGGCATCCATAACTTCGATCATGGAACGAAGACCTGGTATGACTTGAGACTCGGCTCGATCAATCAATATTTGAGTTATGCGGTCTTTCTCCTTTCGATAGGTTTCCTTACGTCCAGCAAAGTAATCCTCCTCAAACTTTTTCCAGGGATCATAACCGCAACCCATAAATAATGTAACCGAACTCTTTCCGGGCTTGGAATATCCTGGGTAGAGATTGTCGTAGACAAGAATATTTAGCCCTGCCTTCAAAGCATCAGCGGCAAGGGAGGCTTCATGAGCAGCTTCGGTATCATATCCATCAGATACAAGGATATCATATCCCTGTATCTTTCCCCGGATCTCCTGTTTTAGCCCCAACCATACAATAAAACTTGATCCGGAGGGACGGTAGGTTTGAAGTTTCGCTCGAAAGCTCTCCGGCAGGACATCCTGGGGTAGCATTTTGCCGAAGGTCGTCGGGCCGCTGGCGTTCGAAAAGATAGCTTTAGCTGCATAAGTCTTTCCCCGAGTCGTCTTTACTCCAGTCACGGCACCCTCTTGGATCAGAATGTTTTCAACCTCACTATTGAAGACGATTCGGCCCCCGTGGTGTTCGATGATCTGTCGGAGGGCATCACTTAAAGCCCTGGAGCGAGGTTTGATATAATCCCGCCCAAGAAAAATGGCGCCGGATGTAAGGAGAAGATAGGAATTAGCCGGGAGTTTTGAGGATGGGAGCCCAAACCCTCCCCCAAAGAGCGTAAAAACGGCCTTCAACTTTTGGTCCTTGAAAAAACTATCCAACACCTGAGCGGCGGTCTTGTTGTGCATCTCCCAGAGTATGGGATGAGTGGTGGAAATCGATTTCACATCTATCGGTTTTATGTATTCTTGTAGAAAATCAGCCAAAAGTTTCATGAAACTACGAATCCCTTCAACTTCTTGGGGAAATTTCTCCGAAAGAATGCGGATGATCTCTTTTGGATTTTGCTGAGGCCAGATAAAGTCGTAATCCGGCAAGATCACCCTGGATATCTCAGGAAGCTTGACCAACTCGACTTTATCCTTGATTCCAAATTCTTCTAAAAATCGAGCCATTCCAAGGCACCAGTGCAGGGAAATCTCGAAGGTATAATCTCCTCCTGCTCGCTCAAAAGCAGTAGCATAACCTCCCACGGCGTCCCTTTGCTCGAGGACAGTCACGGGGAAACCTTTTCGCACCAGAGAGGCTGCGGCAGTGAGTCCCCCTAAACCACTACCAATGACCACCACAGGATACTCTGATTTATCTTCTACGGTGGATGCCAGGGCTTCGATCTCTTCCCAATCTAAAACAGCCGTACCCATTCCAACACCCAAAGCAGCCAGAAAACTACGACGTGAAATTGATTTATCAAATAATTCTTTCATGGATGACTCCTTTCATCAACTCACTCACTTTTACCCTCTCTCCCATCAGCGGAGCGGGGAGCGTGAGGGGGGGTAATATATTGAGCTTTGAGTTTCTATTTCTTGGGTAGTTCAAATGTTCCTGTGTGTCGGTAGCAAACTTGATTTGTATCAGGGGTTATCCGCTTCCCTCGGGTGATCACTTTGATTCTCCCTTCGCCTTTGATCCCTTTCCACTTGCCAGTGCCCGATAGAAACTTCATGATGACTTCCCCCTCGGCTGCCTTCCCTTCCATGAAGAAAAAGTCCCCATCAGGGTCCAAGTATTTAAAATAACCGTAAGCTTCCGCCTTGCCATCTGTTATACGGCGAATGCCCGCACAGTGGAGGGTGAAGTTGTCGAAAACCTTGTTCTCAACATTGCTCCGGACGATACCTTTTCCATCGAAGCCTACGATTGTTAGCTCTGGAACTTCTGACAACGTTGTATGGGTAGTAAAGGAATAGCATTCGGTGATGTCGTAAGATTGCTGGGCTTGCGCAACCGGAATGAACACCACCAAACTTAACAGAATGATAACTGCCATTTTAAATACATTCTTAGAATACATAGTGCACCTCCTTTTTTGACCTACGTGAATAAAGCATAGCGTATAGCGCAACTAAGTATGATGATCTCGTAGAAATTCGGAAAACGCCATTCTTGGTTATTCCTGCAAAAGCAGGAATCCAGAATTTCCTGTGAAAACAGGAATCCAGTTTTTAAGATGGTTCCCTACTTTCGCAGGGACACTGTCTGGACTCCGGCTTCCGCCGGAGTGACGGTTTTTGGACTTTTTACAGGTCCATTAAATATGAAATGATAAAAATAGATGCCCTTTCTTTTATTTCACCTCCTTTCTCTTTTGTTTCTGCTTCTGGCTGATGCTTTTCGAAGAGATAAGGATGTCCCAGAGTTCGTCATAATTGGTAAATGCTTTCTTTCCCTTTACTCCGACTTCTTCTACAATCCCTACAAGGTTGTGAGGAGTATCCTTTTCAAAACGGTAAATACGGACGATGTAATTGGCTAAGACGACTTTTACGGGCAAGAAAAACCTCTCAATGGAATACTGGAATAATGGAAAGTTGGAATGATGGGTTAAAAAAGTCTTGAAATATTGAAAACATTGGCTTTTAACCCCAATATTCCATTATTCCAACATTCCATCGTTCCATTGGGCTTTTTATCATGGAGGAGGTTACAGATAGGTTACAGATTCGATGGAATTAGGGGGAAAGTTCGGAGTTAGGGGGCCGTTTAGTTCGCGGAAAAGAAAAAACAAGAAATGGGGAAATAGGGAACAGAGAGAGAGGGGTGAAACAAAGAATAAAGAGAATAGGTGCCAGAAAGATCGGGAGAAGGGGGGACAGGGAGAAACAGGGAGTAAAAAACTAACACTTGACAAATTTATTGGGGAGTTATACATATATTTTGTAGTGTATAACTTTTTTTGTGGAGGTTAGACATTTATGACAATTGTTAAAACCTTATCTAAAGGACAGATTGTTATACCTGCTGAGATGAGAAAGAGGTATCATATAGAACCTGGTACGGAGATGCAGATCATGGAGTATGGTGGGATTATCTATCTTATTCCTCCTGTGAAAGATCCTATTCATGCAGCTTGTGGGCTTTTACCTTCCAAACCCTCCCTTTCACAGAGACTCCTCAAAGAACGAAAAGAGGAGTTCCGATAATGGATAGAGGGCCTTTTATTTTTGATAGTCACGCTTTATTGAAGTTCTTTCAGAAAGAAAAGGATTATGAGAAAGTCGTTCATCTTCTGGAAGAAATCAAAAGATCAGGAGTAACCAAATATATCAATGCCATTAATCTTGGAGAAATCATCTATGCAACAAAAAAGGAATTTGGGGACCAAAAGAAGTTAGAGGTTCTGGCAAATATTGAAAGGCTAAAATTTACCATATTACCAATTCCCAACAACTTGATATTCCAGGCTGCAGAACATAAGGCTCAATACAATATTTCCTATGCTGACTGCTTTGCCCTCGCTTCCGCTTTAGAGTATAAGGCTATTTTAGTAACCGGAGATCCAGAATTTAAAAAAGCAGAACAGTTAATAGAAATAGTTTGGGTATAAAAATCCGCCATATCGTCACAAGGACAATATTGTCAATCATTTGCCAAGTCCCCATCTCTCCGATTCTCAGAAAGTAATGATCTGTATATTGCTTCAGTTTTGGAAGAGGGTTCGATTCCAAGGGTTGAAGATAGGATTCTTTTGCAGCGATTGTAAAGGGATATGACTTTGGTTTTCTGGCCCAGGTGTTGGTAGCAATTCATAAGCCCTTGGTAGAATTCCTCAGCGAGATCTTCCAATTCTAAGCCTCTCTGATAACATTCAATAGCCTTTTCCCAATGTTCAGCTTGCTGCCAATAGAGGCCTAACCTTCCAACACTTTCTAAAAACTTACTTCGAAGGCGTTCGCTCATAGAAATTGTCCAGGGTTGCTCAGTCTCTTTAGCCAGGAAAGGCCCCTTGTACATTTGAATGGCTTTTTCAGTAAATTGAACGGCACGGTCCATCAGCCCATCTTTCCAGTGAGTACCTGCTTCTTCAAGAACGTGCTCAAATGCCCATACATCTACCCAACATAATTTATCATCCAATGTCAATCGCCCCTCGTGAAGTTGAATGGCCTTTTCATAACCAACCATTTTCCGGAGACGGTGCAAAGTAGTTTTAAAAGAATCATAGGCAATATCTCCGTCTGCTTCGGGCCACAGGGCATCGGAAATTTGGTCTTCTCTTACCTCTCTACCTCCAAAGGCGATCAGTGCCTTAAGCATTGATAAAGGTTTTTGTTGAGCCTTTCTGGAGAAACGGATAGGCTTGTCATCTTTTAACAATTCGAATTGTCCCAAAGTATATATTTTCAGCGGCCAGGGCCAGCTCTCTAAATGAAATGGGGGTGGATCAGAGACGATGTTAAGTTTTCGTATAAGCTTCTGGACATACTCAACTTCAATTCTGGCTTCGAGGGCTTTGATGCAGAGTGTGGCCATACCCGAGGGACGATCGATGTAAGTGATAAAATATCCTTCCTCCTTGCCGATGGCCAAGGCCTTTTGAAGCGATGCCAAGGTGGATGCTTTTTCCCCTTGATCCAGGGCAAAGAGGGCTTCAGCCCACAAAGCCCAAAATTCAGAGTTTTTGGCATTGATCTGGCGGGCAATACTAAAACTATGGACAAGATGCTTTTTCGCTTCCTCAGCTTTTCCCAGTTCGTGCATCGCATGGGCTTTGGCCAGATGACACCGGACCGAGCTCATCGGTGATCCCACATCCTCACTCAATTTTAAAGCCATTTCCGCATGGAGAGAGGCCTGTCGAGGGTCCCCTTTGAGCAAGCTAGCCCGAGTTTTCAACAGATGATAGAAACAAGCCTCCCATGGCTTGAAACTTCTTAAGGAAAAAGCCATCTTATCTAACAACTCTTCAACGGCCTTATGATCACCGACAATCAGTGCGCTCACTACCCCCTGACCTAATAACATATGGTCGAGTCTGTGAATACCAGTCGCTTGAGCCAGTTCCAGTGCATCGGATACTGCTTTTAGGCATTTTTCGTGGGACCCTGCAGATACGCTGTAATACATCGCCTCTGCAAATCTTGCTGATAGCAAGACCAAAGGTGGAGCATCAGGCCATTCGCTCAACTGTCGTATTTGCTGGATCGCCAGCAATGTTTTTTGTGTGTCACCAATGTACATGCGATATAGTGCCAGGGGAATCAAAGCTTGAATCTTGACCGATGCATTTTCGTGGCCTTCCGCAGACGAGAGGGTTTCCTGTGCCCAGTCCTCGATCTCCGGATGGTGTGGCTGCCGGCGAACCAAGGCATGGAACATATTGGATACTACCGCAGTCCTAATTTGTTCCGAAGGAAACGTCTTGAAGTCATGCATCAGTTCATCAAGAGTCGAAATCCATTGATCGAGGGGTTTAAAGTCCTCAAAACCAGACAATATAGACTGAACGACACCTGACCAGGCGAGAAAGAGGCCGGCTGGATTTTCTTCAACTCTAAATTTTTCGAAAGCCCTTTCAAAAAAGGAGTGAGCAAACGATGGATCAAATGGTAAGCGGCATGAACCCATCCAATAAAGAAGCCAGGGATCGCTCTCCATGATTTCCTTAGGAAGACTTTTCAGCCAATCTTCAAGGGGACGATATCTCCCCAGGGCGATCATGAGTGGGGCATGCTTTATGATTAAGTGAACCAGTCCATCCCAGTCGCTCACATCACGGAGAAGCGAAATGGCGGCCTCTGTCTGACTTGATTCTTCAAGGAGGTTGGCTGCCCGACGAGACAGAATAAACTGGCTCTCCCGGGAGAATGTCTCCTTAGCCCTTATCAATAAGAATTCCCTGAACAAAGAGTGATACTGGTACACGGGTTCGGCGTGGATCCGTTTTTCAGTGAAATAATTATTCCGACTTAATGCAGAAAGGATCCGACCTGCATGAGGAAAATCTGTTAACGCTTCAGCCATTTTCGCTGTCATCTTTGGCAGAATCGCTGTTTTAAGAAAAAACTCCTGTATTTCTTTATCTGTTTTATCAAAGATTTCTTTTCCAAAATAATCAAAGATCTCTTCCGATGTTAGGTTTCCGAGCATCTGAGGCTCGATACCTCTTCTCGCACCCTCCAACATCAAGATCAGGCCGGCCGCCCATCCATCCGTTGATTCATTCAGATGCCTCACTGTCTCCCTCGATAGCTTCTGTTTCGACCGAAGCCGGACAACTCCAGCGGACTCCTCTAAAGTCAATCGAAGTTCATCCCATCCAATCATCTGCATCATTTGATTGGCTCGTAAGCGAATTAAAACCCGAGGAGGGTCGTGTCGGCTAATTAGGATCACGTTGATCCCTTCGGGAATTCTCGATAAACCGTTGAGGATGATTTCATGAAAAGGCGATTCAGACGGGACTTCTTGATAGTTATCGAATACAAGTATAGAGGGGATTTTTAGACGATCGGAGAGGTTTTCGAAGTATCGATGTGTAAATGTGGGGATACCTTGTAGATATTCAGGAGTGAGAAGGGGAAGGGATTTTTTCTTTCGTGGTGAAGCCTTCTTTGCCGCTTGGCCCATATAATAGAAAAAAGTTGCAGGATCTGAATCGCCTTCATCGGCCTGATACCAAAGACAGGGAATCTTACGGGCTTGGAGGTAGCTCGCAACCAGGGTGGTCTTCCCTGAGCCGGGAGGTCCAGATACCCAGATCACTGGCTGTTTACGCAGACGGTCTAGTAATTGAAACAACCGTTTTCTGGGGAAAATGCCTGTGAGAATGGGGCGAGTGACCTTGCTCATGGGTTATTTAAAAAACGTGTCCGTGACCGTCAACCGTGTCCGTCTTGATGTGAATTAGTTTATAAAACCCATATGAAGGAGTCAACAGGAATTGGAAGATGAATATAAGAGGGCAAGGTTTAGGTTAAGGTTAAGGTTGAGAGGAGATGAGAAAGGGTAGTCCCCATATAAAAAGCGTTCCGGTATATAACGGAACGCTACATTACTTGTAAAACCATATAAGGCAGGGGGCCTATATTTGCCTCATCTTGGTAAATTCGGCGACTTTGAGGCGGTTGAGGGCTCGTAGCAAGGCCAGCCTTGCTCGATCAATATCAATTTCCGGAGTTCTTTCAGCTAATCGCTTTTCCGCTCTCTCTTTTGCAGCCTGAGCCCGTGTGACATCAATCTCTTCAGGACGTTCCACTGCATCAGCCAAGAGGATCACCTTTTTTCCATCGGTCATGAGGAAGCCGCCACTCATGGAGAAGGTCAATGTTTCTCCATTTTCCCGAGTTAGCTTGATGACTCCTGGTTTAAGGCTTGATACAAAGGGAGTATGGTTGACCAGGATGCTGAAATAACCCTCCGTTCCCGGAGCGTTCACGGACCTGATCTCCTCGCTGAAAGCGACCTTTTTCAATGTTACGATATCAAGAGTGAGAGGTTGTTGTTCCATCATTTAAATACCAAGGAATGATGGAATGTTGGAACGTTGGAATAATGGGAAAACAATCCGTATACCCCACTATTTCACTATTCCAGTATTCCAATATTCCATTTTAACTTCCTTTGACATTTATCTAATGCGTTCCTTCACTCAATCGTTTTGCCTTTTCGGCCACCTCATCAATGTTTCCAATCATATAAAAAGCCTGCTCCGGGAGTTCGTCGTGTTTTCCTTCAAGGATTTCGTTGAATCCACGGATCGTTTCAGGCAATGGGACATACCTTCCCGTAGAGCCGGTGAACTGTTCGGCCACAAAGAAGGGTTGGGAGAGGAATCTCTGCATCCTTCTTGCCCTGGCAACGATTAGCTTGTCTTCTTCAGAAAGTTCCTCCATTCCAAGGATGGCGATGATATCCTGAAGTTCTTTATAGCGTTGTAAAACCTGTTGGACCCCACGGGCGACACGATAGTGTTCTTCACCAACGATCCGAGGATCGAGAATTCTTGATGTGGAATCCAAAGGGTCAACAGCCGGATAAATTCCCAATTCAGCCAATTGCCGTGATAACACGGTGGTCGCATCCAAATGGGAGAAGGTCGTGGCTGGCGCTGGGTCGGTTAGGTCATCTGCAGGAACATAGATGGCCTGAACGGATGTGATCGAGCCTCTTTTGGTTGAAGTAATCCGTTCCTGAAGCTCGCCCATCTCTGAGGAAAGCGTAGGCTGGTATCCCACGGCGGAAGGCATTCGGCCAAGAAGAGCGGAAACTTCAGAACCTGCCTGGACAAAACGGAATATATTATCGATGAAGAGAAGCACGTCCTGGCCTTCTTCATCCCGGAAATATTCTGCCTGGGTGAGGGCGGAGAGGCCAATTCGAAGCCTTGCTCCAGGTGGTTCATTCATCTGGCCGAAGACAAGAACAGTCTTTTCAATAACACCGGATGCTTTCATCTCGAGCCAGAGGTCGTTTCCTTCCCTGGTTCTTTCACCCACGCCGCCAAAAACAGAGAACCCTCCGTGCTCAGTGGCAATATTTCGAATCAGCTCCATGATCAAAACGGTCTTTCCAACTCCTGCACCACCGAAGAGGCCAACTTTTCCACCCTTGGCATAAGGCTCAAGAAGGTCAATGACCTTAAGGCCTGTTTCAAAGACCTGATTCGAAGGGACCTGCTCTTCAAAAGGTGGCGGGGGACGGTGGATGGGGTATCGTTTCTTTGCAGGGCAGTCGCCTAATTTATCAATGGTCTCTCCCAGGAGATTGAAAACCCTTCCCAGAGTTTCTCTTCCTACGGGCATGGTGATCGATTCTCCAGTATCCATTGCATCCATTCCACGAACCAATCCATCGGTTGTGGACATTGCCACACAACGCACCACGTTCTCACCGAGATATTGGGACACTTCGACAATCAATTTTGTCCCATCCGGTCTGTCAATTCGAATCGCATTGTATAAGGCAGGTAATTCTTCAGCGAAGAACTCCACATCCACTACCGGACCGATGACCCTAAGCACTTTTCCAACTTTCAATGTCCTACCTCCTTGTTTTAATAAACGTCAGTCGTTTAAAGGTTAGGGTGACGATGCCCGTTTCGTTGAAAGGTAACGTTATTCATTTCTATTTGTTTAACCGTAACCCTTTTAACCCTGCTATCGAAGACAAACGATAAACGATACGAGCTTCGTAACCCATAAACGACATACTATTTTACCTTTTTCCTTTGGCATACCGGAGAGCTTCTGCACCGGTGGTGACCTCTAAGAGTTCCTTTGTAATCGAAGCTTGTCGGGCTTTGTTGTAACTCAAGGAGAGAAAGGAAATCATCTCTTCGGCATTCTCCGTGGCCGACTTCATCGAAACCATCCGGGCGCCCTGCTCGCTGGCGACGGACTCGACCAGACCATTGTAAATCTGGGCCTCGAGGTATTTTGGAAGCAGAAGAGACATGATCTCTTCTGGGTCGGGTTCGAAAAGCGGCTCTCCTTTGATGCCGCCCCCTGTTTTAAGAACTTCCGATTTCTCAAGGGGCAATAGCTTCATTGTCGTAGGTCGTGTATTCATAGCAGAGAAATAGCGGGTGTAGATCAAGTCCACCTCATCGTAATGTGCTTCCTCAAAACCTTTGATGACGACTCCGGAAATCTCTTTCACCTCCTGAAGGGTGATGTCCTTTGAGATTTGGAGAAGGGTGTGGTCAATGGGATAATTTTTTCTTCTATAAAAATCATACCCCTTCCTTCCGACGAGGATAAGGTGAAGTTCCTTGTCGGAAAGTTGATCGAGAAATTTGTGAGAGTGATTGATGACATTTGCATTATAGCCGCCGCAAAGCCCTTTGTCTGCTGTAATGAGAACAAGGCCAATCTTTTTCACCTCGCGCTTGATAAGTAAGGGATGGCGAATGGTGGAGAGAGAAGGAGCCAGGGTTTCCATAAATTCTCGGATCTTCTGGGCGTAGGGCCTTGCAGAACGGAGTCGATCATCCGCCCTTTTGTGGCGGGAGACAGCAATCATCTGCATGGCGCGGGTGATCTGTTGAATGCTAATCACACTTCGAATTCTTCGCTTGATTTCTTTCGTTCCGAGCATGGTCCAACACCGCGCTAAGCGCAGAGAGCATAGCGCATAGCGTTTCTATCAATTAGGCAGAAACAAAATTCTTCTTATACTCTTGGGCAGCCTGATGGAGCAGTTTTGAAAGTTCCTCTGGAAGCTCCCTCTGCTGCCGAATCCCTTGAGGAATTTGTGGGTATTTCTCTCGTACAAAGGGATAGAACCCTGCCTCAAAGTCCTTCACCCTATCCATGGAAAGGTCATCGAGATAACCGTTCTCGGCCACAAAGATGATCATGATCTGATCCTCGACCGGCATCGGAACATATTGCGGTTGTTTCAAGACCTCCACCAGACGTTCTCCACGGGTGATCTGGGCTTGGGTTGCCTTGTCCAATTCAGAGCCAAATTTGGCAAAGGTGACGAGTTCTCGATACTGGGCAAGGTCGAGCCTGAGCATTCCCGCTACCTTCTTCATCGCTTTGATCTGTGCATTTCCACCGACTCGGGAAACGGAGAGACCAACTGAGACAGCGGGTCGAACTCCAGCATAGAAAAGGTCAGTCTCCAGATAGATCTGACCATCCGTAATCGAAATGACATTGGTGGGGATGTAAGCCGAATAATCGCCTGCCTGTGTCTCCACAATGGGCAACGCCGTGAGAGACCCTCCTCCCTTTTCATCATTCAGTTTGGCAGCTCTTTCCAACAACCTTGAATGAAGATTGAAGATATCCCCTGGAAAGGCTTCACGTCCAGGCGGTCTTCTTAACAAAAGGGAGACCTGTCGATATGCAACAGCATGCTTCCAGAGGTCGTCATAAATGACCAGGGCATGGCGGCCACTATCCCTGAACTCTTCACCCATGGCGCAGCCTGCATAAGGAGCCACATATTGCATGGGTGCGGGGTCGCTGGCCGTCGCTGCAACCACTATCGTATACTCCATGGCTCCGTATTCCTGTAAGGTGTTGACAACGGCTGCCACGGTGGATTGCTTCTGTCCGATAGCAACATAGATACAGAAGACATCTCCTCCCTTTTGGTTGAGGATCGTGTCCACGGCAATGGCTGTTTTTCCGGTCTGGCGGTCACCGATGATCAACTCCCGTTGACCTCTTCCGATTGGAATCATGGAGTCAATGCATTTCAATCCTGTCTGGAGGGGTTCCTTCACCGGCTGTCTTTCCACTACATTAGGCGCCACACCTTCGATCAGCCGCAACTTATCGGTATGGATGGGACCTTTTCCATCAATGGGCTGGCCCACGGCATTGACAATTCTTCCGACTAAAGCATCGCCTACCGGGACGGAGAGCACTTTACCGGTTCTCCTGACCGGGTCCCCTTGTTCGATATGGGCAATATCGCCAAGAATCATGGCTCCGATCTGGTCCTCTTCGAGGTTGAGGGCCATCCCATAAATCCCTTCTGGAAATTCGAGCATCTCAGCAGACATGCAACTGGGAAGACCTTTGATCCTTGCAATCCCATCGCCGGCCTCAATGATCTCGCCCACCTCCTCCATTTCCATCTTGACCTGATATTGTTCGATATGTCGTTTCAGGATGGCTGATATTTCTTCTGGATTGATCTTCTGTTCCACGGTTTTCACTCCTCCCCCACACCCGTTCCCTCCCCTCTCCGAGCCAGAGGCTCTTCTGAGCCGGAGGCCTCAAGGAGGGAGGATAAAGAGGGGGTTATTTGGTTAAGCAGTTTTGATCATCTCATTCTTAATCTCTTCGAGCCGATGTTTAACGCTTCCATCGATCACCTTATTCTCGATCTTAACAATCACTCCACCCAGGATTGATTCATCGATCATGGATTTGAGAAAGACTCTTTTCTTGGTGATTTTGGAGAGTTCCTGCTCAAGACGCTTCCCCAGATCCTCTGAAAGAGGGATCGATGTGATCACCTCTGCGGTCACCTTATCACGGGCGTCTTCAGTTAATGTGAGGAAGGCCTCGATGATCGACGGCAGCCGCCTCTGTCTTCCCTGATCGACCACCATGTTGATCCAGTGAAGGGTGATCGGAGAGACCTTCCCACCGAAAATCTGAAAGAGAGCGCTCTTCTTCCCATCGGAGGAGATCTGGGGATTGCTTAGAAACTCCCTCAATTCAGCATTCGATTCCAAGGATTTGTTGAGTCGGGTCAGTTCCTCTTCGACCCTATCCAATGTCTCCTCAGCGCGGGCTACCTGAAAGAGGGCCTCTGCATAAGACTTCACCAAGGGATCACTTGCCATAGAGATCTCCTACCTTAGAGACATATTCCTCCACGAGGCGGCGGTTGTCTTCCGTATTGAGAGATTTGTTGATGATCTTCGTTGCTGCCATGATGGAGAGATCAGCAATCTTCTCCTGAAGTTCAAGGATGGCCTTCTGTTTTTGAAGTTCGATTTCTTCCTGGGCCCTTTTGACAATCTGGTTGGATTCCGCCTGGGCCTTCTGGACAATCTCCTTTCGCATGTTCTCGCCCAATGACTTTCCCTCATTGATGATCTTCTGGGCCTCGGAACGGGCCTCGGCGAGCTGGCGCTTGTAATCCTCTAAGAGATTTTCAGCCTCCTTTTTCGTCTTTTGGGCCTCTTCCAGTTGTTGTTTAATGGTCTCCTCTCTCTTCTTCATCCCTTTGAGGATCTGTGGATAGGCCACTTTCCATAAAAGGCCGAGAAGAAGGAAGAAGGAGATAATGGTCCAAATAATCAATCCGGGTTCTGCTTTAAACATATTTCGCTCCCTCTCTGTTCACCCAGCGCCTGCCTATTGTCTGCCTGGCCGCAGGCAGGGCAGTTAAGTTTAATTCGTGATGATTGGGATTTTTTACTTCTCCATTTGCCTGACATAGAGTCCAAGCCCAATGCCTCTCACCTTTTCAAGACTGATGCATGAAGAGATGATTAGAAAATCAACAAGAAGGTGATGACCAAGGCATAAAGGGCCAATGCTTCGACAAATGCCACCCCGATAAACATGGTGGTTCGAAGCAATCCTGCGGATTCAGGTTGCCGGGCCATTCCTTCAAGAGCTTTACCGACCAGGATCCCCATGCCGATTCCGGTTCCAAGGGCTCCTAACCCGATGCTCAACCCTCCACCTAACTTTGCGAGACCAGGGACTAATTGAGCCAAACCAGTTGCTTCCATTCGTAACCTCCTCCTTTAAAATTGAGCCTACCCCTCTCCCTTCCCTTCCCCTTAATGGGGGAGGGGGGGGATGGGGGTTGGGTTTAGTGTTCTGGGTGTACTGAAAGGCTAATGTATATCGAAGCCAAGATAGCAAAGATGAAGGCCTGCAATAAGGAAACAAAAATTTCAAAGGCCATCATGACCACCGCCATGACCACAGACACGGGGGTGACAAAGATTTTTGCGATGACACCCTGAAACATAAAGATCATGGAGATGAAAACGAGAATCACCATATGTCCAGCCGTCATGTTGGCAAAGAGCCGGACGGCAAGAGAAAAGGGTCTGGCAAGTTGACTGATGATTTCAACAATGATCATGAAACCAATGAGGACTCCCCCCATGATGCCACGAGGCATTCCTTTGGGAACAAAGGTTTTGCCATATCCTACCACGCCGTGTTTGGCGATCCCGGCGCCTTGAGTACAAATAAAGACAACCGCTGCCAGAGAGGCGGTCACATTGATGTTAGAAGTGGCCGTGAATCCTATTTTAGGTATGGGAACGAGTCCAAGAAGGTTGCAGAAGAGGATGAAAAAGAAGAGGGTGGCGATAAAGGGAAACCAACTCATCCCTTCTTCCCCCAGGATCTCATGGATAAGGCTTTGTTTTGCAAAACTGACAAGCGATTCCATTAAATTCTGCAATCCTCTTGGGATGAGCCTTCCTATTCGGCCTGCCAGGGTGAGCGTAAGAAAGACCAGAATACATGCAATCCACATCATAATCACGGCATTGGTGATGGAAATGTCAATGCCGCCAATTTTCAACGGGATGATCACATGGGGTTGGAGATGCTCCATCAAGTTCATAAATTTTCCCTCACATCTCAGTTTGTTGTTTCATCAAAGGTTTTGCTTCCCGGTAAACCTGGGTCGCCTTCCAAATGGTGCAGAGTGTAAAAAAGATAACAAAGGTGATCAGAGATGTTTGAAAATGAATCCATTTAACTTTTGTGAGACCATAGAAAATGACACCGATCATCGTCAGCCGCGTAACAAATCCTATCAAGACAAAGGCAATAGAGGTCATTTTGGAATGAGAGATGATCCTAAAAGAATAGAATGCCGAAGCAAAGAAATTGAGCAGAGCCAAGGCTCCCCCGGTGATTATTCCCAGAAGGATAGGGTTCATTCTAATCCTTTTTCTTATTTTCTTGTTCGAGGAGTCGAAAAAGGCTACGAAAGCCAGCCGCCGAACCCAAGATAAAGCCGACGATCATCAGCCAAGGTTTGGTATGGAATAGATAATCCAAACCATATCCGCCAAATGCACCGATCAAAACCGACACCATCATCTCTATGCCGATATTGGCATAGCGCATCCACTCGAAAAGAGTTCCTTTCGGTTTTGGGTCAGGAGACATTGGGGAGCAGCAAAATGTGAATTAGTTAACATGAATCAAACAAGTTGTCAATCTTTTTTTTGTTCATTGATTTCAAACAGTTAAAGGATGGTCTACTTTTTGGGAGAGGATGTCGAGATTCTCCTCTTTTCTATTAAGTACCCCTTCCATTTTGCAATGGCCCTCAAAGATTCCACCCTCATTAATGGTAAGGATTGGGGTGAACAGGTTTCCATAGACTTTACCTGTGGAATGGATTTCTACACGTCCCTTGGCATATACCTCCCCCTCCACCAGACCATTAATGATGATCGTATTGATCCCGATCTTTCCTTTGACGATTGCTGTTTCACCAACGATGAATGTTCCGCTTTCGAAGATTTCTCCCTCGAATTTCCCATCCAAACGAAATACGCCTTCAAAAGTCATCTTTCCTTCAAAGAGGGTCTCCTTTCCCAGATAAGCGCTAATTTCCTCTGGGGTGGGGGGAGGGATGGAGCTGCTTTTAGAAAAAATGGATTTTCCTCCTGACATGTTTGCTCCTTTCTCAAGGAGAAATCCGAAGCACGAAATCCGAAATTCGAAACAAGTTCCAATCACCCAAATACAAAATTCGAAACAAAAAATTAATATAAAGTTTTGGAAATTTGGTCATTTGAATTTTGGTATTGTTTCGGATTTCGATATTCGGATTTCGAATTTTTTATTTTCCCAGGATTGCTTCTACAATCCTTTCCAAATCTTCATAGGAATAATATTCGATCTCAATCTTTCCTTTTTTATCTTTTTGAGTGATATGAACTTTTGTTCCTAAGTATTTCCTCAAAGAATCCTGCAGGCTGCTGAGTTGACTTTCTAAATCACCCCTTCTCTTAACTGAGGCAACCTTCTTTTTCGGTGTCTCTGACCATCGCTTCGCCAGGGCTTCAGCCTCTCTCACTGAAAGGCCCTTTTTAATAATCAGGGCGCAGAGTTCCCGCTGCTTTTCTTTATTCTCGAGGCTGAGGATAGCTCTGGCATGCCCAGAAGTAATGAGATTTTGTAGGAGTTGATTTCTTATTTCTAATGGGAGCTTTAAAAGGCGGAGGGTATTGGTGATGGTTGTTCGATCCTTGCCCATCCGCTTACTCAAATTCTCCTGGCTGATATTGAACTCTTCTATCAAATGCTTGAAAGCCTCGGCCGCCTCAATCGGGTTGAGGTCCTCCCTCTGCAGGTTTTCGATGAGAGAGATTTCAAAAGCCTCCCTCCCTTCGGTCTCTTTTACTATTACAGGAACTTCTTTTAGTCCCGCCTTTTGTGCTGCCCGCCATCGACGTTCTCCGATGATCAGCTCGTAACCCTGGTCGACCCTTCTGACAATCAGAGGCTCCAAAATTCCTTTTTCTTTGATGGACTCTGCCAATTCCTGAAGTTTCGATTCGTCAAAATGCTTTCGGGGCTGAGATCGATTGGGGATGATCTCTTCAATCCCGCAATAGAGGAGCGTTCTCGGTTCTGCTTGTCCAAATTCCGGGAGAAGCGCTCCCAGACCCTTTCCTAAAGCCATTCTTTTAGTTGCCATCGGTCTTTCCATTCATCATGATTTCTCTGGCCAAGTTCAAATAACTTTCTGCGCCTTTCGAATGAATATCATATAAGAGGATGGGTTTTCCATGGCTGGGAGCTTCACTCAATCGAATGTTTCGAGGGATGATCGTCGTGAACACTTTATCCTTGAAGTGTTTTTTTACCTCCTCCGCTACCTGGTGAGAGAGGTTATTCCGGCCATCGAACATGGTGAGCAAAATTCCCTCGATCTCTAACTTTGGATTGAGGAACTGTTTAATCAGGCGGATCGTCTTGAGAAGTTGACCCAGCCCTTCCAAGGCATAGTATTCGCACTGGAGAGGGATGATCACAGAGTGGGCGGCTGTCAATGAGTTGATGGTCAGCAGGCCCAGGGAGGGAGGGCAATCAATAAAAATATAATCGTAGTCAGCCTCGACCTCTTTGATCAAGTGGTCCAACTTTTTCTCGCGGTCTTTTTCCTGAATCAGTTCCACTTCTGCACCGATCAAATCTGTATTGGATGTGACTACATCCAGGAAGGCCAGAGCGGTCTTCTGGATCATTTCCCTCAGTCCAGAACCGTGAAGCAGGGCGTGGTAGATGGTCCCATTGGACCCTTCTTTGTTTAAACCCACACCGCTCGTTGAATTTCCCTGTGGATCAATGTCGATGAGAAGAACTTTTTTCTCTGCGGCAGCGACGGAGGCAGAAAGATTGACTGCCGTGGTTGTTTTTCCCACCCCTCCTTTTTGATTGGCAATACAGATGACTCTTGCCATAATAAAAACCTATGGAATGGTGGAATGTTGGAATAATGGAATATTGGTTTTCTAAATCTTTTAACCCATTACTCCACTGTTCCATTCTTCCAGTATTCCAAATCAGACTCTTTATAGCACAAAAAAGGGATGGATGGAAAGGCGAAAGTCATCCTTTTTTGTAAGGCCTCGGAAGGTGCGAAAAAATTGTCCTAAAACAAGGAGGTCGGGCAGGGATATCGGAAAAGCTTTACAGCGGCGCCTCTTTTAGATTTCATGATGAGGTTCATAAACCTTGCCATCTCGCTTATCCCTAACATGGCCTATGACCCTTAACTCCAAATGACCGCTTGGGAAAGCTTTGGAGATATTTCTGTCTGACCTCCCACTCAATTAATTTTTTAACATCTTCTGAGGGGTTACTCCCTTTTCAAACAGGAGAAGAGTTCTTTTAAAAGAACTGAAAGGAAGGATCAGAGGAACGGTTTTTTGCAATCGGTATCGGGTTCCCTCTGTTTCGGTAAG
>Ga0315280_10002953_pt1 | contig 26784 bp, 23 predicted proteins | sample YL17G06_40_MG_FD_203697 | JGI IMG/M metagenome (GOLD analysis project Ga0315280, IMG submission 203697) | Sediment microbial communities from Yellowstone Lake, YNP, Wyoming, USA - YL17G06_40 | ecosystem: Environmental > Aquatic > Freshwater > Lake > Sediment | place: USA: Wyoming | collected...
CTCCTTAGTTTGGTATCGGTTCTTTGTTGGAACCCGATCCAGACTATCAGAGGCTCAGCCTGATCCCTATACGTCGCGAAGCGCGCAGGGGCTCGAATTCAGCGAGCTAATTTGGACAAGAGTGATCCGCCAGTGTTTCGTTCAGGTAGCCGACGTGGACTTTCCCGCACTCGGCTATCAGACCACCGCCTCGCTCCTGCGTGTCAAATGCGGTCTTCAGGTCCACGTCCCGTTTCTGCAATAGGTGCTGTTGCTTGTCGGCAAAGACTGCCTTGGCGCACCTGAGTGCTTGCTGGAATACTCGCGTGTCCATTTGGCACATTATACGCCCGTCACTGCGGGCCGTACGAGATCGGCGCGGGCGAGTTCTTCGCGATGCAGGGGGTTGAGCAGGGGCACGACGCGTACGACCGCGAGCTGATCAAGCAAAGGTAGCGCTACATCGGGCTGAAGCGTTTTGCGGCCGGGCGCCACACAGCCGACACCGCTCGGTTCCCTCGTATCAACTCTTCTTCGCTCGAAAGCCTTCTGGCATCACAAACCGAAAGCCTCTCGGGATAGCGAGCCACGACGTGCCGTTGTTGCTCTGCTTGACGTGGTAGATGGTCGTGCACCACGTATCGCCGTTTTCCTCGTCGCCGACCTGACAGAAGCAAGGTGGAACGAAGAAGCAATTGATAGTGCCGTCGCCCTCCCATCCGGCCGCGCGAAACAATTCAGCAAGCTGGCTGCGAAGGTCTTCCGCACGCTCGCGCCTCCCGGCTGCTGGGAGCGTTGAAGGAGCGTCATCCTGTATGTCGTCTTCGAGCGGGCGGAAGCAGCGGTAATCGTCGATCATCTGCGGAGAATCGATGACGTAGTACTGATCCTTGAGCGATCTTGTCATTGATAAAGAATACCCCCGGCTGGACGTTGGGGTCAAGCGGCGCAAAGAATTGGCGCTAACGCCATATGGCGAGCGATAACAAACTCGAACTAGTAATCGAGGTTCAGGCCGACAAGGCGAATGCCCAAATCAAGGGCGTGAACCAGAGCCTCGCCGGCATCGAGCGCATCGCCGTGTCGGTCGCCCAGAACGCGTCCGAGGGAATCGAAGGGATGACGGCGTGCATGGTGAAGGGCTAGCTCGCCGGCAGCCTCCTGGGCGAAGCGATCAAGGGCGCGGCCGCGTCTGTGAAAGAATACGCGGCGGGCGCGGTCGAGATGGCGGCGCACACCGAGCGACTCCAGATCGGCACCCAGGTGCTTGCCAAGGCCCGTGGCTTGGACCCGAAAGCGGCGCGCGCTTCCCGACGCAGATCCACGGCGAGCGCCGGGCCTCCGTGCCCAACCAAGATGAACTTCAACGCCACGACGCGGTTCAGCCGCGAATCCCGCGCCTTCCACACCTCGCCCAGGCCGCCGGCTTCGCGATCCCACAGCCTAGCGGGCGTGACACCCAATGTCACTTGATACTGGGTTTTGAGCCGCGTAGCGGCGACTGACCTTAGCCCAGCGTTTGAACGCTGGGTTTTGAGAGGCAAGGGGTTAGAGTCCTGAAGGGACGACTGAAGCGATCGGAATTGCTCGCTTTCAGTCGTGCCTACGGCACTTGACCTGCTGCGGCTGGGTTCCCAGCCTTGAAAGGCTGGGCTAAGGTCAGTCGCCCCGGCTGGCCGGGGCTCAAAACCCAGTATCAAGTGGCATTGGGCGTGACGCCCGCGCTCCCAGGGCGGGCCGTGGCCTACAGCCTACAGCCCCCATTTTGCTGTAACATCACGCGCCGCCCAGCATCTATACTGATGAGTCGGCCATGAATGTTTCCCTGACCACCGCTTTTCTGGCGGGCGTGGCGTCGTTTTTGTCGCCTTGCGTATTGCCGTTGGTGCCCGGCTACATCTCCATCATTTCCGGGTCCAGCGTCGAGGAGCTGAAATCGGCGGGGCGCAGCGAGGGCCTGTTGGGCCGCCTGCTGTTCCATTCGGTGCTCTTCATCATCGGGTTTTCGCTGGTGTTCATCAGCCTGGGCGCCTCGGCGACGTGGCTGGGCGTGGCTTTGCGCTCGCGCCTGCCGCTGCTGTTGCGGATCGGCGGCGTGCTGGTGATCCTGTTCGGCCTGCATATGACCGGCATCCTGCGCATCAGCCTGCTTTACCGGGACGCGCGGATACACACGGCGGCCGATAGAAAGTCGTCGGCCATCGGCTCGTTGCTGATGGGCTTGGCCTTTGCCTTCGGCTGGACGCCCTGCATCGGCCCCATCCTGGCGGCCATCCTGGTTATTGCCTCCACCAAGCAATCCATCGCGCAAGGCGTCTTGCTGCTCAGTGTCTATTCGCTGGGCTTGGCCGTCCCTTTCTTGCTCACCAGCATCGGTTTGAGCCAGTTCCTCGCTTTCTATCGCGGGTTTCGCAAGCACCTGCACACCGTGGAAGTCGTTTCCGGCGTGGTGCTGATCATCATCGGAGGCTTGCTGGTGACCAACCAGTTCACGCGGCTTTCCGGTTATCTTTCGTTCCTGAACAGGTTTGCACTGTAGCGAAGCAACATGAGCAACGACACCAGCCAGTTGCCACCACAGGAAGCGGGCGCCGAGCCGCCGGCGGCCGTCGAGCCGGTTGAAGCGGAAGCGCCCAGGCGCGGCCGGCCTTTGCTGACCCTGGCGATCATCCTGGTTGCCGCGGTGATTCTGATCGGCCTGGCGCACCGCTATGCGTCGCGGCAGGTCCCCATCAGCGCCGGGCCGGCGGGCGAAGGGCTCGGCCAGCCCGCCCCGGACTTCATGGTCAAGGACATTCGCGGCAACACTTTTAAACTGTCGGAATTGAAGGGCCGGGTGGTGATCCTGGATTTCTGGGCCACCTGGTGCCAGCCGTGCAAAATCGAGATCCCCTGGTTCGTGGACATGTACAACCGCTATAGGAGCCAGGGTCTTGAAGTGGTGGGCGTGGCCATGGACGACGAAGGCGCGGAGGTCGTCAAGCCCTTTGTCGAGAGGTATCGGATGAATTACAAGGTGGTGATCGGCAACGAGAAGATCACCGACCTGTTCGGAGGCATCTACGGCCTGCCTACCACCTTCATCATCGACCGCGAAGGCAAGATCCACAGCAGGCACATCGGCCTGGTCAGCCGCGAGACGCTGGAACAAGCGGTCAGGAAGCTTCTATGACAAGTGCAAGAGGACCCTTAGCCGCAGATTGCGCAGATTACACGGATTGAATCTGTGGCATCTGTGCAATCTGCGGCTGCAAGCCAGCGCTATGAAACTTCGACTCGTTCTTGTTTGTATGCTGGTGGCTGGCAGCGCTTGGGCGCAAGGCGCTCGGCCGAGCTACGTTAAGGTGGCGCCGGGCACAACGCCGGTGAAGGCCGCGCCCGGACAAGCGTTTGAGGTCCCGGTCAAATTCCAGATCGCGTCCGGATATCACATCAACGCGGACAAACCCACCTTCGATTACCTGATTCCCACCAGGCTGGAATGGACCACCAAAGATTTCAAACTGATCGGAATTGAATACCCGAAACCGGAGCAAGCGACGTTCAGCTTCTCGCCGGACACCAAGCTGGCCGTGTACCAGGGCACGATCGCCATCCGCAGCCGCTTCCAGGCGCCGCGCGCGCTGCCGGGCGGAAGGGCAACGCTGCAGGGCAAGCTGCGCTACCAGGCCTGCGATGACAAGATGTGTTATCCGCCGGCCAGCGTGGCGATGGAAGTCCCCGTGGAAGTGGGCAAAAAAGCCAGGGAATAGGCGGGGCTTATCGGCCGGCGGGAGCGGCAGCGCGCGGTTTCAGCACACGATGCGTGACGTAAGACATCTCGATGGGCACCTGCTCCCTGACCCTGGTCCGAATGACCACCTGGTAGGACTCCGGCATCTTCCCGGAAGCGAGACGCAGCCTGGCGACCAAGTCTTTGGCGTGCTGGGGCTGGGTCACGTATTCAGTGGCCGCCCAGGTTCCCTCGGTGGAAGTAGCCGCCAGTACGGTGATGTCTCCATGCCCGTGCAGGCCCGGAAGGCGAGTGACCAGGGCGTGGTCCTCCAGAAGGGCCGCATGCGAGGGCGTCCAGACGTCGTGGAACATCTCTGGTTCTCCGGGCCGCGGTCGAAGGTTTCTCAACGAGCCGCCTTCAATCACGAAGTCCGGGTCGAACGGCAAGTCCTTCAATTGCGGGATGAACTTGGGCGAACCGAGGAAGATGACGTTGTGGGCGCTCATATCCTCCCAGTCCAGGGCGCTGCTCTTCTTCAGCGACAGGCCGGCGGTTCTGGCAAACAACAGCCGGCACAACAGGAAAGCGCCGCTGGCCTCCCCGATGCCGGTGAAGTTGTGCCAGGGGCTGGCGTAAGAGCTCCCCAGCGCCTTTTGCACGATGCGCACCCGCTCCGACTGCTCGGCCTCTTCCCACTGGTTTATCTTGACGTCCCGAAAGAACCCATGCGCGAACTTGGTGAAAAGCGGCGCGCCCAGAACCACCAGGACCGGACGGCTGCTCTGCAGGTATGGCTGCCAGACAAGCTCCAGTTCGGGCGTCCAAAGCTGGCTGATTCGGGCCACCTCGTTGTGCCGCTGATACAAAGTCACGCGCCAATGTGCCATCAGCAGCAGCGCGATCACCAGAGCCGCGGCCAGCGCCCAACAGATCCGGCGCCACTTGCGAAGCTGAGCGGCGACCGCCCACCGGGCGTCCCCTGGGCCTTCCGATCGAGTCTGGAACTTCAGCAGGTAGTGGCCTTTGGGGAGTTCGAGCCGAACCGGATTGTCAGCGCCCTCCGTCCGGTAGTAATCGTCGAGCTTGTGCCGCAGCTTGCTGGCCACCACTCGCACGGTGGGATCCTGCTGGGGGTCGTAATCGGGGGGCTTGTTGAAGGCCTCCACGCCAATCGTGAACTCCTTCAGTCCCGCTTGGTCGCCAGCCAGGGACCTTTCGCCCAGGTATGCCAAGAGCCGGCATACGGACTCAGAGTGGCCAATCGTTTCGCTACTGAGAACCCGTTCCAGCTCGGCACGGAACTCCGTCGACTGAGTGCCGGTCGCGTCCATATCCCGCCTCTCCGGGCCCGTTAACTAGTTAACTACAGTTCCCCACTTGCTTTCCTTCTCGCGGGTCTCTTAGCATTCGCTCGGCGGTATTTGTGTCGAGTCGCCCGCAACAATGGGGGTGCATCCCTGATGCATAGCCCATTATACCGAAGTTGGGTGGCGATTGAGCTTTGGTGGGGGAGTCCTGAAACTCCCAAAATCTGCAAATGAGGGGGGCCTGCTGATGAAGTCCTTGATGGAGAAGCGCATCCTGATGAGCGTCGCTGTGGCGCTATGCCTGACAGCGGCGATGGCAATGGCGCAGACCGGCGCCGATACCGGCCTGAAGGGGCGGGTAACCGACCCAAGCGGGGCTTCCGTGCCTGAAACCATCGTAACCGTGCTGCGGGCCGACACCGGCGAACGTAGGACGGTAACGGCGGGCGAGGAGGGCGATTGGGAAGTCCGCTTCCTGACGCCGGGCGTGTATCAAATCACGTTTGAGCACAAGGGATTCAAGAAACTGGTGCGCGATGGCGTGACGGTGTCCACCGCTGAAGTCAACGGCGTTGACGTGACCCTGCAGGTGGGCGACGTCGGCCAAAGCATCGAGGTGGTGGCCGACGCCGAGATGATCTCCTCGACTTCGGCGACGGTGGTCAAGACGTTGGACAGCAAGGAACTGGAGTCGCTGCCGACCTCGTCGCGCAATTTCAGTCAGCTTCTGATGATTGAAACCGGCGTCTCGGCCGACATCAGCGAGTTGCTGGACAATAGCAACGCCAATATCTCGCCCAGCGTAAACGGGGCGCGCACCACCAACAACAGCTTCGTATTTAACGGGGTGGACACTACCAGCCTGCTGTGCTGCAACAGCCGGACGGCATCGAGCGGCGGCACGCTGTCCCGCAACATGGCGCCGGCGCCGGAGACGCTGCAGGAGGTGAAGCTGCAAACCAGCCTCTACGACGCGGCCACCGGCCGCAACGGCGGCGGCAACTTCATGCTGGTGTCCAAGAGCGGCACCAACGAGTTCCACGGCACCGTCTACGAGTATTTTCAGAACGACAAGTTGATCGCCAACGAGTTCTTCAACAACCGCAATGGCATCAAGCGGCCGATGCTGCGGCGGAACGAAGGCGGGGGCACGCTCGGCGGACCGATCATCAAGAACAAGACCTTTTTCTTCGGCTCCTTTCAGGCGACCCGCGCCCGCACCACGTTCACGGACGCCGCGAACAGGACGCGGCGGCTGCCCAAGGCCCTGACCGACGACCGCTCCGACGCCGGCATCAACAACTTCCTGGCCGCCATCTGGCGCCCCACCAGCGGTCCGGTGAACCTGAGCATGCTGAACCCCATATCCAAGGCGCTGTTACAGGCGAAATTCCCCGACGGAACCTACCTGATCCCCTCGGGAGCCAATGGCATTGACTGCCGCAAAACCGGAACCCAGTTGTTCGAGAGCTGCCAGGTGACCAACCTGATGCCGGCCAGGTACACGCAGAACCAGTTCAGCGGCAACATCGATCATCACCTCACCGCGACCAACCGGCTCACCGGCAAGTTCTTCTTTACCGACCAGCCCAGCGTGGATCCGATGGCCAGCAGCAGCGCCATCTCCCGCTTCGAAAGAAACCGGTATACCGTGCAGCGGACGCTTTCGCTGACCGACATTCACATCATCAACCCGCGGATGGCCAACGAATTCCGCGCCGGGTTCTTCCGCAACCGCAACGACACCAAGCCGGTGCCGTACTTCACCAACAAGCAGTTCGGGTTAAACAACCCGCTGGATAGCGTCCGGCCGGACTTGGTGACGCTGGGAATCAACGGCAGCAATGACGTGGGCGACAACATCACCGTGGGCACCTATGCCAACGACATCCGCGACGTTCAGAACACCTTCACCTACGCCGACACCCTCTCGTTCAGCAGAAGCCGGCATTCCATCAAGGTGGGCGGTGAGTTCCGGCGGCACCAGTTGAACGGCAAGCTGCAGGAACTGAAGAACAGCCGCAAGAACTTTCGCGGCTGGATGGCCTTCCTGACGGTGGGTTTTGTGGACCCGGGCGACGGCAACCGGGCCCGGCAGATCTCCGATACGGCCACCAACTACGGCGAGACTATTCGCGGATACCGCCTGTCGGACTACAGTTGGTTTGTGGCCGACGACTGGAAAGTGACCCGCAGGCTGACGCTCAATGTCGGCATGCGCTGGGAGTATTTTGGCTACCCGTCGGAGGTCAATGGTTTCCTGAACGTGTTCGATTACTGGGCGGCGCTGAAAACCCAGAAGCCGGAAGACGGGCTGATCTTTGCCTCGAACTTCAAGCCGGAGAGTATGGCGGGCGCGGCGCAATCGAACCTGAAGAAGGCCAGCACCCCTAGCATTGTCAGCGGCGACAAGAACAACTTCATGCCTCGGATCGGCTTTGCCTACTCGCCGTTTGGAGGCAACAAGCTGGTGCTGCGGGGCGGCTACGGCATATTCTTTGAGCGCACCACCGGCGCTTTCGCCAACTCGCTGCGCCAGTCGGCCCCCTTCTTCCGGGAGTCCCAGATCAATGACCAGAGCAGCTATAACACCTGGGCCCCGGATTATCCGGTGTTCCCCATGCCGACCATTGTCGTAGGGTTCAGCAGCAGCGGCGTGCCGCGCGTGGAGAGGGCCGATGTGCGGGGCGTGACGTTTGAGGCCTTTGAATGCCAGATGGTGGATCCGCACCTGGCTACCCCGTACACTCAGCAATGGAACCTGAATGCCCAATGGGAATTCAAGCCGGGCTGGATGTGGGAGCTCGGCTACGCCGGCACCAAGGGAACCAAGCTGCTGTCCATTTACAACATTAACCGCTCGATGGACATAGACAAAATCGGCGGCTTCATGGCCCGGCCCGGCGTCCCCGGCGGAGGGTTCATCGGCAACTACTACGGCCCCTCTTCCGGCGGGGTGTTCGTCAACCTGAAGACGCCGCCGGCCACCTGCAACATGGCCACGCCCCGCAGCAGTTGCGTGATCAATGAGGAAGTGCGGTCGCCGCTGCTGGGCTTCGATGAGGACGAGGGAGTCAACTTCCTCTCTTCCAACGCCAACTCCATCTACAACTCGTTCCAGAGCAGCCTGCAGAAGCGGTTCGCCAAGGGCTACATGTTCAAGGCCAACTACACCTTCGCGCGCTCGCTGGACACCTTTTCCGACGAGTCGCAGTTCCAGGTGGAACACGACCAGTTGAACCCCAAATCGAGCCGCGGGCTGTCGGACTTCCACCGCAAGCACCGGCTGATTACCAGCGGCACCTGGGACCTGCCTTTCAAGGGCAACCGGCTGGTTTCCGGCTGGTCGGTCAGCGGCATCAGCACGCTGCAATCGGGGCGCCCCTTTTCGATCACCGACAGCCTTACCAGCGGCTACCTCTATCCCAACTCGAATCTCCGGCCGAGCATGGCAACGGGGGCGACCTACGCGGACCTGCCCACCAAAGGGGCGGTGAACGAGCGCGTGCGCGCGTATGTCAACCGGAGCGCGATCGTTGCTTCCGGCCCCGACTTCGGCAACATGGGCCGCAACGTCATAATGGGCCCCGATCAGCGGCGCATCGATCTGGTGCTGTCGAAGATGACCAGGATTCGCGAGAAAATGTCGCTGGAACTGCGCAGCGAGTTCTTCAACGCCTTTAACACGGTGACCTTCCGGGATCCGGAACGGAACATTGGCACGGCGTCGTTCGGCGAGATCACCCGGACGCGCGGCGGCCCGCGGGTCATCCAACTCGGGCTCAAACTGAGGTTCTGACGTGCTCATCGCCCTGCTGGCGGCGGCGCTGGCGGTTCTCCCGCCGGCGCCCGCCGCCAACACTGTCGAAATCAAAGGCCGGATCACCAATCAATTCACCGCGCAGCAATTCCGGACGGTGCAGATCATCGTCGCCGACCGTCTGGGAGTGGAGTTGGGCCGCGCCCGGCCCGACGGTCGCGGCCAGTACGAGCTGAAAATCAGCGGCCCGCGCTACATCATTTTCAAGGCGGTTCAGGAAGGTTATCCGGACGCCATCTATCAACTGGACACCCAGGAGATCAGGGAAAGCACCGCGGATCGGGAGGAGAACAGGGTCTTCGGCGAGCTGCGCGTTCCCACCTACTTCCAGAACGTCACCTTTAGGTCGAAAGAAGATGCGTCCGGGCTGGAAGGCTTGCTGACCGGGGAGAACCCGGCCGCTGTCCAGGCCTATCGGGCGGCCCGCAGCCTGCGCGACGGCGGCGATCCGAAGAAAGCGGCGGACGCCCTGGAGAAACTGGTCCGGGAGCACCCGGATTTTTACATCGGCTACATTGACCTGGGCATGCTCCTGGCCGCGCAGCAGGACAACGACCGGGCCGTGGAGGTCTTCCAGCAGGCGCAGAAGTTACGGCCGCAGCATTCCTGGGCTTATGTCGGGTTGGGCCTGGCTCTGAACAACAAACAGGACTATAAAACGGCCGGCCAGTACCTGGAGAAAGCCGTCCAGCTCGATCCAGACTCTGTGAACGCCCAGTTCCAATTGGGCCAGGCGGCGTTTAAACTGGGAGACCACGACCGAGCCATCAAATGCTTCGAGCAGGTGATTGCCCTGGACCCAAAGTTCAATCCGCTGGCCTACAAGACCCTGGCTTCCATACACGTGACCAAAAAGGATCCTCAGGCAGCAGCCCGGGCGCTGGAATCCTATCTGGCTCAGTTCCCCGATGCGGCCGATGCGGAAAAGGTGAAGCAGATTTTGGCCAAGCTGGGGCGCTGAAGATCGTAACGACCCCTTGCAACCGGACACACGAATATGAATCTTAACCGACGAAAGCTCACTGCCCTTGGCACGCTCCTTGTAACACTGGCTCTAGGATCATGGTTTTTTTCCAACGCCGCGGAAAAGGCCGCGGTGCGCGCGCCGGAGAAAGCGCCGGCGCGAATTATCCTGACCTGGGCCGGCGACCCCACCGGATCGCAGGCCGTGACCTGGCGGACGGACACGCTGGTAACCAGTCCGCAGGCGCAGATTGCGCCGCTGACGCCCAGCCCCAAGGTGGAGGCCTCGGCTCTCACGGTCAAAGGCACGGCCACAGCCGTGGCGCTGCCCGAGGGGAAGAGCGCCGCGCAGTACGCCGTCCGGTTTCAGGATCTGAAACCCGGCACGAAATACACATACCGCGTCGGCGACGGCTCGACATGGAGCGAATGGAACGTGTTTCAGACCGCCGGCACCCGGCCGGAGCCCTTCCGGTTCTTGTATGTGGGAGACGCGCAGAACGACATTCGTTCCATGTGGTCGCGCACCATTCGCACGGCCTATGCCACGGCGCCGGATGCCCGCTTCATCGTCCACGCCGGTGATCTGGTGGCCGACGGCTATAACGACCGCTTGTGGGGGGAGTGGTGCGAGGCCTTGGGCTTCATCAGCGCCATGGTTCCCTCGCTCCCGGTGCCCGGCAATCACGATCTGCACCGCGGGGCCGACTCCAGCGATGACGCCGAGGGGCCGCTGGTCGCCCCCTCTACCTGGCGCCAACACTTCGCGCTGCCCGCCAACGGGCCGGAGGGCCTGCGGGGGCAGTCCTACTACATCGACTATCAGGGCGCCCGGCTGATATCGCTGGATGTGAATGTCTTCGCCGGCAAGCAGGACACCGAGGCCAAGAAGCAATTGGCGCAGCAGCAGACCGCCTGGCTGGAGAAGGTGCTGGGAGACAACCCCAATCGTTGGACGATCGTTTTCCAGCATCAGCCGGTGTACTCGATCGCCAAGAATCGCCGGGCCTTGCACATGCAAGCCGTGCTGGCGCCGCTCTACGACAAGTACCAGGTGGATCTCGTGCTGGCAGGGCACGATCATGGGTATGGGCGGACCCACAAGCTGCGGGCGGGTCAGGTGGTGCCCGCCGATGGGCCAGGCACCATCTATGCCATCTCGGTGAGCGGCCCCAAGATGTACGAGCTCACGCCGGAGTACCCGGCGCTCATGGCCAAGACCCTGGCGGGGTCCCAACTGTTCCAGGTCATCAGCATCAACGGTGAGCGGTTGGCCTATCAGGCCTACACCATCGACGGCTCGGTGATTGACAGCTTTGAGCTGCGCAAGAGTCAGGCCCGGTCCGGGGGCGCAAAATGAGACCCGTCGGAACTCGGATGGGAATTGCAGTGACGCATCGCCGGCGGCTCGGCAGTCGGACTTCATTCTCTTAAACTCTGGAGGTTGTTAATGCGACGATTCAAGTGTGCGCTTGTCTTGATCCTGTTCTTGTGCGTTCCGTTGTTGGCGGGCGAGCGCGCCGCCAAGGGCGTGATCCTCTTCCTGGGCGACGCCGCGGGCATCCCCACCCTGCATGCGGCCAGCATCCGCGAGTACGGCCAGCCGGGCAAGCTGTTCATCCAGCGGATGCCGCACATCGGCCTGTCCGAGACTTCTTCGGCCTCCGACTGGGTGGCCGATTCGGGGGCCGGGATGACCGCGATCGTGACCGGGAAGAAAACCCACAACGGCGTGATCTCCCAATCCGACACTGCCGTGCGCGGCAAGACCGACGGCGAGTTGCTGAAGACCATCCTGGAATACGCCGAGGAGAAAGGGCTGTCGACGGGGGTGGTTTCCAACAGTCCCATGGCCGACGCCACTCCCGCGGCCTGCTACGGCCACGCCAACGATCGCCGGAAGATCGGGGAGCTCTTCGGCCAGGTCCTCACTCCCCGGTTCGGCGACGGAGTGGATGTGATCCTGGGGCCGGGACGAAAGCAGATTTTTGAAGCAACCTCCAAATTGGGACTGGACCTAGCGGCCGAGCTGCCGAAAAAGGGCTACCTGCTGGCCGACTCGCTGGACACCATTCCTCCTGGCGCCCGCCGCGTCATCGCCTTGTTCAACACCGACGACTTCGACGTGGGCACGGCTACGGACCGCGCCATTGACATTCTCTCGCGCAACCCCAAGGGCTTTTTCCTGATGGTGGAATCCGACCTGCACACCGACAAGGTGATCCGGGGGCTGGACCGCACCGTGGCCTTCGACCGCATCATTCAGCGCACGGCGGAGCGCATGAAGGGCAAAGATACGCTCATCCTGTTTACCGCCGACCACTCTTTCGACCTGCGCATCGTCACCAGCGCGCGGAAGAGCGAGCCCATCGTCACCCCAACGACGGACATAGGGCAGCCCGGCAAGACGGCAAAGGGACTGGTGGTGGGAGGCCACCATGCGGCCGAGGAGGTCATTGTGGCGGCGCAAGGGCCCGGCGCCGAGCGCGTCCACGGCTTCTTCTCCAGCACCGAGCTGTTCCGCATCATGATGGCGGCCTACGGCTGGAAGGCGCCATAGGGACGCGCACATGGGTGCGCCCCTACACCCCTGTCGCCGTATTGTGTAAGATTCAATCATGCAAGCCGAGCCCATCCGGATCCTGGTGACCGGCGGCACCTTCGACAAGGGATTCAACGAGATCGCCGGGACACTGTACTTCGACAAGACCCACGTTCCGGAAATGCTCCGGCTGGGCCGCTGCCTGCTGGAGGTGGAGATCAGCACGCTGATGCTGATCGACAGCCTGGACATGACCGGCGACGGCCGGCGAGCCGTCGCCGAGCACTGCCGGAACGCGCGGGAGTCCAGGATCATCATCACCCACGGCACCGACACCATGGTCGAGACGGCGGCCTACCTGGGGCGCGAAGTCTGCGACAAAACCATCATCCTGACCGGCGCCATGATCCCTTACACCTTCAACAGCTCGGACGGGCTGTTCAACCTCGGCAGCGCCCTGGCCTTCGTTCAGACGCTTCCCGCCGGAGTGTACATCGCCATGAACGGGCGCTGCTTCCCCTGGGACGGCGTCCGGAAAAACCGCGAGAAGGGAATCTTCGAGCCGCTATAGCGCCGGCGCCGTTGCCTGGCCCTCCTCAGATTGCGCGAATCCAGGACGATGTGCGGTGAATCTGCGTGAATCTGCGGCATCTGCGGAGGTCTCGGAATTCTGATAAACTCTAATGGCATATGGCCGCTTCGTTGCCTGATGTCCTGCAAACGTTACAGGCGCACGAAGCCGACTTGCGCCGGCACGGCGTGCGGCACGCCGCCGTGTTTGGGTCGGTCGTTCGTGGGGAGGCCCGCGCCGACAGCGATATCGACATCCTTGTTGATCTTGACCCCGAGCGGCCCATGGGGATCTTCGAGTATGCCCGCCTCAAGTTGTACATCGGCGAACTCCTGGGCAGCGCCGGAGACGTTGTCAATCGCAAGACGTTGAAACCCCTTTTGCGCGATGCGATCGCGCGGGAATCCATAGATGCGTTCTAAGAATCCCGCTCAGCGCCTCAGGGACATCCTGGACAACATCGATGCCATTGGAAGGTTCACCGCGGGGATAACCTTTGAAGAGTTCGTCAGCGATCGGAAGACGGTTTATGCAGTGACCCGAGCGCTCGAGATCATTTCTGAGGCCTCACGGCACCTGCCGGAGGAACTCAGGAAGCGCCACCCCGGCATCGATTGGCCGGCTGTGGCCGCTGCTGGCAATATCTATCGCCACGAGTATGAGGGGGTCGACGATGGGCTCGTTTGGCACACCGTCCAGCAAGGTCTGGCCCCGCTGCGGGACGTCGCCATGGCTGAACTTCAACGATCGGGGAAGCCGCAGCCTTCAGAATCCTGACGCTGCCAGACGCCAAAGGACACGTCAGGTTCCGTAGAAGCCGCGATTGAGTTTCTTCTTCAGGCTTTTCTTTTCGAAATCTGCGTTTATCCGCGCGCGTCCGCATTGATCTGCGTTCCTCGGCCTTGGTGTTCATGCCCCGCTCTTGGCCTGGATTTTGGCCCAGGTGTCGCGCAGAGTGACGGTGCGGTTGAAGACCGGCCGGCCCGGCTGTGAGTCGGAATCGACGCAGAAATAGCCGAGCCGCTCGAACTGTACCCGCGCGCCCACCGGCAGGTTCGCCAGGCTGGGCTCGAGCCGGCAGCCGGTGAGAACCTGTTCCGAGTTGGGATTTAGTTCGGCCGGGAAATCGTCGGCGGCATGAGGATCTGGGCGCTTGAACAGGTGCTCGTACAGCCGGACCTCGGCCGGCACAGCGTGCGCGGCGCTGACCCAGTGCAGGGTGGCCTTGGGCGAGCGGCCGTCAGAAGCGTTGCCGCCGCGGGTGGCCGGATCGTAGGTGCAGCGTAATTCCACGATCTGCCCGGCCGCGTCCTTCACCGCCTCGCGGCAGGTGATGAAGTAGGCGTAGCGCAGGCGCACCTCGCGTCCCGGCGCCAGCCGAAAGAACTTTTTCGGCGGGTCCTCCATAAAGTCTTCCTGCTCGATGAACAGCACGCGGGAAAAGGGCGCCTGGCGGGTTCCGGCCGCGGGGTTCTCCGGGTTGTTAATAGCCTCGAAGTCCTCCACCTGTCCTTCGGGATAATTCTCGATTACCACCCGCAGGGGCCGCAGCACCGCCATGCGCCGCTCGGCGGCGGCGTTCAGGTGGGTGCGCACGCAGTGCTCCAGCAGCGCGTAATCCACGATGCTCTCGCGCTTCACCACGCCGGTCATCCGCGCGAATTCGCGGATGGCTTCCGGCGGGTAGCCGCGGCGCCGGATGCCGGAAAGGGTGGGCATGCGCGGGTCGTTCCAGCCGCGCACGTGTCCCTCACCGACCAACTGGAGCAGGCGGCGCTTGGAGAGCATGGTGTAGGAGAGGTTCAGGCGCGCAAACTCGAACTGGCGCGGCCGCGACGGCACCGGCAGGTTCTCGATGAACCAGTCGTACAGCGGGCGATGGACGTCGAACTCCAGCGTGCAGATGGAGTGCGTGATTCGCTCGATGGCGTCCGACTGGCCGTGGGCGAAGTCGTAGGTGGGGTACACGCACCACTTGTCGCCGGCGTGCGGGTGCGCGGCGTGCAGAATGCGATACATCACTGGATCGCGGAGCATGACGTTGGGCGAGGCCATGTCGATTTTGGCCCGCAGCACCCGCGCTCCGTCGGGAAACTCGCCGGCGCGCATGCGCCGGAACAAATCCAGGTTCTCCTCGATCGTGCGGTTCCGGTAGGGGCTCTCGCGCCCCGGTTCCGTCAGCGTGCCGCGGTACTCGCGGGTTTCGTCAGCCGACAGGTCATCGACGTAGGCCTTGCCCTGGCGGACCAGGTGCTCCGCCCATTCGTAAAGCTGCTCGAAATAGTCAGAGGCGTAGTACAGGTGCGGGCCCCAATCGAAGCCCAGCCAGCGCACGTCTTCCTGAATGGAGTCAATGTACTCCTGCTCCTCCTTGGTGGGGTTGGTGTCGTCGAAGCGCAGGTGGCAGCGCCCGCCGAATTCCTGGGCAATGCCGAAGTTGATGCAGATGGACTTGGCGTGGCCGATGTGCAGGTAGCCGTTAGGCTCCGGCGGGAAGCGTGTCACCGGCGCCTCGATCGTGCCGGCAGCGATGTCGCCGGCCACGATCTCGCGGATGAAGTCCAGTGTTTCCTTCTCGCTCATCATTCCTCACTCGGCGGAATTATGAATTATGAGTTGTGAATTATGAATTCAACTCATAACTCTTAACTCATAACTCTTAACTCTTTCGCGGCGCGGCGCAGGCGGCGGCGGCACGTTTCCTTGCCCAGCACCGCCAGCGTCTCGAACAGCGGCGGGGTGGCGGAGCGGCCGGTAGTGGCGATGCGCACCGCCATGAACAGCTCTTTCACACCCCAGCCGGCCGACTCGCCGAAGGCCCGCAGCTCGCTCTCGATGGCGGCGGCCGTCCACTCCACGAGCGGATCGATCTTCTCCTCCAGCAGCGACGACAGCATTTTGGCCGTCTCCGCCGGCGTGCGGCCCTTGGGCGTCATGGCGGACAACGCCGCCTGGTCGTAGGCCACTTCCCCGGAAAAGAAAAAGCCCGCGTAGTCGAAGAAATCCTCCAGCGTCTCGATGCGCTCCTGGCAAAGCGGCAGGACGCGCAGCAGGTACTCGTCGGCAAGCAGGTGGCCGCGCAGGCGCTCCAGCAATTCGCGCGGCGCCAGTTTCCGCAGGTAGACGCCGTTCAGCCAGCGGAGTTTCTCCAGGTCGAAAACCGGCCCGCCCAGCGAGATGCGCTCCAGCGCGAAATGCTCGACAAACTCCTGGAGGCTGAATTCCTGGCGCTCGTCCGGCATCGCGTAACCCATCAGCGCCAGGTAGTTGAGCAGCGCCTCCGGCAGGAAGCCGGCGCGGCGGTAATAGTTGAGGCTGACCGGGTTCTTGCGCTTCGAGATCTTCGAGCGGTCCGGGTTCCGCAGCAAGGGGAGGTGGCAGAACACCGGCTCCTCCCAGCCGAAGCTGCGGTAGAGCTGCACGTGCTTGGGCAGCGAGGAAAGCCATTCCTCGGCGCGCACCACGTGCGAAATCTTCATCAGGTGGTCATCGACCACGTTGGCCAGGTGGTAGGTGGGGAAGCCATCGCTTTTCAGGAGCACCTGGTCGTCCATTTGCGGCCGTTCGAAGCGCACCTCGCCGCGCAGCAGGTCGCGCACCGCCATGCTGTCGTCCAGCGGCATGGCCAGGCGGATGACGTGGGGCTCGCCGGCCTGGCGGCGCCGCGCGGCCTCGGCCGGGTCCAGGGCCCGGCAGTGCCGGTCGTACCCCAGCGTCAGCTTCTTTTGCCGCTGCTCCTCGCGCAGGGCCGCCAGCCGCTCCGCCGTGCAGAAGCAGGGGTAGGCAGCCCACTGGCGCACTAGTTCCTCGGCGTGCCGGCGGTAAATTTCGCTGCGCTCGCTCTGCCGGTACGGGCCGTACGGGCCGCCCACGTCGGGCCCCTCGTCCCAGGACACCCCCAGCCAGCGCAAAGCATCGAAGATCATCGTCTCGCTGGCCGGATGGCTGCGCTGGCGGTCGGTGTCTTCGATCCGCAAAACGAACTGGCCCCCGTGCCGGCGCGCCAGCGCGTAGTTGAACAGGGCCACATAGGCCGTGCCGACATGCGGATCACCCGTGGGACTGGGCGCGATGCGAGTGCGAACCACCATGCTCACCAGCTCATTTCACCACAAAGGCACAAAGAACACCAAGGGCACAAAAGCAGTGATGAGTGATGAGTGATGAGTGACGGGAGCGCTAGCGGGTGAGGAAGTAAACAGCCGCGAGGACGAGCGCGATGAATAGCGCCATGAAGCCGACGGCGCGAAGCGAGGGCAGCCCGCTCTCTTTCGGCGCTTCCTCGGTGGCCGGTCCCATCAGGCCCAGCGGGGAAGGCCGGCGGACCTGGCGCGGGCGCGGCGGCGCCGTCCCCGCCGGCGATTGCTCGCCGTAGTGCTCGAACGGCACGTGCTCTTGTTGGGGTTCCTCGGCCATGTCCGTATGATACCTTGACTCCGGGCTGTAGGCTGCAGGCTGTAGGCTACAGGCCCCCCACTTTGGCCCACAGCCTACAGCCCACAGCCCACAGCCGAGCTTTACATCTCGTCCAAGAATTCCAGGACTCCAAACTTGGACGGAACGTGGAAGGTGTCCGACTCCGTATAGCACCAGGCGGAAAGCTCGGCCGGGCGGCCTTCGGGCCGGTCGTAGCGATAGAAGTTGATGCGCCAGCGGTCGCCGGGCCGGGGCGGCAGCGCGGCCTTGCCCGCGGCATCGCGCAACCCTTCCCAGGGAATGGCCAGCTCGACGCTCCAGCCCAGGTCGCGGTCCAGCAGCTCGTCGCGAAAGACGTGGACGGCGTGCTCCAGGCCTCTCAGTTGCCAGGCCCCCCACTGCTGCCAGTCCCACTGCGCGCGCGGCAGGTAAATGTTCTCCACCAGCACGTCGCGCACGGCGTTCTGCGGGTTGATCTGCAGCTCGACATATGGGCGCCCTTCCCCGCCCGGATCGATAAAGATCTCCATTACTTCTTCGTGCCAGAGGGGAACGTCGTAGCGGGTTTCCGTGGCCCACACGCAATCGTCCACCCCGGCCATGCCGATGTAAAGGAAGCGGGCATCCCAGAGCGCCATGGCCTGCGTTCGGAACCGAGGCTTGAGCGGCCCCGTGGCGGCCAAGCCGCTGCTGAAATCGGGGTAGGCATGGAAATCGTCGGCGCGGGCACACACCATCCAGGCCAATTCATCCAGGCGACCGTCAATGGTGATGGGGCCGGCGGGATGCCGGCAAGGGTAGTGCTTCATAGTTAAGAGTTATGAGTTATGAATTGAAACGCGAGGCCCAAGAGCCCGCCGTTCTTAATTCATAACTCATAATTCATAATTTCCCGCCCTTCAGGCGCCGGCCTTCCTCGATGATTCCTTCAGCATTGGTGCTGACGGATTCGACGCTGATCGGTCCGTCCACGATCGAGAAGATTTCCTCCAGGACCGAATCGAAGTCCTTGCCCGAATTGGCGATTCGGTGGTCATCCCTGCCTCCTTACCTGGCAAAAACCTCGTCCGCACCCACCTCGAAGCCGTCCAGTAGCTGCGACCGTGCCCTGTCGCCTCGGCCGGCTTTGACCAACAGCGCGTAAACGCCGTTCCTGAGGACGTAGACTTCGATCTCCACGGCTTGGGGGTCTACGATCCAGTACTCGGGGATGCCCGCCTGAGCGTATTCTCGAAATTTGTCCTCGCGGTCGGTCTTGCGAGTGGAAGGCGAGAGCACTTCCACAACCAAATCCGGTGGCCCCCAGAACTGTTCGCCGATCCGGGCTGCATGTTCATTCAGAAGAAGCTGAATATCGGGCTCGCGGATCTGATCCGGCCACAGGCGTACCGGGAGGGGGCCAAGTCGTACAACGCCTAGCCCCGTGGCTTTGACATGCGAACGGAAAAGCTCGTAAAGCGTGCCAACGACGCATTGGTGGCTGTCGGTTGGATGAGGCGGCACAATCAGCTCTCCTTTCGAAAGCTCCACGAACCGGAGCGTGTCCGGCAGGGCGAAGTACTCGTCCTCGGTCCAGTGCTTCTGGCGCGGGAAAAACTCGGCCACTTCCGTGGTCAGCCGGCTTTCCGCTCCCCACAGCGCGTCCTTTTGGGTTCCCATGACAATGTCTCCAGGAAAAAGCCAGTCTCGCTAATGCCATGATAGCAAAATCCGGAGGCAGACCGCCGGTCCGCTGCCTTCTGCTTTCTGCCTTCCGCGGTCATCCCGGCGTGATGCGCGGAGGCGCGGCCACGTACTCGACCATGGTCACGGCCAGGTCGGGATGGCGCTGGAGCACGGAGGCGGGATAGCGCGGCGTCACCGGCCCATACAGCACGCGGCGCATCACGGAGGACTGCCAGGTCCGCATCAGGTAGACGCGCATGCGGGCCGCCTGCATGATCTCTTTCATCCCGATGGTCACGGCCATGGGCGGGATGGAGGCGATATCGCCAGCGGCGGAACCCAGCGCGCTCTGGGTGCGCGTTTCCGGCGTCAGGCGGACCAGCCGTGTGGGCAGCTCAAAATAGGAGTCGTCCTGCGGCTCATCGGGCCACGGCGGCACGTTAAAGGCATAGTGCCCGTCGATGCCGAACCCGCCGTAGCAGGTCTCCACGCCGCCCTCGTGGCTGATGCGCGCCCCCAGCTCGCCGGGGCGCTCGGGGTCCGGGAACACCATGTTCTCCGGGTCGGGCCGAAGCGGCGGCTCCAGCACGTCGTAGAAGTTGCGCCGCATGTAAGCCCGGAAGCTGAGCGGATGGTCCAGAGGGATCATGCACCCCCGCTCGTCGCAGAACTCGTCCATATTGAAGGTGAGCAGGCGGGCGCAACTGATCCGCTCGCGGTTCAACCGCTCGGCGGCGCGCCGGTAGTCAATCGGGCCCACGGGAAGGATCACCGTGGTCCGGCGGCCAATAACGTTGTTGGCACGGATCAGCTCGCTGAAATCCCGTGCAAAGTCGTCCCACAGCGCTTCCAGCGTGGGGACGATCTTGACCGCGAAACGTTTCTCGGCGGCCACCTGCTCGCGGGTGATGGCCAGCGGATCTTCGTAATAACAAGCGGCTTTCATATCACCGCCAAGCGCAAGGATACAAAGCGCACTAACAACTAAGCCTCACGTAATGAGGCAAATCAGGGCCGAGCAGCGGCAAGGCGTAGCGGCGGAACAACTCGGTGGGGTAGTTGCCCTGCTCGTTCATGAACTCGCGCGGCATGGCGCGCTCGCGGCAGCCGACTTCGGCGAGCGGCGCCAGGCCAAACCCGCAGCGGTACGGGGAAGAGGAAACGCGCTCCAGCGTCACCATCTGACCGCTGACGCCCAGCAAAGCGTGGCGCACCGCCACTTCGCCGGCCTGCTGCGCCTCCTCGCGGTCAGGCGGCGAGACATGAACCGCAGAAACGCGGGTGCAAAGCCCCGGCTTCTCGTTGTGCACGCGCAAGCCGAGTTCGTGTCCGATCAGCCGCGCCAGCTCCACCGACACGTTGCCGGCCAGGGGGCGGCCGAAGCCGTCCCGATCGCTCTCGCCCGAGGCATAGAAGACGGGCTCACCATGCTCGTCCTTAACCCCCTCGGAAACGATGGCCACCAGCCGGCCGAGCTGCTTGTAAACGCGCTCGACGTCGGTCAGAAACCTGTCGCGCACGAACGGGATCTCCGGAACGTAGACAAGCTGCGGCCCATCTTCGGGCGAGCGGGCCGCCAGCGTGGTGGCCGCGGCCAGCCAGCCGGCGTTGCGTCCGATGGTCTCCATAATGTGAATCGGGAAGGGGATGGCCTCGCTGTCCCGGCCCAGCTCCAGCGCGGCGACGGCCAGGTATCGCGCGGCGCTGCCGTAGCCCGGGGTGTGATCGGTGCGCACCAGGTCGTTGTCGACCGTCTTGGGAATGCCGATGACGCGCAGATCGTGGCCGCGCTCGGCCGCCAGCCGCGCCAGCTCCGCGGCCCCCAACATCGTCCCCTCGCCGCCGTTGAAGAACAGGAAGCGGATGTTGTAACGGCGCAGGTTCCCCAGGATGCGGTCGTAATCATCCGGCTCGATGCGCCGGCGGCTGCTGCCCAGGACCGACGCGGGCGTGCCGGGAAGCGCGTCGATCACCGCGGACGGCTCGCGCCGCAGGTCGATGAAGTTCCCCTCGATCAGTCCTTGCGCGCCGTAGCGCGCTCCATAGATTCCCTCGACCTGCGGGTGGCGCAGTGCCTCGCGAATCACGCCGTAAAGGGTAGCGTTCATGACCGCGGTGGTGCCGCCGCCGTGCGCAAACACCAGATTGCCGCGCAAAGAGAATGTGCCGGCCGTTGCCATCAGGGATGTGTTATCAGAAGACACCATGGGAGTCAACGAAATGGCTCTGGCCCGGCGTCCGCGGTCCAAGATCCAAAGTCCAAGGTCCAAGGTCGGTTATCATTAGGGGGGCTCTCATGGCCAAGAAGAAGGGATTGCTGCCGCCGGTTCACGCCGGCGAGATTTTGCGGGAAGACCTGCGGGACGTTCACCCGCGAGAAGCTGCCTGAATGCCACGGAGTCAACGGTCGGGAGTCGGGGTGCAAATAAGCCGGCGGAAATTCTGCGCGCTGGGCGGCGCGGCTGTCTCGGCGCTGGCGCGGCCGGGTACCACACAGGGCCCGCGCGAGCCGCGCAGCTACTACGGCGGCTTTCGCGTCGGCATCTCCGCCCGCTGCTTCGGTAACCTCCCCATCAATCAACTGACCGCCAAGGTGACCGCGCTGGGACTGAAATACCTGGAGCTTTCGCCTGCCCAGGCGGACCTCCTGGCAATAGCGACGGCTGATCTGCGCCGGTTGCGCGCCCAGATTCTGGACGCCGGGCTGAGCGTCCACGACTACGGCGTATGGCAGGTGCGCGGCAAACCCCGGCGGCGCGACCTGGAGGTGATCTTCGGCCGGGCCGAGGAGTTCGGCTTCGAGTCGTTGATCACCGATTCCGAGGAGGGCGTGCTGAAGGAACTCGACCGACTGGCCGGCCGCTTCCGCGTCAATGTGGCCCTCATCAACCGCGCCGACGGCTTGGCCACGCCGGATGCCCTGCGCCGGGTGCTGGAGGCCTGTTCCGAACGAATCGGGGTGGCGGCAGATGCCGGACGCTTTCTGCTGGCCGGCGCGGATCCGGCCGCGGCCATCCGCAGGCTCAAGGACCGAATCTTCGCCGTGCGCCTGACCGACGTCTCACCGTCCGGCAGCTTTTGCCCGCTCGGAAAGGGCCGGGTTGACCTTCCCTCGTGCCTCCGGGCATTGCGCGAGAGCGACTACGACGGTCTGCTCACGCTTCCCTGCGAGGGCTTCCCGGATGATGCGGAAGAGGCGATCGCGGAATCGCTTGAATATCTGAAGAAAATTTCCAGCGGCCAGTGAGAGCGGGGCGCTCAACCCAAGCATAACCAACCAAGCCTGCAATAACCTGCTAGTGTAATGCGTCATTGATTGCTTGGCTTATCGAAGCGCCGTAGGCGCGGCCGATAATAGCCCAGCACTTCAGTGGTGGGTAGTAAACGAACGCGAAGAGTCCCGGAGGGACGACTGAAACCGGCCATTTGCGGGAGGTTCGGTCGTCCCTACGGGACTCGGCGCCTTCTTCTCAGTTTCCCAGCGATAAATCGCTGGGCTATCTTCGGCCGCGCCTCCGGCGCTCGCTGTTCGTTAGGCCGCAGCCAGAGGCAAAGAAGCGTTGGACGCACTACACTAGTTGAGCGCGGCGGCGTGTGCGTAACACGACGCGGTGTGCCGACGGCGATCATGCCAGCAAGGCAAGCCACGATGCACAAGGTGCCGGAAGGAGCCCGGCTCTTCCAAGAGGAAACGTCCCCGGTTGGCCCCCGGCCACCATTGCCGCAACGATCAAGAATCGGAAATGGCGGGCCACCAAGGCGGCCTAGCGCCCTGATCCCCATCGCTGCTTTCTCATAGCGGCAGCCGGAGGATAGGGATTCGGCCGGTCTGATAGCAAGCCGATCGTTTTATGGAGCGCCGGCGTCCCGCGCCGGCCCCCCGCTTTTGGATTTGCGGGCACAGTACTTGACTGGCATAACGGGCCGGAGCAGAGAGCGACAACGAGCGGGCCACGCGAAAGGAAAGGGGGAGAGCCCGAAGTGCGCGATTTTTGGGGGCGCGCGTCACGCTTCGCGCGGAGGCACGGTTTTCAGGTTGAAGCGCTTGATTGCGCGTCGTAGTTCCGGTGAATCGTAACCGAGGCCGGCCTTCCAACGGTCGAGCCCGACTTTAAACCAGTCTTCAAGGTCCGAAGCCGAGAGGTGCGCCTGAAGGTGTGGCCGCGCAAGCAAGCTCGAAAGAGACTTGCGTCTGGGACGCGGAGACCCAGCGAGACGATTCGTCCGGTCTTTGTACCATTCCCAAGCCAGAATGTCAGCCGTCTGCAGCGGGCGTACTTCCTCCTTCGAAGAAAAGGAGTGCGATGAATACCGCGCTGCGTCGAAAAGCCGCGGATTGATCATCATAAATTCCAGCGCGGCGTTGGTTGACTTCGCGTGCCTGTGTCCGGACTCGAAGAAGTAAGCGATCCTGCCCTGAAACGGAAAAGCGTTCGCCCAACAGGAGATGCGGCGCAGTACTTCTGTAACGCAGATCGTGTAAGCGCCGCCGCGCTTCCAGTCGGCCGGTTTGAGTCTTTCAAAATCGGCCTCGCACATCGACACCGCGATTCCGACCGTCATGTGTTTCTTGATGATCGCGATTAGCTTGCGCGCCAAGTCGTCCCGCCTCGCAGCCGACAGGCGGGCAAACTCCCCGACCCCGTGAGCGCAGTCGGCCATGTGAAAGGAGTTGATTCCTGCCTGTCGCAAGGCGTCGGCCCACTCCAGGTCGAGTTGCCGCGCCTGCCCGGCGGTGAACAGATAACCAGCCACGCACATCACCGGTGAGCCGACGTGCGTGCCACTTTCATCAAAGTAGGCTTCGATCATGAATGCGGCCATGGCCGCGGGCCGGTGAAAAAATCGGATTTTTCTTTGCTTTCCCGCCGATAACGGATCAGTGGGCGTTGACGGTGTGTGTCACGACAGCGGAACTGGTGCCGCCGTAATTATCACTGTAACGGGCCGTGATGGAGTGTGTCCCCACAGAGAGAATGTTGGTTCCGAAAGATGTGCATGGAACGCTAAGCACCGTATTGGTACCAAGCGTGGTCGTGCCGTCCAGGAAGGCTACTGTGCCCGTCGTGCCGTGAGGGATGCCACAAGCCGTGAGTGTAACCATTTGCCCCCACAGGGACGGATTAGGACTGGACGTGAGTGAGATAGTCCATATCGTCTGTGTCAAGACCGCTGAAGTGCTGCCGTTGCTGTGGCCATCACCCCCGTAGCTGGCCGTGATCGAGTGTGTTCCCACGGAAAGGTTGGAGGTGAAAAACGTCGCCCTCACGATGCCGCTTTGTGACAGATAAACCAGCGGCCCAGAGCCGAGCGTGCTGTTCCCATCGAAGAACGTAACCGTTCCAGTGGCAGTGCAGCAAGGCGATATGGTAGCGGTAAAAGTCACTGGCTGCCCGAAGGTCGTCGGATTGGTGCTCGAAGTGAGCGTGGTACTGGTATTGAGCATCACTTTCTGAGTCAAGGCGCCCGAAGAGCTTCCGTAGTTGCTGTCTCCATTGTACGTTGCCTTGATTGAATGGCTCCCCGCACCAAGGCTGGAAGACGAAAATGTTGCCTTGCCGCCGCTCAATGTCCCGCTACCCAATGTTCTGTCCCCGTCAAAGAACGTAACGACGCCTGTTGCCGCCGATGGCGAAACCGTGGCGGTAAACGTCACTGGCTGGCCCGGAACGGAGGGGTTGACGCTCGAAGTCAGTGTCGTAGCCGTGCTGGCCTTCACGGTCTGAGTCCGTGTGGCGGAGGATTCTCCGTAATCGCTGTCGCCGTTGTAGGTAGCCATAATGGAATGGTTCCCAACCAGGAGGCCAGACGTAGCGAATGTCGCGGTGCCGCCCGCCAGCGTTCCAGTCCCGAGTGTGACGCTCCCATCCAGGAATGTCACCGTTCCAGTCGCAGAAGAGGGTAAAACTGTAGCGGTAAAAGTCACCGACTGTCCGGAAACAGAGGGATTCACGCTTGAAGTGACGCTGGTAGTCGTACCGACCCACCCGCACTCGGCATCCCCAGGACTCAGCAAGAATGGAAGATAAACCCTGACCGTCGTGCTGGTTTCTACACTGGTATAGGTCAGAAAGACATCGTACCGCTTTTCTGTCGTCGCTCTTCTCTGCGACGTGCAAACAGGGAAGTTGACATTGATTTGGTCGAGACCGACGAATTGTGGCGACTCTCCAGCCCACAGAGCCGCTTGGCTCCGAAATCGCCCGAACTCGCCCTCGACGCCCGAACCGATAGTTGACGGAATGTCCTTGCCGTATTGCGCCACTCCGAAATAAAGCGGCCCCGGATGCGCTTGTTGGAGCAACCCGGTTTTTGTATCCAGACTCAATCCGGTAAAACCGGTCATCCAGAATGTGACGATTTGGCCCTGCCGCACCGGATTTTGAGACGTAATTAGCTGTCCAGAAACATCTGTTACGGCCCCAAGCATTGCTCTATGCTCTCCCGGAAACCAGGAGACCCCACAAGCTGACGGGTCTGTGAGGCTGAATGAAAAAACACACTCATAGCCAACTCCAAAAACAACGTAATAATCCCCAAGGTACAGCGCGTCAATGATTACACGACCCGGCCCTCCCAGAATTCTGCTCCGGTCATCAAAACGGACCCCATCCCTTAGAAGGACGATGCGAGTATTCCAGAGGATGCTTGGATTCACACCTGGTACGACGAAGTTTATTTGCGTAGGACTGACATAAATCAAATCCGCGACAAGATCGCAACTGGTGTCATAGCAAGAGTCCCCGGCTAGATGAACCTCAGTTCCTCCAAGGTTCCTTTGCCAGGGCGGTGACGTTGAGATTGTGTTAGCCGCTAAGTTTGCGCCCCAAACAGTTGCCATGCTTCGTGGCGCTAAATGGACGGAATTCGGTGGCAAATCGAGGGCAGGGAGCGCACTGTTTGTAACGTTGGTAACTGAGGGAGTCTGCGCAACACAAGGGAATGAACAGGCGAGAAGCAACACTAATGGGTTCCACTTCATTCCCTTTAACCTCGATGCTCGTGTAGCGTAACCCTTTAAGATGGAGGAGTCAAGGGGAAAATGGGGACGGGACGTCTCGGGAGGGTAAGGTTGAACGCTGCCAGCCGAGCGCGGCGGCGTGTGCCTAACACGATGCGGTGTGTCGACGGCGATCATGCGAGCAAGGCAAGCGACGATGCACAAGGTGCCAGAAGAAGCCCGGTTCTTCCAAGAGGAAACGTCCCGTCTTTCCCCGTTTGGCCCTCTCAGGATAAAAACGGCGGTTTGTGGCAGCCAGGCCCTCACCGGCCGTATCGTCGGCATCCCGAAAACTGAGCACCTCTGAACCCCTCCCGTCATCGGCGTCGTACGTGCAACCCGCACAATCTCAGGGGAATGCAAGAGTGGGCCGTTTTTCAATAAAGTGCCGTCCGAACTTTATTTCCTTTGGCTGCAATGATTTGCGGAGCGAGAGGGCCAAAAAACTTGACACGGTATGTCATAGTGGAATTATGGCTAATTGTTAGTAATTTCAGTAGTTCCGGCCCGCCCCTGTACATTACCTGTAAATAACAGGTGACGGGCCGGGAAACTGAACAAGACAAAGCGACTGGAAAATGGAAGCAACCACCGAAAAGCCTGTTTCCCAGCAGAGAACAGGCAGATGGCGCGCCAAGCGCGGGGCCAACGGGCAGTTCGTTCGCGGAACGTCGAGCAGCCTGAAGGGGCGGCCGCTGGGGAGCCGCAATCGCTTCTAAACTGCTTTTCAGAACCGCACCCGCCGTTCTACCATGTAAGTGCCGGTTCTGGCGAGGAGGTACCACCGTGATAAGGCATCAAGCGGT
>Ga0315280_10002954_pt1 | contig 26764 bp, 19 predicted proteins | sample YL17G06_40_MG_FD_203697 | JGI IMG/M metagenome (GOLD analysis project Ga0315280, IMG submission 203697) | Sediment microbial communities from Yellowstone Lake, YNP, Wyoming, USA - YL17G06_40 | ecosystem: Environmental > Aquatic > Freshwater > Lake > Sediment | place: USA: Wyoming | collected...
CGGGCACTCAGCACCGCGCGCAGCACCCAGCACCCTTGGCCCGTTACATCCCCATTATGTTGTAACCCGCGTCCACGACGAGCAACTGGCCGGTGATGGCGCCCGCGGACGCGAGGAGGAAGAAGGCGGCCTCGGCCACCTCGCTCGCGTCCACGTTGCGTTTCAGGGCCGCCCGATCGCGGTACACCTGCAGGATCTCCGAGAACCCCGAGATGCCGGACGCGGCCAGCGTGCGGATGGGTCCGGCCGAGATCGCGTTGACGCGGATGTCGTCCGGTCCAAGGTCCGCGGCGAGGTAGCGCACCGCGGCCTCGAGGCCGGCCTTGGCGACGCCCATCACGTTGTAGTTCGGAAAGACCCGCCGCGACCCGAGGTAGGTGAGCGTGACGATCGAGCCGCCGCCGCGCGCGCGCATCAGCGGCACGGCGCCGCGTGCCAGCGCGATCAGCGAATAGACGCTGACGTCGAGCGCCATGCGGAAGCCGTCGCGGCTCGTGTCCACGAAGCGCCCGGTCAGTTCCTGGCGGGGCGCAAACGCCACGGCATGGACGAGGTAGTCGAGTCCGCCGTACGCCCCGCCGATCGCCCGGTACACGCCGCGCACCTGCTCGTCGCTGGTCACATCGCACGGCAGGATCAGCGGATTGTCGAGAGACGCCGAGGCGGCGAGCTCGCGGACGTTCTCACCGAGGCGCTCGTCCGCGTACGTCAGGGCCAGCCGCACGCCACCGGCGGCGAGGCGCTGCGCGATCGCCCACGCGATCGATCGCTTGTTGGCGATGCCGACGACCAGGCCGTGCCTGCCCCGGAGATCCGTCATAGGAGCAACGTGTCGTCGTTCGGGCCGGCATCTGTCCGCGGCCCGCAATGGCATGACCGGCCGCAGAAATCGAGAGGCGGGAACGCGCTCGGCTACCTACTTCGGCGATTTCTTCCCGTGTCGCGGCGGCCGGCCCGAGGGACGATGCCCCGGGCGCGAGTGCTGGAGCGGATGATGCGGCCCGCCTGACGGCCGCGTGGTGAACCCGTCGCCCCGCGAGGTGTTTCGCCCGAACCCGCCGCGCGAGGGTGAGGTGCGCGGGCGGGTCATCGACCCCATGCCCTGCGGCCGGCCGCCACGCGCGTTCGAATTGCCGAACTTGCCGGGCTGCCGGACGGTGAACTGGGGCAGCGGTCGCTGCGCCGGACCCTCCGGCCGCGGCAACGTCGCCCGGATCAGCCGGCGGTGAACAGGACCGTCGTTGTCACCGTCCTCGCCGGCCTCCGGCTCTGCCTTCGTCCCGGCCTGCTCGTCGCCGGCAGCGGCCGTCTGCCCGGCAGCCGGTTCGGGCGCCTCGGGCTCGATCGGCGCAGGAGATGGTGCCGGCGGCTCCTCGACGGCCGGCGGCTGCGCGGAGGCGAGCACCTGCTTGTAGAGTGCCGCGGGCGCTTCCTTCTTCTTGCGCGCCGAAGGCACCCTGGCGTGCTTGTACTCGTGTTCGGCGTCGCAGGTCGTGCAACGCGTCTGTTTGATTTCCGGGCCGACCATCGCCACGACCGCATGGTTCGTGATGCGGCGTTCGCGCGGACAGTAGTCGTCCAGGATGTCACCAAGCCGGGGCTGGCGATGCTCCATGAAAGATCCCCACAAGAGTGCTTGGGCGGGAAAAGAAGGTTACGCGCAGGACGCCAGATTGTAACAGAGCCATTTTCCTCGAAGCAACAGCTTCCCTCTACGAGGCCGCGCGGCTGGCCTGCGCCACCCACGCGCGCGTCTCGGCGACCGCCTCGTGCACGGCGGCCGGCCGGGTTGATTGGGGCGTTCGCCGCGCGCCCACCGACCGCTCCGGCGTCACCACCCCGAGCACGTCTTCCTCGAACAGATCGCTGAACCGGCGCCACTCCTCCAGCGACAGCGCCGCGAAATCGCGGCCTTCGGCGAGCAGCTGGCGGACCATGGCCCCCACCAGTTCGTGGGCGCGCCGAAACGGCACGCCGCGCGCCACCAGGTAGTCGGCGACGTCGGTGGCGAGCAGCAGGCCGCCGGCGGCGCGCCTCGCCCGCTCGACATCCAGCCTCAGGCTGGCAACGACCGAACGGGTCGCCGCCAGCGATCCGGCAACGGCCCCTTCCGCGTCGAACACGGCTTCCTTGTCTTCCTGCAGGTCCTTGTTGTACCCGCTGGGAAGCCCCTTGACGGTGGTCAGCCAGCCGGTGAGCCGCCCGACAACGCGCCCGGCTTTGCCCCGGACGAGCTCGAGCGGGTCGGGATTTTTCTTCTGCGGCATGAGGCTGCTGCCCGTCGTCACGGCATCCGCGAGTTCGAAAAAGGCGAATTCTTCGCTCGTCAGCACGATCAGGTCTTCGGCCAGGCGGCTGAGGTGCAGCATGACCAGCGCGCACGCGTGGAGAAAGGCCGCGACGAAATCGCGATCGGCTGACGCATCGATGCTGTTCCGGACGACGTCGGAAAAGCCGAGCCGGGCGGCAAGGCCCTGCACGTCGATTGCATAGTTGGTACCCGCGACGGCGCCGGAGCCAAGTGGCAGCGCGTCGGCTTCCGTCCGGGCAGCCGCGAAGCGGTCGTGATCGCGGCGCAGCGCGGCCGCATGCGCGAGCAGAAAGTGGGCGACCAGCACCGGTTGCGCGCGGCGCAGGTGCGTGTAGGCCGGCATGACCGCCTCATCCGCGTGCCCGGCCTGCTCGGCGAGCGCGCCGACGAGGCCCGCGATCCCGCCCTGCAGGTGAGGGATGCGACGGCGCAGGTAGAGGCGCAGGTCCAGCGACACCTGCTCGTTGCGCGACCGCCCGGTATGCAGCCGTTTGCCCGCGTCGCCGAGCCGCGAAACGAGCTGGCGCTCGACGAAGGTGTGCACGTCTTCGTCCGGCCCGTCGACGAATCGAGGGTTCGCGCGTCCCTCGGCCCGGATTGCCTCGAGCGCCGACACGATCGCCGCGCCGTCCTCGCGCGTCAGCGCGCCGGCCTCGGTGAGCGCCTCCGCCCACGCGATGCTGCCGGTCACATCGTCCTCGAAGAGGCGACGGTCGAAGGGAAACGACCGGCCGAACTCGAACGCGATGGCGTCCGGTTCGCCGTCGAAGCGCCCGGCCCACAGGGTCATAAAGAAGGCTTAAGGCTCAGGGCTCAAGGCTTACGGCCTGACCGGGCTTACAGCCTCCAGCCGGCTTGGGGCCATCAGCCAGGGGTGGCCCTAAGGCGTAAGCCATAAGCCTTAAGCCGCTTGCGGCGCGTCAGGCGGGCGCCGCTGTGGACTGGCCTGCGGCGCTCGGAGATCGCCGCGCCGCGATCTCGACGGGCAGGCCCCAGATCTTGATGAAGCCCTCCGCTGCGGTGTGATCGAACTGGTCGCCGGCGTCGTAGGTGGCGAGCGCGTGCTCGTAGAGCGCGAACGGCGAGGTGCGGCCGACGACGAGGAGGTTGCCCTTGAAGAGCTTGAGCCGCACGGTTCCCGTCACGCGGGTCTGAACGCTGGCAACGAAGGCGTCGATCGCCTCGCGGGTGGGGGTGAACCAGAGACCATTGTAGACCAGATCCGCATACCGTGTGGCGAGATCCCGCTTCAACCGGTGCAGGTCGCGCGCCACGACCAGCGCCTCCAGCTCCCGGTGGGCAGCGTGCAGCGCGACGGCGGCAGGCGCCTCGTAGACCTCGCGCGACTTGATCCCGACCAGCCGGTTCTCGACGACGTCGATGCGGCCGACGCCGTGGGCACCGGCAATCGTGCCGACGCTGTGAATGAGCTCGGTCAGCGGCATCGGGACGCCGTTGACGGCAAGCGGCACGCCGGCCTCGAAGGCGACCTCGAGATAGGCGGGCACGTCGGGCGCGGCGGCCGGCGCCTTGGTGAGCGTGAAGATCTCCTCGGGCGGCTCGGTCCACGGATCCTCCAGCACCCCGCACTCGATCGAGCGGCCCCAGAGGTTCGCATCGGTGCTGTACGGGCTTTCGACCGTCGCCGGCACCGCGATCCCGCGCGCTCGCGCGTACTCGATCTCATCGGCCCGCGTCATTCCCCAGATGCGCGCCGGCGCGATGACCGACAGCGTCGGGTCGAGCGCGCGCACGCCGACATCGAGGCGCACCTGGTCGTTCCCCTTGCCCGTGCAGCCGTGCGCGATCGCCGTCGCGCCTTCGCGCCGGGCGATCTCCACCAGCTTCTTCGCGATGAGCGGACGGCCGAGCGCGGTGGCCAGCGGGTACTGGTCCTCGTAGAGCGCGTTGGCCTGGAGCGCGGGCAGCACGTACTGCTGCGCGAATTCCTCCTGCACGTCGATGACGTGGCAGGCGACCGCGCCGGTGGCAAGCGCGCGCTCGCGGACCGCGTCGAGCTCCTTGCCCTGCCCGAGGTCGAGGGTGACGGCGACGATCTGGGCGGTGTAGTGGCCGGCGAGCCAGGGGATGGCCACGGAGGTGTCGAGGCCGCCGGAGTACGCGAGGACGATTCGCTGCATGGGTTCCTGTCTCCCTTCTCCCTGCCTGGTCATGTGGCATCCGGCGTCGGCCGGATTGCCTCACCAGGAATCGGAAGGGACCCAGGAGCCGCGCCGCGCCTCCCCTGTCCTCCTTTCCGATTCCCGTCCTATCCGGTGGCGAGGCGCTCGAGGTGCCTGACGAGCGCCTCGGCCTGCCGCGTGGTTCTTGCGACGACGAGCACGGTGTCGTCGCCGGCAATCGTTCCCGCGACGTCGGGAAGGCCGGCGCGATCGATGGCGAGCGCAACCGGCTGGGCCTGTCCGGCGCCGGTGCGCACGATGACCAGGAACTCGACGCGGTCGACGCGCGTCAGGTACTGGCCGACGACGCGCTCGAGCGTGGCGGACGCGGCTTCCGGGTTCGCCGGCTCCTGGGAAGCCCGCTGGTAGGCGCCGTCGGAGGCGCGCTTGACCAGGCCCAGCTCCTTGATGTCGCGCGACAGGGTCGCCTGCGTCGCCCGGAAACCGAGGGCGCGCAGCCTGCGCTGCAGCATCTGCTGGTTCTTGAAGGGTTCCTGGTCGACGAGGGCGAGGATCGCCGCCTGTCGCTGAGCTTTCATAACTATGCACTACTCCGGAAAAATATGCAAGCTGCCGGCCGTCGATCGCGGGTGCGTTGTGCCGAGCACGCTGCACCAGGCACCCGGCACCCGCTGTTTCACCGCCGCGCGGTCAGACCTTGCGTAAGGTGAACGATCGGGTGCACCGAGTCAATAGCGGACAGCCACCCGCGGCGCACCCGCCGACCCCCGGCGGTCGACCGCCGACCACCAACTATCGACCGCGCGTGAACGCGATCGGCTCGCGGAACGCGTTCGCCGTCTTCAGGTTCCTGGAGAGCCATGCGCGCAGCGTCTCGGTCTTCGACGTCAGCAGCAGGTTCTGGCGGGAATCGAGCGCGCCTTCGAGCGCCGCCAGCTTCTTCGCCTTGATTGCGGAGGTGAACCAGTCGTAGTCCAGGACCGCGACCCTCAGATTGTCGCCGTCGTGCTGCAGCCGGCAGATGCCGTGGGCGGGAATCAGCAGCGGACTGCCCTCGAGGCCGCCGGCGGGGGTGAGATCGAGAAACAGCGCATCGCCGATTCTCGTCACGTACCCGACGAACCCGTACGACGTGCTCTTCGACGTGTACGTGAGACGGTACGATTTCCACTCGCCGCGCTCGACGACGACCGTGGCGCCCTGCTCCAGCCCCTGCCAGGTTCCTGCCAGCGTCTCGTCGACTTCGAGCGAGCTGTCGTCGTAGATCGGTTGCAGCGAGGTGACGAGGCAGCCGGAGGACAGGCAGGCGAGCGCAAGCAGAACCGCGAGGCTCGGGAGACGGGCGCGGGCAAGCATGTTCGAGTGTCCGAGCGTCCGGACCGGCACGTCACAGCGTGGCGGCGCCCTCCGGGTACTGCAGCGCCAGCCGCAGCTCCTTGGCCAGCGATTCGACCGATGTCCCCGCGCGGTGCCACTGGCCGTCGGTCTCGAAGCGCAGGTCGCCGATGCGCCGGCCCCACGGCGAAATGACGCGGCCGATGGCCCGGTAGTCCGTCCGGTCGACGTGCTCCTGGTCCAGCCGCCGGACGACGTCGGGCGCCACCCGGATGAACGCGCGAAGCGCGGTCGCCGTCTTGATGGCGTACTTCCGGCCGTTCCAGGCGGCGGTGAAGACCTGTGCGATCTGCTTCAGGTAGTTCAGGAAGAAGATCCTGGCTTCCTCCTTGAAATCCTGCGATTTGCGAGGTCCGCCGAAGGCGTCGGCCGCCAGGAGCCGCTTCAATTCCTGCGCGAGCGGCGCCTGCGCGACGCGGCCGTGCCCCACGCCGAGCAGCTTGATCTCCCCGAACAACGGCGAATCGTCGCGCTCGTTCAGCGTCCGCACGATGTCGTGCGCCGTGGCCAGGTTCTCGTCCCGATAGAGCTGGCGGCCGGACAGCGTCACCAGGTGCGACGCGTTCAGGCGCGTGTGCTTCGCGTTGATCGTCACGAACATCTGGACGACGTGATCCTCGGGCAGCTGGTCGAAGATGATGGCCGGCACCGCGAAGTCTTCGCCGTCGAAGCGGTCGATGTCGGCGTGCAGCGCAAGGAGCCGGTGCTGGCCGTCGATCGCCCGCAGCATCCCTTCGCGCTCGGGCACCTTCAGCGTCCCTATGCGCGAGTCGGGACCGTCGGCCGGCACGAACGTCAGGCGCTCGTCGCAGGAGATGATCACCGCGCCCGGGATTGACGGCAGGTCGCGCGCCTGGCGGCACTGCTCGTAATAGGCGATCAGTTCCTCGATCTTCCGCCTGATGATCTGGCGCTGGTACGCCCGCTCGGTCGAGGCGATGCGCCGCTCCAGCAGGTCCCAGTTGATGGCCGTCTTGCGCGGCCGATGCGCGCCCCGCGTGGGCGCCTGCCCTTGCCCGCCGTAGCTGAGGACCTCGAAGCGCACGAGCTTGTCGATGTCTTTCGCGGTCAGCGAAGCCTGGTAGAACTGCACGCCGAACTGCTGCATCCGGATCGCGGCAACGTTGATCATGTGTATAGCTTTGCTCGTTTCTGGCCGTTGGCCGCGGATTCTACCGGCCGGGGCCACCGTTTCAAAGCGCTTTTTGCACAAATGCGGTCGCGGGTGGCAACGCCTGGCCGGAACGGACCATATCTTGCTCCATTTTCGCCCGTGATTGGTTCGGAATCGAGGAATCGCGGGACGCCATCTCTGCCATTGACCCATCGCCCCACGGCCGAGGCACGGTTGGACACGCAAGTGAAGTCCTTTGAACACAACGGCATAGGGCCAGTGACCTACCTCTGCCACCGTCCTGCCGATACGGTGTGAACGTCAAGGCCCGCGCTACGATCGCGAGCTTGTCACGGGTGGGATCCGGCTTCAGCCGGATTGTGGGCCATCGATGGGGTCAGGTCTGGAATCGACGGTTTTTTCACGCCTGACCCCTTGCGGACGGGTGCCAGGGGCCGGTGCCACGCGTGAAGAAACCGATGGTTTCAGACCTGACCCCAAAAGCGTGAATGCGATCACTTTGGAACTAGGCGGAGGGTTCGCGCCGCAGCGCGTTCGACAGCCGCTCTCGAGAACGCCATCTGATGGTAGTTGCCCTGCGCCCACAGCGGCAAGAGGTTGCCGTAGAACTCGCTTTCCGGTTGCCCTGACTCTCCGGGCACGTTGATCGTCGTCGATCGGTCCCAGTCCGCCAGGTCAATCACCTCGCGGTAGGATGCGCCAGCAGTCTGGCGCGCACCCGCTCCCGTTGCATTCGGCGTCGTCCCGTCGCCGCCGCGCGGCACCGGCGCGAGGTTCATCACGGCCTGGCGGTCGGCGGTGAACGCCAGCGCATGTTCGAACGACGCGTGGTGCAGGTCGCCCCACGTCCATTTGCTTGCGTCGGCACCGAAGCGCTTGACCATTTCGCGATACGCCTCGCCGAGCGAAGAGCTGGTGAGGGCCGCGATGACTTTCGCACGCAGCGCACCATCTGCCTCGCCCCTCCCGCCCGCCGCCTCCCGCCTTCCGCCCGCGGGGCGCGGCGTCCCGTCTACCCAGCAGGTGATACCAGCGGGCGGCAGCCACAGCCGTGTCTGTGCCAGCAGGTCGAGCATGCGTTCGAGCGACATCCGCGCGCCCGCCTTGCGGTCCTCGGCGGAAACGAACGCCTGGGCGAAATCGCGCGTGAGCAGCGGAAGCCAGGTCTCGTACAGCGCCGCTGCGGCGGAGCCCGCTCGCAACACGGCCTCGGTTCGCGGGCTGCCGGCCGCCAAGTGACGCGCAAACGGCTGCAGGATCCGCTGCGCTGCGGCCTGGTCCGCAGGCTGCTGCCCGCCGGCGCTCGCGCGGCCGAACGCAGCAATGGACAAGGCTGTGATGATCGCGCGCGCGGGAATCGAATCCTCGTCGAGCTGCGTCGCTTCGCAGTCAGCGACGGTCGGCGTCGGAACGGCGGCGCGGATATCGGCGAGATTGCCGTTCGGCTGCAACAGCGTGCCGCCCGGCGCGAATAGCCGCTCGACAATCCGCGCGAAGCGCCAGGGCGCGCCGAACTCGTACCCGAGCTGGTGCCGATAGCCCGGCGGCAGGATGTTGTGGTTGGCGGTCGCGATGAACCCACTCGCGGGATTCGTCAGCTGCGGCAGATCGTCTGCTTTCAAGAACCCGTCCCATTCGTACTCGCCGTTCTGTCCCGGCACCGGCAGCAGGCCGGTCCAGTTTCTCCTGATCGGCGCCAGCCCCGCGGCGATCCACGCGATGTTGCCGTCCACGTCCGCGTACACGATGTTCTCGGACGGGACTTTCCAGCCGGCGACGGCCGCACGGACGTCCTGGAGGTTCCCGGCAGTGTCGAGCATGAGCGAGCGCAAATAGCCGGCGCTGCCCGGCTCGCTGCCGACCCAACGCAGCGCGTACGCGCGGTGGCGCGCAGCATCGACGTGCAGCACCGGTCCATGCCGCGTGAAACGCAGTTCGATGTCGCGATCCGGCTCGCCCTTCACCTTTACGCGCTCGCGTTCGACGCGCATCGTCTCCCACTTGCCCTTGTACAGATAGCGATCGACGCTTGCCGGATCCAACTGCTCGACGTACAAATCCTGCTGGTCCGTGCCGACGATCGTGAACCCGAACGCCACGCGATCGTTGTGTCCCGCCGCTATCCCGGGCAGCGCGGGCTCGCCGGCGCCGATCACGTTCCAACCAGGGCCGTTCAGATGCACGGTGTAGCGCAACGACGGCAGCATCAGCGCGCGGTGCGGGTCGTTGGCAAGCAGTGGCTTGCCGGTCGCCGTGCGCGTGCCCGAGATGACCCAGTCGTTGGAGCCGATGGATTCGACGTCGTCGGGGGAAACCGCCGCCTTTCTGAGCGCCGCGAAATCCACGCTCTCGCTGGTGCCGCTCGCAATGTCCAGCACGTTGTCGGTGATGTCGTCGAGATCGAGACCGCTCGGAACGGTCAACGCGACCGGCGGATTCGTCGGCATGAGTTCCGCGGCCTTCGCGGGGCCGACCGCGCGAACCATCCGGGCGCGCTGCACCTCGGTGCGCGCGTTGCGGGTCATCACGTAGCCGGCCAGGCGCCCGACAACGACGTCGGGCGTCCAGTGCTCGGGGCGGCTGCCGGTCAGCTGGAACTCCAGCGGCAGCTTGTCGGGGTGCGCCAGCACGCTGTCGATTTGCGCGTTGATGCCGGCGACGAACGCCACGGCGATCTCGCGCGCATTCGGACCATAGCTTCGCCACTCCTCGGCCCAATCCCCGCGATACCGAAGCAGGCGCGCGAAGGTGTCGCGCTTCAGGCCCGAGGCACCAAGCAGTTCCGACAGCTTTCCTTCCTCGATGCGCCGCCACAGATCCAGCTGCCACAGCCTGTCCTGCGCGGCCACGAAGCCCTGCGCCAGGAACAGGTCGTGAACCGTGCCGGCGTAGATGTGCGGGACGCCCCACCGATCCCGGATGACCTCGACCGGTTGTTCGAGGCCGGCGATGCCAATCTGGCCGCTCGTCTGCGCCAGGGCCGCGCGCGCCTGCTGGCGCAGCGCGTCGGCGCCCTGGCCGGCAGGAACCAGACCGAAAGCAAAGACGAGAATGCCGGCAAGCGCGCAGAGCCACCGCCAACGGGTCATCGACGCCTCCCCCCCCGTAGTCCGACTACCAACTACGAGACCTTCGTGAGTAGCGATTCTTCAGCCCTGAGTGGCCGGAGTCAGGTCGTAGCTCACGGTGAACTCGATGTCCTGCCGCAACGAGTTCCAGACCGAGCAGTATATGTTGCGCGACAGGTCGAGCGCGCGCTCGACCTGGTCGGGCGGCGCGCTGGTCGACAGGGCAAAGCGGAGATCGATCTTGACGAAACGGTGCGGCTCTTCGGGCGTCCGCTCGCCGGTGAACGTCGCGGACAGCGCGGCAATCGTGTGTCGTCCCTTCGTCAGGATATGGACGACGTCGATCGCCATGCAACCGGCGAGCGACAGGGCGAGCATTTGCATCGGCGAGGGCGCGGTGTAGGACGCCCCGTCCATGCCCACTTCATGCTTGCCGGCTTCAGCCGTGAACTCGAGCGCGTGGTCCCATTCGAGCGTGACCGTCATCGGAGGTTTGGACATCTGGTCCTCTTCAACCGGCCATTGTAGGACAGTTGCGTCGGCCTCGTCGTGGCGCGCTCTGTATTCCACGGCGCGGGGTGTCCTCACCGCACCACTTTCAGGTCGACGTTCGTGTGCTCGCCGTCGTGCAGTACCACGCGACTGCCCGCGCGTGCCAGCGGTTCGAGGAAGTCGGGGCGCTGCCAGCTGTTCCCGCTCTTGACACGCGCCAGCGCCACCACGCGATATTCCGTCGCGGGCAGCGCCGACACCGAGAAACGGCCGTTGTCGTCCGCGTGCACCAGCCGCAGGTAGCGCGACTGGAAGTCCCAGCGGCTCGAATCGCTGGCGAAGACGATGACCGGCGCGCCCGCCGCCGCGCGGCCTTCGTCGGTCACGTTGCCCGAAATCTCCGTCACCTGACCGGTCAGCACCACCTGCACCCGGCCCGGGTCACGGTCGAAGTCGATCGGTTTGTCGGTCATGTCCGCGCCGCCCGCGCGCACCGCCTTGAGGCCCCATCCCGGGGGAAGGTCGTCGGCGTCAACGACACGCGGTCCCCACAGGTAGAACAGCTCGTAGTTCGCGTCCTTGTCGATGGCCCACGGCGACCCGAAGCCGATCATCGGCGACCGCGTGAAGTCGACCGGTCTCGCTGTGATGTGAACCGCCCCGGCATGCACATCGGGCGAAGGCCGGCCATCCTCGGTCACGATCTCGAAAGTGCCAGTGCGTCCCGGACGACCTTGTATCGTGATGCTCGGCACGTTCGCAGCGACATTCACCACCATGGACGCGAACAACGGCTGCGACGGGCGGCCGGGCTCTGCGCCACCGGGCGGCGGCGGCATCGAAGACATCGGCTGCAGCTGCAGCGTGTAGGGTCCGGCAGGGACGCTCGAGAACGTGAAGGTGCCGTCCATGTTCGTCGAAGCGCGTGCCACCAGGGCGCTGGACGCGTTGGTGCCCGCCGCCAGCAGCAGCACCGCACCACCGAGGGGGCGGCCGGAAGAATCGAGAGCAATGCCGGTCAGATCGAACGCGCGCGCCGGGACGACGGGGAAGTCGGCCTGCGTTTCCTGTCCGGCCGACACCGTCAGCTTCTGCGCATTCGCCACGTCCGCGCTGCCGGGATAGTAGGTGACGGCATAGCCGGGCGCCATGTCGCCGTTCGCGAGGGCCGACATGTTGAACGCGCCCGGCGTCGCGGCGACGTAGTAATCGCCCGGAGGAAGTCCGAAGATCCGGTAGCGGCCGATGTCGTTGCTGCGGCGGTTCTGCCCCTGCGGCGTGAAGGGCGTGAGCCGATCCATGCCGCCGACGTACTGCATCGTCAGCACCTGCACCTGCACGCCCTCGAGCGGTTCGCCCGCTTCGTCCACGATGCGGCCGCTGATGACGCCTCCGCGCGGCAGGCGGAAGTCGGCCTTGTCGAACGTTTCGGCGTTGCCGAGCGCGATCTCCTGGCCGCCGCCCGTTTCCGGATCCTCGCGAAAATCGAGCGGCACGTATCCGACGAGGCTGGCCCGCAGCTGGTACCGGCCGGCGGACAGACCCTTGCATTCGAACTGGCCGTTCTCATCCGTGAAGAGGGACCGCAGCGTCACGTTGTCTTCACGGGCGCTGATGTTGACCTGACGCAGCGGCCTGCCGGTCCCCGCGTTGACCACGCGCCCGCGAATGACGCCCGTCTCTTTCGCCTCGCGGCCGGGCGTCGCGCGCGGATCGGCGACACCTGGCCGCCCCTGCTGCTGCACGGGCGGCTGCTGCTGCTGCGCGAACAGGACGTCGGTAGGGCAAGGCTTCAGCCTTGCCGGAGCGAACGGGAGGACGAGCGCGAACGCGAGAATCACAAGGCGCATCGCGGGCTCCCATCGGGCCGAGACAAGCTCGGCCCCTACATGACCGCGCGTACGATTTTCAACCGCACTGCTTTCTTGTCCCCCAGCCCGACGGTCACCTCCACGCTTGCGGCCCGCACCCGCTCCAGCGCGTCGGGATCCGTCCAATCCGTGTCTTCCGCGCCCTGCACGGCGGCGACATAGTAGTCGCCGGGCCGAAGACCGGCGACGCGGAACTCGCCGCGCTGGTTCGGCCGCTCGGTCCTGATCAACGACGAGCCGGGAAGCCAGCGTGACCGGTCGCGCGGAAAGACGACGATGTCGTAATCGGCGGTCGGCCTCCCTGCGGCGTTCACGGCGTTGCCGGAGAGGCACGGCCGCGACTTCCGTCACACCACCTTCGGTCGAGGCGGTGACAACGAGGTCGCAGTCCCCGGGGGGTACGCCCGTGAGCGTGAATGCGCCCTCCGCCGTCAACAACGTCAGGTACGAAGTCGTTGCGACATTCCCGATGTCGGTCGTGCGAGCGAGCGAGAACCGCACGCCCACGCCCTTCGGAACGGTTCCTCGCGAGGTGAGTAGCGTGCCCGAGATTCGTGCCTTGCGGATGGACGACAGCATGAAGCTGATGTCCGCCGCCTCCTGGCCTTCGCGAATGGTCACCGGGCGCGCTTGCTCACGCGTGGCCACGCCCGGGTAGAACATGTCGGCGTAAGATGAGGCCCCGCCGCCGGGCGCGGTGGCAACGACGTAGTACGAGCCCGGCGGCAGACCGGCCAGCCGGAACTCGCCCAGGTCGTCGGTCATGTCGGACGCGACTCCGACCAGCCGGCGGCGTCCGTTGGTCGTCTGCTGGCGGCTGGCACCGACGAACGCCGAGATCAGCGGATCGCCGTACTCGTCGAGGATGCGGCCGGTGATCGCGCCGGCGCGCGGAAGGCGGAAGTCCGCGCGGTCGAACACCTGGCCGTCGGCGAGTTCGATCGTGACGCCGCGTTGCGCGCCCGTGGGCAGCGCGCGCGAGTCGGTTGCCCCGCGTCGCGCGCCGAAGTCCATCTGCAGGTAGCCCGTCCGCTTCGCGTACACGCGATAGCGGCCGGCCGGGAGATCGCGAATCTCGTAGCGCCCTTCGTTGTCGGTCATCACGCGCGGCACCTGGCCGGCAATCGTCGGCACCGGCACATCGGACGACCAGTTCACGCGGGCGCGGCGCAGCGGCGCGCCGGTGTCGGCCGCGTACACCCGCCCGCGAATGACCGCGGTGCCGGCGGCCGCTCGCGCCCGATCGCGTGCCGGCTGCGCACCCTGCCTGCCCTGAGCGAGCGCCAAACCAGTCGTGCGCGAGTCGAAGGGCCTGCGCGGGCTTCTGGACGAAGGGGCGGGGATGCTGGCGAAGCAGACGGCAAGGGCGACGACCGGACCGGCGAGCGAGCGGTTCGTCATGGCTGTCCCCGAGCGGGCATCGGCGGGCAGTGAGATTAGACACCGCCGGGCGGTGAGATGGCGATCGTTTTCTCGCATTCCGCAGATTCACGCAGAAGGTGCCCATCCACAGATTCACGCAGATTTGCGCAGAAGGTACCCGTCCACAGATTCACGCAGATTCACGCAGAGTGGGTATCCACATCACTCAGGTGGCCCCGCATCGGCGCGGAGCGGGCGGTTTGCCCGCCGCGGGCCGTGCGGAGCCCTCCGACGGTCGTGCAAGGAGAACGGAGCGGAGGGAGCGACGTTTACCGGGCGCAGCCCGTAGCGGTCGATCAAGCGCGTACACGGGCCAGCCCGATTCTGGAGCCGAAAACGGAACGGACGAAGCGAAGTTCTCCGGAGGGCGGAGCCCGGCTCGCGGCGGGCAAACCGCCCGCGACGCGTCGTCTGGAGGGGCACCTGAGTCAATTGGATACCCACTTCTCGCGGATGGCTGGGACACCGGCGCCGGCGGGATCGTCACAGCGTCCTGAGCGCGACGTTTGGATCCACGCGCGCCGCGCGCGCGGCGGGCAGATAGCACGCCCAGAAAGCGGCGAGGACGAGGGCGATCGGGATGAGCGCGAGCACCCACGGATCGACCAGGCTGATCTTCACGACGAGGTACGACCGGATGATGGCGCGACTCGCGAAGCCCATGAAGAGACCGATGCCAAGGCCTTCGAGGACCGGGCGGTAGCCGTCATCGAGCACCATCCTCTTGATCTGCGCGGTCGTGGCGCCGAGCGACATCCGCAGGCCGATCTCCCGCGTGCGGTGCGCGATGATGTGCGATTGAACGCCGTAGAGGCCGACCATCGCAAGCAGCAGCGTCAAGGCGCCGAGCCCGAGCGCTCCGAAACCGACCGCGCGGAGGAACAGGCTGGGGCCGCCGAGGACCACGCGGCCGGTTCCCGCCGTCTCGATGGCCAGGTCGGGGTCCACCTTGCGGATCGCATCCCGCAACGCGCGCACGGCAATCGCCGGCTTGCCGGCCGCGCGCGCGGTGACGCTGACAAAGGGAGGGCCGTCGACCTGCTGCGCGAAGGGCAGATAGACGAGACGTCCTTCTCGATACAGCAGGCCACCGACATCCGTGTCACGCGTGACGCCGACGATGGTCGCCGTGACGGGGTCGGCCGCGCGCACCCATCGCCGCAGGGCCAGCTGGCGCCCCACCACGTCCGTCGTCCCGAAGATCTGCCGCGCCGTCTGCGCGGGGAGGACGAGAACAGGCGGTGCGTTCGCGTGATCGCGGTCATCGAAGGCTCGTCCGCGCAGGATCGGAACATCGATCGTCCGGAAGATCGACGGCGTGGCCGCGATCGCCAGCGCGCCCTCGGCCGCGTCGGTCCGTGTGACCGGCCGGTCGGGCACTGAAAGATAGGCGAGCACCGGCAGCGGCGGCGTGCCGAACGGCAGCCCCGTCGACACCGTCACCGCGCGGACGGCCGGATCCTTCGCGGCTTCCGCGGCCACGCGCTCCAGCGTGTACTTGGTGCGATCCACATCCCAGCGCTGCGCGTCGAAATTCAGGATTGCGACCGCGAGCCGATCCAGGTCGATGCCCGAATCGTGCCGCACCTCCGCGATCGTGTGTTTCACGCACATCGTCGCGATGATGAAGAACCCGCTCGAGATGGCGACCTGCCAGCGGATCAGCAGTCGCTGCCGTTTTGTCTTCGGCGCGCCTCCGGTGCCCGCCCCGTCCACCAGCGCCGCGCGGATGTCGCGCGTGCGCGTCAGCTGCAGCGCGGGCTCCAGGCCGAAGACAACCAGCGAGAGCACAAGGGCGGCGGCGGTGGCGCCCAATGCGGAGATGTTGAACGTCGGCTGGATGGAAACCATCCACGAGCCGCCGAGCGGCAGATCGACATTCGTCGCGGCTCGAAGTGCCTGGATCACGACGCAGGCGGCGGCGCCGCCGGCGCCCGCGATGAGCAGGCTCTCGGCACACTGTTCGCGAACCAGCCTCCACCGCGACGCGCCGAGCGCGCGGCGGACGGCGAACTCGTGCTGCCGCACTGTCCCGCGCGCGAGCACGAGGTTCGAGAGGTTCGTGCACGCGACAACCAGCACCAGCGCCACCAGCCCGACGATCACGAGACCGAAGCGCCAGCCGATGTCGCTCTTCTTCCTGAAAGTGTCAACCGACTGGGCGGCCCAGGCGCGCCGCGTCACGCGCGCCTCGACGGCGCTGCGGCGCGGATACGCGGCGTCGAGGCTCGCTGACAGGGTCGCGAGCTCCGCCGAAGCCGTCGCGACGCTGCGGCCAGGGCGCAGGCGTCCGATGACAGTGAGGCCGCGGCCATCTGGATCCAGCCTGGACAACCCGCGCGCGTAGGCGGGTGAGATCAACGGCGCGACGCCGAGGGGCACCCAGATCTTGGCCCCTCTGAACCAGCCAATCGGTCCCGCGAACGATTCCGGCGCCACCCCTATGACCTCGAACGGGTAGCCGGACACCCGGACGGTCCGGCCTACGATGTTCGCATCGGAAGCAAATCTCGACCGCCAGAGCTGGTAGCTGAGAACAGCGACGCGCGCCGCTGCTTTCTCGTCGCTCGCCTGGATGGTTCGTCCGACGATCGTCCTCACGCCGAGCGTAGAGAAGTACGCGCCGTCAACCGCTTCGCCGGGCAGTTCTTCGGTGGTGACGGGCGAGGCGACCGCGGCGGAAATGTCCATGAACGCCGCGACATTGAGGAAGGACCGCTGCCGTTCACGGAGGACGTCGAGATCCCGATCCGAGATCAAATCGTGCGTAAGACGAGCGTCTTGCGCGGTCACCACGAAGACAACGCTTCGCGGCTCCCGAATCCCGAGATCCTTGAGGAAGATGGAATCGACGACCGAATAGACGGCCGTCGTGACACCGACACCGAGCGCGAGGGACAGCACCGCAAACGTCGTGAAGAGCGGCGTCGCCGCAAGGCGCCTGGCCGCGAGCCGCAGGTCGCGCCACAAGCCATGAAGCATGACGGCACAATCCGGATCCCGCCGGACGCCCCCGATCCCTGATCCCTGATCCCTGATCCCTGATCCCTGGTCAGACCACCTGGTCATGCCCGCCTTACCGAATCGGCTCGCCCTGGAAGATGACGCCTGCCTGGTTGCTGATGTACGCGAACCCGCATGGGTCGCTCGTGTCCTTGATCATGAACCAGTAGCCGGTGCGGGTGACATCGAGAGTCAGCTTCCAGTTGGGCAGGATGTCGGTCCCGGGACTGAGGGAGATCCGCCTGACCGTCTCGCTCGTTGACTCGCGCAGTCGGGCTGCGAATGGCGCGCCGGCAAGCTCCTCCTGGCGGAAGTACTGTCCTTTGGCGGCGCCCGGCTGATTCGCCTGGATGTTGTTGATCGTCCGCGTCGCCGTGAGCGCGTCTCGCTTCCGGGCCGCCTGCTCGGCGGTCTCACCGGTGCCGTGCAGACACTGCTGCGCGAGAGCGGGGCCGGCCAGGAACACGCCGAACAGAACGACGAATGCGAACAACCGTCTCATGGCTTCCTGCCTTTCGTAACGGATCGCCGATCCGCGATCCCTACTCAAGCTGCCCAAACAAGGGGGCGCGATTCGGGATCAACGCGACCGCGGCGGCAAGTGGCTGCAGCGGCGGCCGCGCCTGCGGAGCTGCCCGCGGTCAGAGCCGGAACGCGACGAGCGTTGCATCGCTTTTCCCGGCGCCGCGCGTCGGCGGGGTCCCCATCGCGGTTCACAGCGGGCTCGGCGCCCTTCGACGATGCTCAGGGCGCCTTGAGCGACAGTCGAAAGGCGATGCGGGAGCCGTCGCGCCAGCCGTCCAGCGAAGATCGGAAAAGCGATCAACGCCGAGGACGCGTTCCCGGGCAGCGGAGCCGGCGCGGCGGCCGCTGCAGCCGCTCCGCTGCCGGGGTCACGGTGTTGCCGAATCGCGATCTCCTATCTGGGCGTCGGACGCGTGATGTCCCTGAACGACGAGAGCACGAAATCCGGAATCGTGACGTGGACGATCGTGTCACCGAGCGTGCGGGTGTCGATGACGACCAACTGGGCGCCGCGCAGCCATTCGGCGGAACTCACGTCCTCGGGCCACGGGAAGTCGTAGGTGACCCAGCTTGCGGAAAGGTGCGCAGGGACCGGAATCGGCGCCTGGTAGGGTGCGAGGTCGGTGCTCACGTGCGTGCGGGACGGCAGCGTGGCGAGGCGGAGACGCGCATTGCGGACCGCGAACACGACCAGGTCCGCTTCGCCTGTCGATCCCGTTGCCAGCGGCTTGATCGCGACGTCGCGCAACTGAAGTGACAACGCGTCGGGCGTGGCCGAAACGCCGAGGATCTCGCCGCCGCGGCCAGCCATGCGGTAGCGTTCCCCGGCGCGCACGTTGGTGACCGCTGCAGTCTCCTTCCCGGTGACGATCAGGCGGACGTCGGCGTGAAACACGCCCGATTCATTCCGGTGGCGCTCGTACACGCCCTTGCGAACACGCGCTGTGAAGCCGGGGGCCGAGCCCTGCCCGGCGGAGGCGTCGGTCAACACCGTCCCGGCGGCGTCCGACAAGGCGCGTAATTCGCTTCCCGGCGCGCCGGGAGCGGCAGGCAACGTTGTCGGAGTTGCGGCGAGCTCCAGACGTTCACCCGCGTAATCGATCCACGCGTGGACACCAACGGCGGACAGCGTCTCGCGCGGCGGCACATTCGAGAAGCGAAACGCGCCGGTCAGCGACCGGTCGTCTGCGGACCTCGCGTCGAACCGCTCGTCGAAGCGGGGAGAGCCAAGCCTGAATGACCCGGGAAGCGCCGTTGCGGTAACCGGCGACGACAAGCGGGCATAGCGCCAGGAAGAGAGGCTCCACGGCCATGCGAACAGCAGCACCGCCAGCGCGACCGGTGCAATGCCCGTCACCGTTGCGGCCTGGCGCAGCGTCCTCTTCCTGTAAGCAAAGAGGAGGGCGATGAACCCGAACGCCACCAGGCCGACCGCGAGCACCACGAGCAGCACTTCGGTGGACGGGACATCACGGAACGGCCCCGGCGCCCGCAGCCGCGTGATGGGTCCGCGTGACGCGAGCACGGTGCCGGCGAAGATGAGGACCTCGACGAGCGCGGCGAACACGAACTGCGCGAGGCTCGTGGTGATGGCGGCAAGCGCCAGCAGGGGGAGCAGCCACGCGAGCTGCGTGGCGAGCGATACGGGGACGGTTGACAGCGCGTCGCCGAGCGACAGCCCCCCGGCGATCATGGTTGCCAGATCCGCAGCGATCGGAACGACGACGAGAAGGGCGAGGGTGACGACGAACTTGCCCGCAAGCAGCACGGGCACGGAGATCGGCCTGGTGAACCAGAACGCGGTGGTGCCGACGGCGGAATCGCTCTGAACGACAATCACGGCAATCACGGCGAACAGCCCGATGAGCAGAGCCTGAACGACCGTGTAGCTGTAGATCAGCACCGGAAACGCGGTGTTCTGGCCTGCCTGGACCATTCCGAGGCGCAGCGTGACTGCCTGGTAAGCGGCGACGAGCAGGAGCCAGACGAGTGCAAGCCAGCCGAGCACCCGCACGTCCTTGAGCGCCTGGTGAATGAGGAGTCGCACCACGTCTCCGTTGTCACAATCCGGCTAAAGCCGGATCCCACAGCTCGTTTGTCCGACAGTCGTCTCCGCTGGCACAATCCGGCCAAAGCCGGATCCCACAACACCACTCACTACTGACTGCTTGCTTCGAGTCGCAGATCGCGGATCTCGATCGTCCTCGTCATCCTCTCACCCGGCCGCACCCTGATCGCGACGAGCTCCGCACCGTCGAGCCACGCGGACGCCGACGTTACCGGTGTGCGGCGCCAATCGACGTCGAGACTGCTCCACCACGCGTGCAAGGTGCCCGAAACGGGAAGCATCGCAGTCGCGAACTGTGAGCCGGTGCCGAACCACACGGGCATGGCCTGCGACAGGAAAACCGCCTGTTTCAGGCGTCCGTTTCTCAGCAGGTAGCGCATGAAGGCAAACGGCGTGTTCCAGTACGCCTGCACCTCACGCAGCGCGATTGTCGCGCGGGTGGCATCCGACTGCACATCCAGCACCCTGCCGCTCATCGATGTCGCGTGAAAGCTTGCTCCCGGTCGAAGCGGCGCGGTTGCGACGGGCTGATAGACCCATGCAGCCAGGCGGACTTCGAGGTGTGCGGCTATTGGCTGCGCGCCTGCCGCCTGCAGGTCGCGAGTGCGCGCAATGAGCGTCAAGTGGTCCCTTCGGGCCCCCATCGGGTCGGGATTGAGGAGGGTCGCGCCGGCGAGCGCCGGTCTCAGCCTCCGGTTTCCTTCCTGCCTGGCTTCCTCGGTGACAGCACGTGGCCACGAGCCGCCGGTCAGCCCTTGCAGGTGGATCCGTTGCGCCCCGATCTGCAGCCACGCCTTCTCGAACCCCAGACTGACACTCGTGCCGTCCGGCACGCCCGAGAGCGTCAACGGCACATCGAACAACGTGGTCGCGCCCCGATCAGTCGTGTGGATTGACCGGGGATCGGCGGTGATGGAGATCGATTGAAGCGCGCGGTCGGCCGACGCCTGGAGATCGGGCGCCGCGTGCGAGACGAGACCGGCAAGGCCCGCGACGGCGAGCGGCGCGACTCCAAGCGCGACCGCCGCGCGCGTGGTCTGGCGGGTCAGGTACTGGTAACCCAGAAGCACGAGGGCAAGCGCGATCAGCGGCCAGGCGAACATGTCGAAGGTGTAGGACGCTCCCCAGATGCCGAACGAGACGGCCGTGGAGCTGAAGACAGCCACCAGCAGGAACTCGATGATCGCGACGAGCACGAATTGCGGCAGCCCCACGGTGATGGCGGCAATCGCCATGAGCGGAAGCAGCCAGGCGAGCTGGAACGTGAAGCGTGAAAACGGAAACGAGCGGATGTCGATGCCGGCGGCCGCCGCATCGACAACGTTGCCCGCGATCGGGAGCGCCCAGAGAAGGAGAAGCGCGGTGAACAGCTTGCTCGCGAGCATCGCGCGGCCCGAGGTGGGCCGCGTCACCCAGAAGGTGGTCGTCGTTGCCGGCGAATCATTCTGCACCAGCAGGACGGCGATGACGATGAAGGCGGCCGTGCCGGCAAGGGCGAGGATCGTTTCGATCGTGTCGAACGCGTGCAGCAGTTCCGCATCGGGTCGGGGCACAGAGAGGACGTGAACGACGACCCCGTGGAACACCACCAGCGCCAGCACCCAGGCCAGAAGCAGCCAGCGCAGCAGCCGCACGTCCTTGAGCGCCTGGTGAATGAGGAGTCGCACGTCGTCTTCTCTCAACAATCCGGCTGAAGCCGGATCCCACAACCGTTGTCACTGCCGGGCCGAGGCACCCGCCTACGCTCGCCTGCGCTCGCCGCGAGCTATGGCGAGGTCTCGCCGTAGCTGCGGGGAGGCAACGAAGGCGCAGCGGAGGCGGAAGCTCGGCCCCTACGCCTGCGCGTCCCTGTCAGTCTTTCACGGCGATGTGCGCGCCAGCGCCGCGGTTCGCGCGCGCAAGCGCCACGAAGATCGATCGCAGCGACATCCGCTCCGCGCTGACGTTCTCCGCCGCCGGGAACATCTGCTGCAAGAGCGCGCCGCTGCCGGCCTCTTCGTATTTCGTGTCGAAGAACCGGAATGTGCGCCCCGCCTTCTCCGGCAGCAGCCAGGTCGCGGGCAGTCCAGGCGGCACCGCCTCGACGCCGGGGGCCACGACTTCGACCTGCCGGAAGCGGCCGAGCAGCGACGACACCGGCTCGGAGAGGAGCAGACGGCCGTTGTCGATCATCGCCACCCGGTCGGCGAGCCGCTCCACCTCGTCGATGTCGTGGGAGGCGAGGAACACCGTCCATTGCTGCTGGCCGGTGAGCTCGAGGACGCCCTGCGCGAATTCCTCGCGCACCAGCGGATCGAGGCCGGCAAATGGCTCGTCGAGCACGAGCAGCTTCGGGTGGTAGGCGAGCGATGACACGAGCGCCGCCTTCATGCGCGTGCCGCGCGAGAGCTGACCGATGCGCCGGTGCAGCGGAATGTCGAGCATGCGGACGAGCGTCGCGGCGAAGTCTGCATCCCACGCCGGATAGAGCGGCCGGCAGTACTCCAGCAGCTCCTGCACCGTCATCGCCGTGGGAATCTCCTGGTTCTCCGAGACGTATCCGATCTGCCGGAACTGCGACGGCCCCAGCCGGCGTGAATCGACGCCGAGGACGGTGGCGCGCCCTGCCGTCGGCCGGATGATGTTCATCATCACCTTGATCGTGGTGGTCTTGCCCGCGCCGTTGGACCCGAGGAGCGCGAAGACGCTGCCCTCCGGCACCGCCAGCGACAGGTCGTTGACCGCCTCGCACGAACCGAAGCGCCGCTTCAGGCGCTCGATCCCGACGATGTCGCTCATCGCACTCCTCGCTTCGGAGAGTGTTCGAACCGCTGCCACTGCTCGCGCACGGCATCCGTCACGTCGCCGAGGTCCAGCGACAGCTTCCGCGCGGCCACGACCAGGCGCTCGACGTCGCCCGTCAGCAGGGCGCGGCGCTCCGCGGCGGTCGCGGCCGGCCGCTGTGCCACCATCGTGCCGGTGCCCGGCCGCACTTCGAGCAGGCCGTCACGCACCAGGGTGGAGACGATGCGGTGGGAGGTGTTCGGGTTGATGCGCAGCTGCTGGCTGAGGGCGCGGACCGACGGAAACGGGTCGCCGGCGCGCAGCTGGCCGGAAACCAGGGATCGCTCGACGGCGAACACCACCTGGTCGTGGACCGGCAGGCCGCTCTTCAGCACGACGGTGAAGGGGAGCGTCGTCAAGGTGTATTATCAATACTAGTACACCTAGGACAATGTCAAGCTGAAAGTGCTGAGCTGGCCCCGCGGGGGGGAAGGGCGCCGCTGGCGCCTTTTTTTGCCGGTTGCGCGCCTCCCTGCTACTCTCAAGGTATGGGTCTTCGCAAGCACTGGATTCTCGCGCTGGCCGTCGTCGCCGGCGCCGCGGCGACGCTCTCCGTCGCCGGCCAACAGCAATCGACCGCCGGGCAGCAGCAACCGACGTTTCGTGCGGGCACAAAGACGGTCCCCGTGTACGTGACCGTCACCGACGCCCAGGGGCGTCTCGTCCCCGGTCTCACCCGCGACGACTTCGAAATCTCCGACAACAAGCGGCCGCAGCCGTTGACCGTGTTCTCGAACGAGGTGCAGCCGATCACCGCGGTGGTGCTGCTCGACACCAGCGGGAGCATGACCAACTACATCGACTTCGTGAAGCAGGCGTGCGAGCAGTTCCTGGTGCGCCTGCTGCCGAAGGATCGCGTCAGCCTCGGCTTCTTCAACGACCGGGTGGCGCTGGTCTCCGCGCTCATCGGCGATCGCGACGAACTGGTGAACCACGTTCGGCACGACATCGACTACGGCAACGCGACCCACCTGTACGACGCGATCGACGAAGGCGTCACGACGCTGCACGGCATCGACGGCCGCCGCGTGATCGTCGTCTTCACGGACGGGGAAGACGAGGGCAGCAAGCTGCGGGTCGGCCCGGTCATCGATCGCGTGCTCAACGAGGGCGACATGGTGTACGGCATCGGCCTGCACACGCGCTTCTTCAACGGGCAGCACTGGATGGAGGGGAATCCCGACCGGGTGCTGAAGAGGATCGCCGAGGAGACAGGCGGCGGCTACTTCGACCTGAAGAAGACCGACGACCTCAATTCGACGTTCACGCAGGTCGAACAGGAGCTGCACAGCCAGTACGTGCTCGGCTTCACGCCGCCCGAGATGGACGGCAAGACGCACGCGATCGAAGTGACGGTGAAGAAGCCGGGCATGAAGGCGCGCAGCCGCAAGAGCTACATCGCGACGGCCGAGACGCTCACTGAAAAAGCACAGTGAACCGAGTGCCGTGTGCTCTGTGCTGAGTGCCTGGTGCTGTAGGTAGTGCCTCGTCAGTGCCTGGTGCCGGTGCTCTGTGCTGGCGCTGGGTTCTGCGTGCCGGGCTCGTGCTCGGCGCAGCGGCTTGCACGCAGCACAGCACCCAGCACGAAGCACCCAGCACCCAGCACTTTGTTCGTTGGTCCATCTAGGCGAACGCGGCGACTGCCATTGCGGTCAGCAGCAGCACGCCGACGATCCACTCGATTTTGTCGTAGTGAAAGCCGAACATCAGATCCTCCGGTCCAGCAATCGCCCGGTGGCGCCGGCAAGCACCGGCAGGACGGTCACTATCCCCTTAGACGGCCGGAGAGAGAGGATCGTTCGCCCGCCTTCGCACTCCTGAGACAATCTGTGCGCTTCGGCGGGCAGGCTCCGCCTTCGCGCTCCTGAGACAATCTGTGCGCTTCGGCGGGCAAGCTCCGCGTTCGCTCGTCGGCCGCCAAACGGCGCCGGCCGAGCTTCGGCGGGGAGCCTGCCCTGCCTGCCTATGACATTTGTCCCACCGGCGGCGACGCGTGAGGATTGTCGAGCACGAGCTCCGGGTGCGTGCGGCGGAACGTTTCAGCGACGTGGCAATCGAAGCAGACGGGCTTGTGCGTGCGAAGCACCTGGTCCAGCTGCGCGGCGTCGACGTCCGACCACGCGAGCGTGCGCGCGTCGGGCGCGAGCAGCGCCGGGCGGCGTTCGTGCCACTCGATCGTCCCGAACGGCCGCTGGCACAGCGCGCAGTTCCGGCCGTCGTACCACTTCGTCAGATGCGTCCGGACCAGGCAGTCGATCGGCGCCGCCTGGATCTCGGCCAGGCACTGGCGGCCGCAATCGTGACGCTCGGGCCAGTGGGAGCACCCGGTCAGCACGAACGTCGGGCTGCCGAACAGGGCGCCGGTCGCGGCCTTGCCGGCGTTGAGCTCGACGGCTGGCCTCGACTGGTCGGTCGGGCACGTCACGACGCGCGTGCCCCTCAGGCGGAAATACGCACGGCTGAAGCGGACACTGCCGTAGATGAGTGCGACAGCAAGAGCCGTCACGATGATGTAGAGCGTCATCGTTGATCTCCTTGTTCCCCTGCCAACCATATATACCGGATCGCGGGCGAGCGGCGCGCCAAAATGCGCCCCGCCAGCCCATCAATATTCTCCTGCCGGATTCACGTCGGGACCCGCCTTCGCGTGCCCGGCCGACGCGTGCCACGGCGAAACCGCGCCCTGGCTGAATCAACCGCAAGATATTCGGCGAAGGCGGGCGAAACCGCGCCGTAACTACGTAAACCGTGGGAACGCAGCGGAGGCGCGGTAGAATTCCTCGAACCATGACGCGCACCCGCATTCTCCTCCTCTCCACAGGCCTGTTTCTCATGATGGACGCAGTTTTTGCACAGTTGCCGGGCGATCGGCCCGCGCCCAACCCCCGCGCCACGCGATCGGTCGTCATGGCCCGCAACGCCATGATCGCGACCAGCCAGCCGCTGGCGTCCGCCGCCGGCCTGCAGGTGCTCCGCGAGGGCGGCAACGCGGTCGATGCGGCCGTCACGGCCGCGGCCGTCCTTTCGGTCGTCGAGCCGACCATGACCGGGATCGGCGGCGACCTGTTCGCAATCGTGTTCGATCCGCGCAGCGGCAAGCTCGAAGGGCTGAACGCCAGCGGACGATCCGGCTACGCGGCCACGCCAGAGGCGTTCAGGAAGCGCGGCCTGGCGGCCGTGCCGGAGCGGGGCCCGCTGTCGATCACCGTGCCCGGCGTCGTCGACGGGTGGGCGGAACTGCTCGCGAAGCACGGCACGATCCCCATCTCGCGCGCGCTTCGCCCCGCGATCGAGTACGCGCGAAGTGGCTTCCCGGTGTCGGAGATCATCGCGTATCAATGGAAAGGCGTCGAAGGCGTGCTGGCGGCGGATCCCGCCTCGGCGGCGACGTTCCTGATCGACGGCCGTGCGCCGGCCCCGGGCCAGGTGTTTGCCAATCCCCGGCTCGCCGCCTCGCTCGAACAGATTGCGTCGGGCGGGCGCGACGTCTTCTACAAGGGCCCGATCGCACAGGCGATCGTCGCCGATCTTCGGACGCGCGGCGGCCTGCTCGACGCGCGCGACTTCGCCGGGCACCACGCCGATTGGGTGGACCCGATTGGGACGAGCTATCGCGGCGTCGAGTTGTTCGAGCTGCCACCCAACACGCAGGGGTTCGTCGCGCTCGAGATGCTCAACATCCTCGAGGGGTACGATCTGAAGGCGCTCGGCCACAACAGCGCCGCGTACCTGCACCTGCTCGTCGAAGCCAAGCGCATCGCGTTCGCCGACCGCGATGCCTACCTCGCGGATCCCGGCTCGGTGCCGGCCGACGTGCTGAAGCGGTTGATCTCGAAGGAGTACGGGGCAGCGCGGCGCCGGGACATCGATCCGAACCACGCGGCGCGAGACTACGCGCCGATGTCTGCCGGCGGCCGGATGCCCGCGGGCGCCGGTCTCGACATCCAGGCAACGGGCGACACGGTGTATCTCACCGCCGCCGACGGCAAGGGAAACGTCATCTCGCTCATCCAGTCGCTCTTCGACGCCTTCGGCTCCGGCGTGGTCGCCGGCGACACCGGGATCGTGCTGCAGAACCGCGGAAGCCTGTTCGTGCTGAAGCCGGGGCACCCGGATGAAATCGCGCCGCACAAGCGGCCGATGCACACCCTGGTGCCCGCGATGGTCATGAAGGGCGGCCGGCCGTGGCTGTCCTACGGGGTGATGGGCGGCGACATGCAGCCGCAAGGCCACGTGCAGGTGCTGCTGAACCTGATCGACTTCGGCATGAACGTGCAGGAGGCGGGCGAAGCGCCCCGCTTCCGCCATTCGGCGGCCGGCCTCGCGCTGGAAAGCGGCGTGTCCCCCGAGGCGCGGTTCGGCCTGAGCGAGCGCGGCCACCGCCTGGTCGATACGATCGGCGCCTTCGGCGGCTTCCAGGGGATCCTCATCGATCCGACGACCGGCGTGTTGATGGGCGGCTCCGATCCCCGCAAGGACGGCTGCGCCATCGGCTTCTAGAAAAGGG
>Ga0315280_10002955_pt1 | contig 26763 bp, 27 predicted proteins | sample YL17G06_40_MG_FD_203697 | JGI IMG/M metagenome (GOLD analysis project Ga0315280, IMG submission 203697) | Sediment microbial communities from Yellowstone Lake, YNP, Wyoming, USA - YL17G06_40 | ecosystem: Environmental > Aquatic > Freshwater > Lake > Sediment | place: USA: Wyoming | collected...
CAAAGATGCCTCAGCAACGGGTTCTCCAATATACTGCCACCTTGAAGACAACGGAATAGATGACGCTGTCTACTTGATCTACTTTCCACGTGTAAAAAGTTCAGAAGAAACACTCAAACTTTCGCATTTGGAGGTTCCTCAAAGACCTGAAACTTTCGCATATTGGGCAATTGTTCTCGCACCAGAAACTCCAATGAGCAAAGATGCCGTAACAGAAGCTGCTGCATCACCTTGGGTCTTATGCGGCATGAATGAATATGGAATGTCAATAGGAGCCAACGGAGTTGTCTCCAAGGAACCATTAAGCCAGAAGAAAGGCCTATCCTTTTTTGAAGTCAACAAGATTGCACTGGAAAGAGCAAAGAACGCTGAAGAGGCCACGAAGATTATTGGCCAATTAGCCGAAGAATACGGTCAAATGGGAATGGGCACCAACAACGCATATTGCATTGGAGGTTCAGATGGGAACTGGATAGTTGAGGTTGCAGCGCGAAATTGGGCGGCTCAGAAATGTCCAGATGACAACATCGCAGTATACGCAAACCAGTACCTTATAGACACACGATGGGATTTTGCCTCTGCAGACTTGGTCGATTACGCCAAAAGGCAAGGTTGGTACAACCCAGCTTCGGACGGATCTTTCAGCTTCAGGCGTAGCTACGGCAAAGACTTGGACGCTCTTTATAATGCTCTACGCGAAGAGCGATTGAGAAAATTACTTGGCGGCAAAGTGGGACGTATTACTCTACAGGACGTAATAGCAGTAACAAGAGACCATTACGAGGGCGCTGAACAATCTGTTTACACTACCATTGACAAGGGAACATCCAAGGAACCGTATGCCTATCTGCCTCATAAGTCCCCTTACAGGACTATCTGTGTTCCTAGGACACAGGCATCCATGGTGTGTACTGTTAGGAACGATATGCCTATTGATATTGGAGGGCTCATGTGGCTCTGCATGTCTTCGCCTTGCACAAGCATATACATGCCAATCTACGCTGGAAGCTCAAGAGTTCCAAAAGAATACTCAGTCGGTGGGGGCAAGTACGACTCCGAATCTGCCTGGTGGAACTTTGACATGCTGCAAAGGCTCGTTGATGACTACGTTGTAGACCGCAAAGAAGTCCGAGAAACGCTTGATCGCTATGAAAAAAGGGCATTCGAGCAACAAAAAGAGTTCGAGAAAACCGTGCTCGAGGTCTATAAACAAGATCCCACCCTAGCCAGAGAACTTCAGAGTGAGCACACTTACAATCATTTAAGTACCGCTGCAGAAATAGCAAGAATCATAGTTTCTCAGAATCTATAGCCTTTTTAATCATCTGGATATTGTAATTTTCGTCTGAGAAAGATTTTATATAGCGCATTGTCGCAGTATGAACTGATGTGATTTAAATGAGTAGTTATCCACGACTATATCCGTACGAAATAAGCAATCAGCTAGTGAAAGGGTGCAGACAAATCCTTAAGGCATGCGAACTCAAAGAGGGCTCAAAGTTAGCGTTGCTCACTGCAACCAACTATCGCCAACAGCACATCGTCAATTCCTACTATCAAGCTGCACTCGACATAGGTGCAGAACCCACCATTCTCATGACCGAACCATATCAAGTGCCAGGCCTCTTCGGGAAAGATGCAATAAAAGTTCCCAAGATAGTGGAGGCAGCAATTCAGGCTGCAGACTACGTATTCTTCTTAGGAACGAACATATTCTACACGCCAGTCTTGGACAGAGTAAAAGCTGAAAAGAAGCCAGCGTATTTTGCCTATAACAGTGAAGCTTCGACAGAATGGCTGATCACGCATTATCCTCCACCTTATGAGCCGTTAGTCATAAGAACCGACGCGGGAATTGAACTTCTTTCGAAGTGCACAGAAATCAGATACACAACACCAGCGGGAACAGATCTTGTAATGGGTAAAGGACGTAGAAACGCGCGTCAAGACAGGGAAGTCGGTTTCTTGGAGCCTAGTAAGGGTCACACATGGGACATTCTTGCTGGAGCTGGCATATACAGCTTTTTCGAACCTGAATCATGCAACGGCAAATACGTCATAACCGCCGGTGACTATCCAACCCAAATTGTAGACCGAGAGACAGGCTTTCCATACACTGGAGACGACATAACCTTCACAATAAAAGACGGCAAAATCACCAAGATTGAAGGCGGTGTTGGTGCAAAACTCATGAGAAGATGGTTTGAGGCATGGAACAGCGAAAAAAGCTACATTCTAGCTCACATGGGAATAGGAACCGATCCAAGACAGAGAAGAGATTTTGAGAAGTACCCGTTCTATGGCGTTTCCGGTTGGGATGGTGAATGGATCGAGGGACTCATCTGCTTGGGCGTTGGCTACGAGCCGTCACACCTTGACATGATGCAGAGAAACGGAAGCGTATGGTTCGACAACGAGAAAGTGTTGGACAACGAAAAATTCGTCGGTCCTCTATCCGACGAAGCACTAGGCCTCAAAAAACCACGCAAAAAGTAGATTATCATGGTTTTCAAAATAAAACAAATCAATCCAGTTGCCACCAATATATGGGAAGAGCCTAATCGCAAGATACTATCAGAATACAAAAACCCTAACACCCAGATCCACATCGCAACGATAAAGGCCGGCCCTATCGAAGTTACGACAACGTATCACGATACAAAAGCGGTCAACTACGTATTAGAAGAAGCTGAGAAAGCAGAAAAAGAAGGCTTTGACGCCATCGTGATGTCCTGTTTCTTAGATGTTGGGGTTGATGCCATGAGAGAGGCCGTAGACATCCCCGTAGTCGGCGCGTGTCAAGCATCTGTCCACTTAGCTTCTTTGCTAGGGACAAGAATCTCCATTATAACTGATGGACCTAAAGGGAAAAGACACATCGAGGACCTTGTAAACAAATACGGCTTCGCCCACAAGCTGGTATCAATTAGACATGTTGATCTGACTCCCCTTCAATTCGCAGTGGAAAAAGAGCCGCTGAAGAAACAACTGTTAAAAGAAGCAAAAAAGGCAATAGATGAAGATGGTGCTGACGTACTAATCTTGGGATGCGGAGGCATGAACGTAGCCCCATGGCTTCAAGAACAAACTGGCGTACCCGTGATTGATCCACTGGTGGCTGTGCTTAAAACTATTGAGATTCTCGGTACTATGAAACTTACGCAAAGTAAGCTTGCATACCCTAAACCATGATTTTTTCTTTTTTCTCCTATATTTCCCTGGCGACATTGAATCCTTCATGGATTGCTTCTGAAATCCGGCCCGGTTTCAAGCAGTCCCCAATCACGTAAAGTTCTTTGACGCTTCCTTCGAGTTTCTTAACCAGCTCATTGTTGGGTCTCGCTCCCAAAGCAAGCACAACATTTTCCCCTTTGATGCTCTGCATCTCGTTGCGCTTTTTGTCGATCACTGAGATTCCCTCATCCGTAATTTCATAGATTACTCTGTTTGTCAGAATTTTCACCTTTTGCTTTGCAATCCGCTTCAAGACAATCTGTCTTGTTACTGATTCCATATCAAAGCCTGCTTCTTCTAGCATTTCGACGATCGTTACTCTTTTTCCTTTTTCCGCTAAGAACTCTGCTGTTTCGCAACCAACCATTCCGCCGCCTGCCATTATGACTCCCTCGCCAACTTCCGCTTCGCCTTTTAGTACATTCCATGCCGTAACAACATTCTCTCCATTAACTCCACGGATGTTCGGGATCAGGGGTGTCGCACCAGTTGCCACTATGACCGCATCTGGATTAATTTGTTGCACCATGGAGGCGTCAACACTTCTACCAAGTACTATTTCGACATTCAATTTCCTCAGCTGATTGGAAAGAAACTCAAATACGTTCATTACCTCTTCCTTATGCGGTGGCTTGGTCGATATGTTCATTTGACCACCCAACTCGTTGTTCTCGTCATAAAGAATGACGTCATGTCCTCTCATCGTTAGAATTCTTGCAGCTTCCATTCCAGCAGGCCCTCCACCTACGACTAGGACTCGTTTAGGCTTCGTGGCATGGGTTAGTTTGCTCTCTTTCTCTTCTCCTACAGACGGGTTTACGTCGCAACCTAGACGCAACCCCGCTCCTATGCGTGTGGTACACCTGTTACATGCTATACACTTCAGGATATCGTCTAGCCTGCCTTCTCTTGCTTTATTTGGAAGTTCAGGATCTGCAATCAGCGCCCTTCCCATAGCAATGAGATCTGCTTTTTCTTCTTGGAGAATCTTCTCCGCTAATGTAACATCATTTATCCTTCCGACAGTGATGACTGGCACGTTGACCAAGTTTTTTATGGCGCTTGCATATTGCACGAAACAACCTCTCGGAACCGCCATTGGGGGGACATCACAGTATTCTGGTGGTGTTTCATCCATTCCTGAGGATATATGAAGAGCGTCTACTCCCTCTTCTTCTAGTCTCTTTGCAATTATTTTTGTATCTTCTAGCGTAAGGCCATGTTCAACGTGTTCCTCTGCGCTCAATCGAAATAGTACCGGGAAGTCAGGTCCCACTCTATCCCGGACTCGCCACAAGATTTCTAGAGCAAAGGTCATTCTTCTGTCCAGGCTTCCCCCATACTTATCTGTCCGTCTGTTTGTGTATGGAGAGAGAAATTGCTGTATCAGATAACCGTGGGCACCGTGTATTTCAACAGCGTCGAAACCTGCTATTTTCGCTCTTCTGGCTCCTTCGCTGAATTTTTCCACTACTTCTTCAATCTCACCCAATTCTAAAGCTCTAGGCTGAACTTGAAAAACAGGGTCATAAACTTCAGAGGCCGAGACTGGCTGCTTTCCTTCGGTGTGCTCCAAGGTTGTTTGCCTGCCAGCGTGATGTAGCTGCAATGCGATTTTTGCATCATAACAATGAACACGTCCAACCAAATCACTTAATCCTGGAATAAACTTGTCATAATCGACGCGTAACTGTGTTGCATGAGACAATTTCCCTATGGGATAATCAATGCAGGCAGCATCTGTTATAATCAATCCAACACCGCCCTTTGCTCGTTCAGAGAAGTAGTCTTTGAGTCTTTCACTGACGGCGCCGTCTTCACCAGCAAAAGCCGTAGTCATAGCCGGCATAACAATTCGATTTCTTATCTCTGCAGAACCTATGTTGATCGGCTTAAACAGCTTTTTAAGAGTCATAGCTATGGCTCATGCTGTTTACTCTTATTAAGGTTTCAGCTAGTGCGATCTAACATACCCTTATCTTGTCAAGATCAAAATCGCCCAAGACACTTTAATTTGTATATGTTACTGAGTATTTTACAATGTCTTGTTTTCTTGCATCCATATTTTTCAGACAACTCGAAAAGCATAAATAATCCCTATCATTAAGCCTCTAGCGGCGTGATAATCATGGTAAACTTCAGACGAAAACCGTTGGAAGGTATACTTGCTCTGTTGCCTCTTTGTCTCAAAGAAAACCAAGAGATTGACTATGAAGCCCTCAAAAACTGTGTCGCTTTTCTTGAAGAAAAAGGAATACATGGTTTCATACAATTCGGATGCATGGGACAAATGTACGCCCCCAGCGAACAAGAATTCAACAAAGTCTGCGATACAGTCGTCGACGCCTCCAGAAAAACAGTTTGCGTGGTAAGTAGCACCTCTCCAAACACGAAGGAAGCTATACGACGAGCGAAATACGCGGAAGACGCGGGTGCAGACGGCTCGATGCAAGCTCTGCCTTATGCTTTCCCAGTGTTAGAGGAGATGGCCATTGACCACTACAGGATGGTCGATCAAGCGCTCAAGGGAGACCTTGCAATAATGGTCTACAACTATCCACCATTGACAGATTTCAACATTACTTCTGGTCTATGGGAGAGAGAATTGCTAAAACTGAAAAACGTAAAGGCTTTGAAAGAATCCAATTCTAGCATAGATCACCGTGATGATGTTCTGTTCAAAATCGCAAACAAAATCAATGTCTTTTCAGGAATCGAAAGCTGGTTCTGGCATGATTCGCTGTTGGGAGGAAAAGGCATAATCGGTATATTAGCATGGGTTGCACCAAAATTGACGCTAAAGTTCTACAATGAGTGCAAAGCCGGAAATCAACTAAAGCCATGGACAATGGAAGTACACAAAAACTATGTAAATGCATTTTCTGCAATGCTCAGCCTTGGAGTACCATTGATCTCATATGAAGCTGCAATCCTCAACGCCTTCGTTGAAATGAGCGGAAACAAAGCCGGTCCGCCAAGGAAACCCTACGCTCGACTGTCCGAAAAAGCATTGAGCAAGCTTGAGCAAGCAGTAAAGCCCCTCAAAGGATTGGAGGAGAAAATGTAATCTCCCCTTTTTTTAGCGCGCGCTGAGATGCCAATCGTGCCTGCATTTGCAGTGATATTGACCAACTTCGCATCTGCTCATTGTCAATAATGTCTAAAAAGAAAAAGACCAGCTTCTGGATCCTTGAACCGTGTCTTGCTTGCGAATATGACATCAGGTTTAGGCACATAGAAACTGCTAGGGTGACTCATTTCTTTCCACTCATGCAAAGTCGTCAAGCGCCTTGAGTTTCGATCGATTTGTCGAATTTCTCAATGCCTTCATGGATCTCAATGTTAGGTTGCCGTTCTGTCTTTTTTTGAATCTGTTCAAGTATTCTTATTGACTCCTGCCTGGTCTGACCGCAGAAGTTGTCAAGACTCGCTCTCCCAAGATTGGCGCGTGCTAAGACCTAGGAATTATTTAAGTGTTGCGCGCTCGCATGGGCAAGCTTCGTGCATAAATCGGCGTAGAGTGTGCATTGGACGCCCTCTACTCTCTTCTTCAGATGACTGGCGCATGATTTCTGTTTTGTTTCTTGAGCATTTTAGCAAGCACAAGCGTGCGCTATGCAGGTACTACTAACGGTCATATGCCCAGCAAGAGATTAGAGTGCACAGCGAACTTGTCACGTATGGGATAACCGCGCTCGACGAGAACTCATCCATGAAAAAGCTCAGCAGATCTTTCGAGGTTCTCTTTCAAAGTTTGAAGAAATCTTGCCGCAACAGCGCCGTCCATGATTCTGTGATCAAACACCAAAGTCAAAGTCATCATAGACCTCGGAACTATTTCATCGTTCGTAACAGTGGCCTTCTTAGCTATCCTACCAACACCAAGTATTGCACTCTCGGGAGGGTTAATTATGGGAGCGAAGAGGTCTATTCCGAACATTCCGAGATTTGAAATAGTGAAGGTGCCACCAGTGCTTTCTTCCGTTGACAGTGCCTCTGTTCTAGCTTTTTCAGCCAGGCTCAATACTTCCTTCGCAACCTGAACTAGCGTCTTCTTGTTCGCGTTATGAATCACAGGAACAACTAAACCGTCTTCTAACGCCACTGCCACGCCAATATTCACTTCTCCCGGAATCTCGATCTGCTCATTGGCAAATTTCGCATTCAGAATGGGATGTACCTCCAGTGCCTTTGCTACAGCCTTGACTAAGACGCTGGTCGGCGTTGCATGAACGTTGTGTTCTTGTTCCATCTTTGAGCGTGACTCCTCAATCAGTCTGATCGCTACCGTCATATCAACCTCGATTGTCAATGGAACATGAAGAGCGTTTCTCATACTAACAGACAATCTGTTCTTTATCACTTCACGCATTCGACTCAACGGCACAGTCTTGACTTGAGGAGCTTTCTCAATCACTTTCAACACATCTTCCTTCACTATTCTGCCCTCAGGACCTGTGCCCTGGATCTGTTTCAGGTCAACACCATGCTCTTCAGCCAGTTTTCTAGCAACAGGAGAAACCTTCGAACCCTCAGCTTCCGACACAGCTACTTCTGCCGTCTTCACGGGTTCTTCAGCGGGTCGCGATTCAGACGGTTTTTCTTCAATTTCGGTCGGCACCTCTTCGGGCAACTGTTCGCCGGGCGCTGCTATCATCGCAATGACCTCGTTTATTTTCACAACAGAGCCTCTTTGAAAAAGAACCTTGCCTAGAATTCCGGAGTCAGGTGCCTTCAGTTCATCAACCGACTTTTCGGTTTCAATTTCACACAAGACGTCTCCTTTCTGAACGTGGTCACCGACTTTCTTGTGCCATTCTCCCACGACACCTTCTTCCATGGTCCAAGTAAGCTTGGGCATTCTTACATATACGACCATGTTTTGTTCACCATCACCTTACTCATTTTCCCATGATTCCTCTGACGGCTACTATTATGTCTTCTTCCTGTGGAATTGCCGCCCCTTCCAGAACCGGACTGTAAGGTATAGGCACATCCAATGCTGAAACGCGTTTGATAGGAGCATCCAGATAATCAAAAGCCTCCTCCATAATTACTGAAGCTATTTCCGCTCCGACTCCTGCTGTTCTGCAGTCTTCCGAAACTATGACAGCTCTGCCAGTCCTCTTCACGGACTCCACTATTGCTTGTTTGTCCAACGGGATGAGCGTTCGAGGGTCCACGACTTCTATGTCTATTCCCTTCTTGCTCAGCTCTTCTGAAGCTCTAATGCTTTTGTGAACCATCATCATTGTGGCAATGACGGTTACGTCTCTGCCTTTTTTCTTGATGTCTGCTTGTCCAAAGGGTATTGCGTATTCTGCTTCGGGAACGTCACAAAGAAGAGTGGGATACTTTTCTCGCAGGGTGGGCATTCGTTGTGCGTAATATAGAAGTTTATGCTCGACAAAGAACACGGGGTCGTCACCTCTCAAAGCAGTGACGAGCAAACCCTTGGCGTCATAAGGTGTAGAAGGCACCACAACTTTCAACCCCGGAACGTGCATAAACCACGCCTCAAGACTCTGAGAATGCTGAGCGGCGCCCGAAGCAATGGGATGTCTTGAGCCGCATGGAGCTCTAATTACCACCGGAACCTTTACAGAACCTCCAAACATGTACCTCATCTTAGCAAGCTGATTGCATATCTGATCCATCGCTCCGTTGCAGCCGACAAAATCAATGAACTGAAGCTCAGCAACCGGTCTCAGCCCACCGAGTGCCGCGCCAACCGCCGCCCCTATGATTGCGCCTTCAGAAATAGGAGTGTCCCTGACTCTGCTTTCCCCAAAATCTCTTTGAAGATTCTTTGTACAGGCAAACAAACCTCCAAACTGTCCAACGTCCTCGCCGAAGATCACAATGTTTTCATCTCTCGCCATTTCCTGTCGAAGCGCTTCGTTCACTGCAGCCGAGAAGTCCAATACTCTCATTTATCCACCATCAGTTACGCCTCATATGCGAAAACATTTTTCGTTACTTCGCCGGTAGAAGGATACGGGCTATTCTTGGCGAATTCTGCAGCCTCTCGAATTTCCGTGATGCATTTCTGTTCAATTTCTTCCATTTCATCTTTGGTGAAGATCTTGCTCTGAACAAGTTTGGACTGGAACATGGTTATAGGACACTTCTTATGCCATTCAACCATTTCTTCCCCACTCCTGTAAACGCCTCCTCCCTTGGGATCGCCTTCGAAATGTCCTCTAAACCTGTATGTCTTGCACTCTATGAGCGACGGGCCTTCTCCGCTTCTTGCCCTTTGCACTGCTTCCCGTGCAGTCTTGTAAACTGCGATTACATCCATTCCGTCAACTATTATGCCTGGCATTCCGTATGCAACTGCTCTGTCTGCCACGTTTTCCACAGCAGTCGACTTTTTGATCGGAACAGAAATCGCGTAAAGGTTGTTCTCACAGACAAAAACGACAGGAAGCTTCCAGACTGCCGACAGATTTAGTCCCTCATGAAATGTGCCAGTGTTAGATGCACCGTCTCCAAAGAAGCATGCTACTACCCTTTTTGTCTTTTTCACGTCCGTCGCCCAGCCCAGACCTGCGGCTATTGGAATGCCTGCTCCAACTATGCCGCTTGAGCCCATCACACCAATTTCAGGGGCTATCATATGCATTGATCCGCCACGGCCTTTGCTGTAGCCTGTTTCTTTGCCGAGCAGTTCAGCCATCATTTTCCTGACGTTGCCGCCCTTTGCAATGCAATGACCATGTCCTCTATGTGTACTTACAACATAGTCGTCCCGTGCTAGACTTGAGCAGACTCCTACAGCAACTGCCTCTTCCCCAATGTAGAGATGAATCAAACCCGGAATTAGTCCTTGAGCGAACAGGCTACCAGCTGTCTCTTCAAATTTTCTGATTCTGACCATTTTCTCGTAGATCTCAGCGAGTTTCTCCTTCGGCAAATCTGCGAAATTCCCTGACATAAGGCAATCCTACGGAGTCTATCTTAGTCCATATTCTTATCTATTGCTCTCTGAACACCTTTTGGAGATTCAACCTATGTCTAGATCTCGGCTAAATTGATGAACGTTTTCTGCAATGCCTTTCTCGCAGACTGGGAAGAAGTGTGTCGATTTCTCGTTTTCTGGTTGACTCTCAGGTGATGGGGCAGACAATCAGTTCTTCAACAGGAAATCTGGTTATGACCTTGTGTCCAGAGCTTGCAACAACAACCTCTTCTTCGATTCTAATTCGATCGATCCCCCATCTCAGCGAACAAATGAAAACAGCAACCTCTCCACTCGCCTTAACACACGACGGCTCCTTCGACGCCACATTATCACCACATTCCAAATGCCTTGACAGAAAATCTTCACCCCATTGACTTATAACACATTGCCCCTTCTTTGCGCACATTGCCAGCTACCATAATATCCGAGAATCAACCAAGACTTCAGTTAAGAAACAAAATACCTACAGAAAATGACTCCCAGCATGAACCTGTCCGATTCCTTTCCCCCTCGATTACCTTTGAGCCCTCTCATTTTCTTCTCAAGATCGATCGATCCCCACTTTCTTCCCCTACCAGCCTCCTTGCGTGCCGGAAGAATCTGGAGAGGCGAGTTCTTCCTGACAATGTGCACCGTTATGCCCCTTACTTAAGGGGGTTAAGTACTTAAGGGGGTCAAGTTTGTCACTTTTCAGCCTCAACCCAAAGGAGACACCGAAGGAACTCTTCGGACGAGAAAAGGAGCTTGATGAAATCATCCGTCTTGTCAAAGCAAAAAGATGGATCGCCCTGCTCGGCCCAAGAATGGTCGGCAAGACCAGTCTCATAAAGACCACCAACAAAAAACTGGAAAACGCAGGCATCAAAGCTGTTTACGTAAACCTTTGGAGCGCAAAGGGAACACAGGGTCTGCTGAACGCCTTAGCGCAAGGTCTCAACCAAGAAAGAAGCCTGCTCCAGAGGATAAAAGGCGCCGCAGAACGAATCGAGGGAATCTCATTCGGTCCGGGAGGCATCTCCATGTCTGTTTCCAAAAAACCCATGACCACCATACGGGACCTACTGGCTGCGATGGGACAACAAGCTGACCAATGCGTTATAGAACTCGACGAAGTTCAAGAGCTCTCCGTAATTTCTGGGCACCTCCTGAAACTACTTGCCAACATCTTTAACACTCATCCAAACGTCGTTTTCATTTTCACTGGATCCATGTTCGGACTAGTGAAAACGCTACTGGAACCAAAATCAACTTCTCCGCTTTATGGAAGACCACCAGCGAAAATCTACCTTCAACCCTTCACGAAAAAAATGGCCAAAGAATTTCTTAAGAAAGGACTCCGAGAGCACCGAGAAACCGCCAACGAAAACTTCAGACGAAGCTGTCGAAAGACTCGACGGCATTCCCGGTTGGCTGACCCTCTACGGAAACAACGTCGCCGTGCAAAGACTGCCTCACCAAGAAGCTTTACAACAAACCATTTCTGAAGGCACAAAAATCGTCAAAGACGAACTTGAACACTTCCTAGCAGGCAGAGACAAGACAAGCTATCTAGCAGCACTCAAAGCCGCCGCCACCTCTGCTCGCTGGAAGGAAACGAAAGGAGCAATAGAAACCAGAAAAGGCCCAGTGAACGACGCAACAATCCAGAACGTGCTTCAAAACCTGAAAGCAGCCATGCTGATAGAAGAGAAAGACGGCGTATACGCAATTCACGACCCCATGCTCCGCACCGTTCTCCTAACCTCACAGATTACTTAACCCGGTTAAGCACTCAACCCCTCAAACAGAAATACATAAAAAAAGGAGAATTGACGGGATCTAGCCACCCAGAAGCCGATCCAGCCTAAACATAAATGCAGAAAAGACACGTGATCCAGCTTAAGAATGGGAAAGCGGGCCTCTCGCGATTCCTTGGCAAAAGCAGAAAGAGCCTCTTCAAGCCTCTTCCTCGACGTCGATCGATCGAAGCGCCCGTGGTTGAGGAAGAATTTGCATGGTCTGCAATACGATCTAACAGTTGTCTAAACCTACGCCATGAGCAAGAAGATCGGTAGTGGCACTTCGGCATGGCTTCTTCCTTGACCCAGCGTGTCTTGGGTAATAATGATTCCTTTGTGCGACCTTCCACTTTTCATGAAGTCTATTACACTGTACGCGTCGTTCCTCTGTATTGATCCTTGATACTTCACTTCAATCGGCAAAAAAGCACTTTCAAACTTTGCTACAAAATCCACTTCGCGTTTCTTGCCACTCTCCCAGTAAAACAGCTTTGTTGTATAGTCAAATTGTGGACCAGGCTCCATGTTAAACATGAGCCGAATCAAATGGTTGCAGACTACAGACTCTACAAGTTTACTCCTGTTCTCAGAATCCTTAAGAAAATCTACTGCTTCGTGAAAAGGGTCCTTTCTGCCGAAAGCCCACCACCGCAAAGCATGGAAAATAAACGGATCGTTGAAGTAGACCTTCTTTGCTTTTCTGTAGAAAGGCGCGCCTTTATCCCTATCGAGCTGATAAATGTACGAAACCACAAAACTATTCTTAAGCACATCAACATACCAGCGGACAGTATCGTGAGTAGATATCTCAGTCTCCTCTTTCAAAGCATTCCAACTAACCTGAGAAGACATGGTCTCAATCAGTCGCTGCACAATCTGCCTCAGAAAAACCTCACCACCACCCCACCTTGAAATGTCCCTCAAAATCAAACTTACATAATCACTGTAGACCACGTCCGAAATGGCTCCTTGCGAAACATAACCATCTATAGCCCGTGGAACTCCTCCTGTAACCAGATAGTCATTAAGAAGACCCTGAAGATCCTTCAAGTACGGCTCGAGAGCGTGAAAACTGCGAGGTATTTTTCCTTCCGACAGATTACGCAACAACAGCGACCTTCCTTGTATCGAAAGAAACCCCAGATCCCTAAGAACCTTGAGCATCTGCGCACTACGCGTCTCTACGTACTCAGAGAATTTGGCCCCCAGAAAAACTTTATCTGGAATGTTGTCTGCAATCTTGTCAACTTCGCCTCGTCTTCCAGCAAGACTTTCAGTAGCTTTCGCCAAGTCAAGGCTATGCGATCCGGTGAGCACAACTAGACAATTGCCCAGTTTGCCAATGTCATAAAGATACTTAATGGAACGTTGCCAATCTTTGACCGCAGAGACCTCATCAAGAAACAAGTACAATCTCTCTTGAGTGAACCTTCGAGCCCAATCCACAAATTCACTGATTATGGAAGTCAACTTCGCGAAACTTTCAACCTGATCACACGCCCAATAGAAAACCCGCCGCGTATCTATCCCACTCTCAAGAAGCTCCCTTATCTTAAGCCTAACCAGTGTTGTCTTACCGACCTGCCTCGGCCCACGCAAACTATAAACAACGTTCGCGTCCCAACAAAAAGTCTCACTGATCCGGGGCTTTCACTTGAAAGACGAATTTTCCCACGCCAAGATAAGCCTGTCAGTCTGTATAGTAGTCTTATCTTTCCACCATGGATTCTGGTCGCTAAGCTCATGTATGGACAATTAGGATCCACTGGGTGTTTTACTCGCAAGCCATTTATAAATAAGTTGCGATCAGAGTAGCAAGCTCTTTATAAGGAGACTAAGGACAAGCACACAAAGTCGAACTTAAAAAAAGGGGGAAGCTGCGGGAGACGCCGTCACTTGGAAATCAGTTCGGCCTAAACATAGCTGCAGAAAAGGCCCGTGATCCAGTTTAAAAATGGGAACGCGCGCGTGCGAATCTTCTGCGAAAAACTGAAAAAGCCCGTTCACGCCGACCTCCTCCTCGACTCGAGAAAGGCGAAGCTTTGGTTGATTCGCGGAGATGCAAGTTTTAACCAGTGGCAAATGAAACCTGGATGAAAAGAGAAGAATTCTTTTTCATATATGCCGGCGCCCACTAGATCCTCAGACCTCGAATGATTTTGCTGACCAGTTGAAGCAAATCGTTTCTCGCATACTCTGAGCCAATGAATCTCACTACGGCACTAGGATCCTGAGATGTCAGTGAAGCAAAAGCATCTTTGATTTCACCTAATGTCTCAACCACGGTGCTTCCTGACCCCTTCTGTTCCACAGCAATCATAAACGCATCTGACGCCTGCCTCGGTCCTCTCCCATAGAACTGGGCTACACTGAGAATATCATAGCTATCCTTGTCCTTCATCCTGCTCAAGGCAAGGCCCTTCATCCTCAATGAAGCAACCGCAATTTGCACAACTAAACATCGCAGAAACCTCACCATTATTCAGCATCACAGCCTTCAAATCAACCTCAAAATCATGCTTGAAGACTACACCACAACCTTCTACAATACACGCCCTGATCTCGCTGAACCGAAGCCAACCAATCGCTAGGAAGCCCCTGAGCACCTTCTGGCTTAGCCAAAAAAATTGGTCATCTGCAATCAGAAACATGTTTGGTCAATCTTGTTATTTTTGTTATGATTGTTACAAACCAATCACGTGACTAAACAGAGCTGAAAGAAAATTTAACAGAAGCATTACAACCCGAGTGCCATCCTGTTTCATCGTGTGACCTACTGTTCGCTGATAGCGAATCTTTATATATACAAGCGAACACCTTCGAAACTATGAGACAAGTATCCAACATTTTTGAAACCAAGGCAACCCGCGTCTTAAGAGCACTTTTAACAAACCCAGCAAAAGAATGGGCTGTCCGAGGGTTAGCAGCAGAAGTAAACATTTCACCAGGTTACGCTCATGCAGTGATATCAACCCTCATCCAATACGGCTATGTCACACGCACGCAGAACTACAAAATAAAGACTTCAAACCCAACGGTCTTACTACGAAGATGGGCAGCATACCACCAATACGATAGAATGAACAAATTCCTCGAATACTACACCTTCGAACGCGAAATAGACAAATTCATAAAAAAACTCACAAGTCTCAAAAACCAAAGCTACGCATTAACAGTTCTTGCAGGAGCATACCTCATAGCCCCTCATGTCAGACCAGTTGATGTTCAAATGTACGTCCACAGCAAAGAAGACGCGTCAACAATGGCCAACAATCTAGACCTTCAACCGATCTCCAAAGGTGGCAATGTAAAGTTCGTTATGCCATGCGACGAAGGAGTATTCTATGGCCAACAAAGAGTGAGCCTCTCCCCCTTAGACCACTCAAGTAAAGCAAACGTCGTCTCAGACGTCCAGCTCTACGCCGACCTATACAATTATCCTTCCAGAGGGCAGGAAGCAGCAGAACACCTATACCAATACATAATAAGAAAATGGGGAAAAGCACTGGTGGACGAGCAAATTGTATGACAGAAACCCAACCGAAGCATCAAAATCAGCCCTCGCCGAACTCTGCTCAGCACTAAGATACTGTTAACTTAATCATGATGCCCTAGATTCGGATGCCCTTAACTTAAGGGGCATGACCTTTTGATGACAGCCGTTTTTCTAATGATTAACCAAAAAGCTGATATGAACTGTATGGTGAATAGACTCTTAGCCTCAAACTTATCACAAGTGCGGTGCGGTCTATTTGGATGTCCCTCTCGAACATCAAGACGACGATTTTTCTTGTACGCCTACTTGTATGAAAATGGTTCTTGAATACGTGAAAAATAGGTTTAGCGAAGGTTTTCCAGATTTGGACATACCCAAAATTTCAGAGATACTTAAAACAAGTGCAGACCTCGGTGGCACAACATTTGAAAATATCAAAAATATCAATGAAGTGTTCAGAAAAACACGACCTTCACTGGAATTTGTTGTAGGACTTAACCATAAACTTGAGGACATAAAAAAAGAAATATCAAATAATCGCCCAGTCATTGCATGGGTAATGATGCCTGACCCTAACGGAGACTACCCCCATTCGATTGTAATAACAGATATTGACGAGGACAAACTTCTTATCTACTACAATGATCCAGTATATGGTAAGGAGAACGTCTTCATTAGAGAATTTATGGATATGTGGGATGGAAACTCTAGGGTACTCATAAGAATTAAGATAGGCGAGAAGGTGACACTAAATGAGTTTAGTTAAAACTGATGCTACGCATAAAATTAAGGAATACGCAATGCGCTATTATGGTAACCTTATTTCTGCAGATGAACCCACTTTTGATGAAAAAGAAAGGCTTTGGAAGGCTCAACTAAAGTCCAACTATCCGCGACTAATCAAGAATGACTACCCACAAGAGGAGAGATTCATACGAGTTTTGCCCCTGAGAGGACTTGGCACAATATGCCTTAATGAAAAACTTCAATTTGCGAAAGACTGCTCAATTAAACGTGAAGAAAGCATATCCTTAATTCGCTCTTATTTGGAGATGTGGAGACAACAAGTAGAAAACATAATTGTTGTAGCATCTTCTCAACAATTGGCTAAAACAAGCCCAGCCAGAGTCTTCTTGAACCCAGCAAACATGATATTAGCAAATCTCTTACAGAGAAAAGATAGCGCAATATCATTTGAACAATTGGAGAAGTTAAGGAGACATACACGAATAGAACGATGGCTAGCTTTACTAGAAGATTTGAAACTAATTAAAAGAATCGAGGATGGTTATACTTACGGAGAAATGTTCACCGTTTTGGAAAGAGAGGCTCATAACGATAGTCATTTTGAGACTCTGAGCATGGCGTACATACTGAAGAAAAGTTATCCATTGTTAAAGGAAATTTTCCATATTCAGCAGTTTGAACCTTTGGTTCATTTGGATAGTTGCTATTATCGACCAGCATTAGAAGCTCCTGAAATCACCTTGTATCAAACTTCGGATTCGTTGTTCAGACGATTTATTGCTGATTATAGATTCAGACCAATTATTGAGCTTAGACATACACTACATGAGCTACATAAATCTGACGCATTACTTCGCGAAAAGCAATATTATTACAAGAATGATGCTCTTTTCCAAGAAATGCTAGACCTAAAAAGCCAAATTCCAGAAATGACTCTTCCACAAGCCTAACAAAATTAGGGCTTAGATGAGAATTGGATGTCTCTGTATTTTTTAACACCTGTTGCTCTGAGTGTTTTTATTTCGATCCTTTTTTCCCATTCTTCTTGAGTTAAGATTCCCTTTTCCTCAAGTATCTCAACCAATGCTGAAAGCATTACGTCAAAAGCATCCATTTCTTCTGCTATTTCTTTTGTTCTATTTCTTCTTCGTTGTTTTGACATTATAGTTTTCTCCCTTTCGCTAAATACCCTTGTTCACTCAGATAACCTATGACTATATTACGCATTACTTCGCTGTCGCTTTCTCCTAGGTTACCTTTTAGTTCTCTAACGAGGTTGAATATCGATCGATCGACGTTGCTTAATTCAGATTTTAATAGGTTCTATTTTAGCTTCATGGGCAGTGGGCAGTTTTGGGTTGCGCACGTGTTCCTTGCGCGCGCTAGCCTGTTGCTAAATCACCTCCTTTGTGTCAATTTCTGGTCACCTTCTGAGTAGTGTTATGGATCTGGCTTTTTCCACTCGTCTTAGCATTACTGCGGCTAGCGCTGTGAGGAGCATGGCGATTATACAGAGTAGGGCGTGAATGGTGATGTTTTTGAGGCCTCTGACCCTGTGTCGGTTGAGGTCAAGATGCTCCTTCAACCTTGAATTCATCCGTTCGACAGCTGCTCTTCGCCTGTAAACCTTCCTCTCACGGGCTGGGCCGTGAGTTCTGAAGTATCTGTCCACCCTCAACAACCTCTTCTCATTTCGACGTTGATTTGCAGGATAAGGGATCACTGCCCTCACTCCGTGAGCGGAAGCCTTGTCCCTCAGCTTTCTGCACGAATACTGTGAGTCAGCAACCAACGTTTTCACCTGCTTCCCTGTTGTCTTCAAGGCTTTGTCAAGCAGCCGTGAAGCGTGTTTCTTCTCGTTCTCGTTGGCTGGAGCCGCTATGACTGCTAGAGGCAGCTCTGATTTAGCGTCTGTCGCGACGTGCACTTTGTAGCCAAGCTCGTAGGTCTTGCCGTTTCTGCCCACCCTAGCCTCGGGGTCTGAATCCCCTCGGAAATTCTCGTGTGGGTCTCGCTTACTGTGGGCCTTGATGAACGTTGCGTCCACCACCACGGTTTGGCCGTCTATCACTCCACCTTTCAACAGTCTTCTCACCATCTTCTTCACGATCTTCTCGAGCCTTCTCGTACCGATGCGGTTTCTGAACCGCGTCAACTGTGACGGGTGTTAGGGCTTCTGCTCATCTTCCAAGTCGCACAACTCCCTCAAACCAGGATCGCTCCACAACCGTCGGTAAAGCTCCCTATCGCTTGACACCTGCTGAAGCCTCTTCACAATCAACGCTTTGAAAATGCCCATAGGCTTCCTAGGAGGCCTGCCCACCGAACCGTTTCGGTGATAAGCTTCCCGAACCACTTCCTCAACGTCATCCAAGTTCAGTCCAGCCAAAACAGAACATGAACTCTCAGGCTTCTCCATACCACATCATATACGCGTAACCAAGGAACAATCGAACAAGAAAATGTCAATCTCCAGAATTTAGCAACACCCTAGCGCGCTAACAAATATGAACGTGAGTCTGCATAAACAATTGTGGGGCTTGACTGCGAGCATTGAAATGTTGAAGGACATTAGGGAAGAATTGAAAGAACTGAGGATTCTCTACAAGGAGCTGGTGGAAAAGCTGATACCAGTCGAAGAGCCCACTGGCGAAGAAGAGAGGGCAATTGAAGAAAAAGATGAAATTGCCGACGAAACAGAAATCATGAAGACTCTGAGCAACACAAATGTTCGCCGTTAACATAAAGAGGAAAGCCCCAAGAAACCTAGAGAAACTGGACAAGAAGCAAAACAAAGAATAGCAACAATAATCATGATTCTGAAAAGAGACCCGATCCCATTCAGGAAAGCCGACGTATTCAAACTGAGAGGCTATGAAAACACTTCTCTGCTCTGACAATATAGATCCAGACGTCAAGAGAAAAATCATCAGCACTTTGCTGAAGCTCGAGAACAACGTCTCAGAGAGGTTCGCCGATCCACAAAAATCAAGGGAATTTGTAAGTTCACAAAGCATACGTGACTGTGACGCTATAGTAACATACGCTTAAGTGTATGTTTTTCCATCTTCTCAACAGAGATTAACATGGTCACTCGACAGGAGCAGCAAGTTTCAATACCTGTCCACGCACCTAATTTGAAGGAGAAACTGTTCTTCTTCATCTCAGGAATATTAAGATCGATCGATCGGCATAAAACTTATCAGATTGTTGCTTCATGATCAATAATAAGGTATGTTGATGAAAGAAAAATCGGAAGAAGTGGAGAGACTCGAAGAAGACAGCGCTTGGGTTACTCAGCATTATGAAAAGTTGAGAAAATACGAGGGCAAGGTGGTTGCTGTGAAGAACAAAACCATCATTGCAGTATCCGAAAGTATAGAAGGACTTTTGAAAGAGCTTGAAGCAAAGAAAGAGAACACAGCATGGTTGCTGCTCGAAGCAATTCCTCCAAAAGACGTGTCATTTATACTGTAAAAGGCAATTGAATGACACGCATACCTTGCCATGTGAGAAAATTCGTTAGTGACAGATGTTTTTGCTTTGTCGCCTTCAGTATGAGATTCTCTCATTTTTTCGGTTACGTGGAAGCCTTGGTTGATACTGAAGCCCATTCACGGTTCTGTCTCCCATTGACGCCCTCAAGCTCAAACTGCCAATTAATAACGACATCTCCAGACGATCGAAAATTCCCTTGGACAGCGTGCGCCAAGTTCTGCAGTCCTCAGGGGATTAGTTGCTCAGGAGTAACACATTGAATTATAGAATCGACTGCATTCTTGAAGCCGCTATCTCGGGTCACAATCCTGTCTGCTGCCAAGGATTTTGCTATCATGAAATGAAGAGCATCTCTGCATTGCACACAGGTGTCAAGGATATTCTGGGGCATATCAAGAAACATGTTCTGATCATGAAACACTATTTGAACATTCGGAAATGCTTGCACTTGTCCCATTATCCTACCTATGTCAGCATGGGGAACCCTAAGCTCTTTCAATACACCAGTCAGTTCAGACAGTGTGAAGTGAGATGTGACCCCGGCAAATCGCCCATTGGCTATTTCTCTGAATAATATTGAGGACTTGCCCCTGCGTCTTAGGAAGTGATCCAAAAATATGTTCGTGTCGATATACAATCTAAGCTGAGGGCTGCTGGTCATCATGCTCACTTCTCTTCCATGCTCTTTTGACCAAGTCCACTGGTTCAAGGCTCTGTTCTCCTAGCTCTTGTGCCAAGTGATGCAGAACTCCCTCAGTCTCGTCAATTGCTCTCGCATTCTTGGGTACATTGAGAACACAAATCTGCAACCCTGACTTTTCATCAAATATGTTCTGAGCATAGGGAAGGCAGTAGGAAACAGTATCACCTATTTGAGCCCAAGTCCCAGAATTATAAGTAAGCTCTGACAGAACTATCTCAATCGTCTCCTCTGGTAGGATCCAGTTTCTCTGGGTTCCAATAATAGACACGATGTCAGAGTCAGGCAAAACTAAGTCTCCTTCTTCTTTAACTCTACTTCTCCGTTGTCCTTGACAATCAGATGATATTCTTCCCACATATTGTATTGCCCAGTCCACTTCTCTCTTGGAATGAACACATGGAGACCATGTTTGTAATAAATGGGTTTAGGAGGAGGAGGAAAGATCTTATCGACTTGCGGTGGTAGTGGGATTGGTAGCTTATAGCCAAAGCTGACCAAAGTATACTCCCCACCGTACGGATCGAAATCGGCTTTCACCTCTACAACCACGACATCAATACTATAAGCCAATCCTCTCACCTTAATAACATGAGCTTGTCAATCTTTCTCACACTATAATGTCTTCCTATTCCTAGATATGTATTTCTGATTCAAGACAGAAGACCAACAAAGGCTTAGATTTTGAGACACTTCAAATGCGGATCGGTCACAGATTAAAGTGGGCGCGATTTTGACTGGACAAAAGAAAATTTCTGCGACTGGACAAATCAGCACCGCTTGACAAAACCAAACAATGAGAAAGCAACTGATCGCAAAAGTATCGCCAAAAAGCAAAATCATCGAGGGAATAGTAGGCACAAAAATATAAGAGCTAACATGTTCATTCCGTAGAATCTAAGGATATCATTGGTGTCTCTATGGCATGTGAAATTGAATGTTCTGTATGCGGCCAACCCTCTGAGAATCTACTTGATTTCAAATGCGGCTCATGTGGTCAACCGCTGGATGTAAAACTTCACTTTGATTTTAAGCCAACAAAGATTTACGAAACTCATCACAGTGTCTGGCGCTACGCAAGGCTTCTTCCATACGTTAAGGAAAACGAGATAATAACTCTCGGAGAAGGCTGGACACCTCTAGTCAAGTTTTCAAAAAAAGTCCACTTCAAGCTTGAGAATCTGAACCCAACAGGCTCCTTCAAGGACAGAGGCTCAACAGTACTAATCTCAGCTTTACACAAAACGATAAAGAAAGCAAGAGGCTACATGTCCGAAGACTCCTCCGGCAACGCAGGCGCCTCAATGGCAGCATACGCTGCACACGCTGATTTAAGGGCGAAAATCTACGTTCCAGAAACAGTTTCAGGCCCAAAATTCAACCAAATCCAATTCTACGGAGCAGAAGTCACCAAGGTTTCAGGCAGTCGAACAAAAGTTGCAGAAGAAGCACAAAAAGCAGAAAAGAAGAAATTCTATCTCGGCCATATATTTCACCCGTTGTTTAGAGACGGAATAAGAACCCTCGCCTACGAGATAGCGGAACAATCAGGTTGGAACGTTCCAGAACGGGTGTATTTGCCAGTCTCCGCCGGAACCCTACTGCTAGGCGTTATAAGTGGGTTTAACCACCTGAAAGATTCCGGCATCATGGACAAGACGCCAAAAATAATGGCCTGCCAAACACAGCAGGTTTCCCCGCTCTACCATCGGCTTAAGAATATACGCTACAAACCTCCGGAACACGTTACATCCATCGCTGACGCTCTAGTCAGCACGCACCCGCCTCTGCTGGATCTTATGGTGAAAAAACTGAAAGAAGCAGATGGTGACGCCGTCATGGTCAGCGAAGACGAAACATCGAAAGCCTTTCTAGAGCTTGCCAAGAAAGGGTTCTTCGTTGAACCAAGTTCAGCAGTTGCCTACGCAGGGTACAAGAAACACCTAGAAGATGGAAAGACATCAGAAGCCGAGCATGCAACGATAGTACTGACGGGAACCGGACTAAAAACAACACTTAAGCCGAAATGAGAGATATTTCTCATCACGCTCTCGGTCCGTGTTGAAGCCGAGAACAGAAACTGCCATTGTACCTCTGGTTCAAGTTTTCCCAACACAGAGGCCACCCCACATCAAAAAACAAGCGAGGCCTATCAATTCTGAGAGGCTCGGAAGTCACAAAATTGACATAGAAACGTATCAAACAAAACACGCGCAACCCCCCACAAAAATGTCCAGAAAAAAGACGGGACCCAACAACTATAACAGGCTGAAAAGCTCACAAAGTTGACACATCGACAATGGACAATCCTAGCGCGCACCAAGTTTCACGTTTCAAAATCAAACTTCGACCTTATTCGCTCAGAAAAACTTATATTGTGAAGCTGTTTTTCTTTGTGACGCATTAAAGGAGGTAGATTTGATTTGTCATCACCTGCATCAGGTGGCGGTGTTCCAGTTTTAGTGTTAAGGGAAGGTTCAAGCCGCTCAAGAGGAAGAGAAGCTCAACACACAAACATAGAAGCTGCAAAGATAGTGACTGAAACCGTGAAAAGTAGTCTCGGACCGAAAGGAATGGACAAGATGCTTGTGGACAGTTTCGGCGACGTGACGATAACAAGCGACGGTCGCACAATCTTGGATGAAATGGACATCCAGCACCCAGCAGCCAAGATGATGGTAGAAGTTGCAAAGACACAGGACAATGAGGCTGGCGACGGAACAACAACAGCCGTCATAATATCTGGTGAACTACTCAACAAAGCCCAAGAATTGATTGAGAAAAACGTTCACCCCACCATAATAATTGACGGATACAGGAAAGCCTCGGAAAAAGCATTGGAAATCTTGGAGAAAATCGCAATACACGTAGACATGAGCTCTCAAGATTACGTCAAGAAGGTCGCAATGACTTCCATGGCAAGCAAGCTGGTTGCTGAGCATAAGGAATACTTGGCCGACTTGGCGGTTAAGGCGATTCTCGCAGTCGCAGAAAAGGAAGGAGAAAAGTACAAGGCAGACGTGGACGACGTTAAGGTTGAGAAGAAGCCAGGCGAATCAGTAAGTGACACGAAGCTCATTCAAGGCATAGTCTTGGACAAGGACATTGCACATTCGGGAATGCCTAAGCGTGTGGAAAAAGCAAAGATAGCCCTGCTTGACTGCCCGCTTGAGATTGAAAAAACAGAATTCGACGCGAAAATTAACATTGAAAGCCCCGAGCAGATGGAAGCGTTTCTCAAGCAAGAGGAAGACATGCTGCGGGACATGGTTGAGAAAATCGCCAAAGCAGGCGCAAACGTTATCCTATGCGAAAAAGGCATTGACGACATGGTCCAGCACTTCCTGGCAAGAAAAGGAATACTTACAGTTCGACGGAACAAGAAGTCAGACATGGAGAAACTTGCCAAGGCAACAGGTGGAAAAATAGTCACAAACTTGGACTCAATAACTTCAGCAGACCTAGGTTACGCAGCACTTGTTGAAGAACGCAAAATAGGCGAAGACAAAATGACTTTCATAGAAGGATGCAAACACCCACGTGCGGTTACGATTCTGATACGAGGCGGAACACAACGTATAGTAGACGAAGCAGAACGTTCGATACACGATGCCTTATGCGTGGTCAGAGACGTTGTTGAAGAACCAAAAATAGTCGCTGGTGGCGGAGCGCCAGAACTGGAAGTTTCACGTATGCTCAAGAAATATGCAGAAACCCTTCCGGGAAGAGAACAGCTCGCAGTCAGAGGCTTTGCAGAGGCTCTTGAAGCCGTGCCGACAACACTGACTGAAAATGCCGGTTTAGACCCAATTGACATACTTTCTGAACTGAGGTCAAGGCATGAAAAAGGTGAAACATGGGCTGGAATAGAAGTTAACGTTGGAAAAGCTCAAGACATGACCAAAGCCGGAGTTTTCGAACCCCTGGCCGTTAAGAAGCAAATAATTAAGTCAGCAACTGAAGCTTCGACGATGATACTGAAAATTGACGACGTGATTGCTGCCGGAAAAATGAGAGCTCCTCCCACACCCCCAGGAGGAGGCCCACCAGGCGCTGGTTACCCAGGCATGGGGGAGTACTAGAACACGTCTGAAAAAAAGAAAATCACAGTAGGACCGCCTAAAATAACCCGTTTCGAAAAGGCAAGAGTAGTGGGAGCTAGAGCCCTTCAAATATCGATGGGTGCTCCCATACTTATCGAAATTTCAGAAGGCTTTCCAAGTTCGATAGACATAGCATTGAAAGAGCTTGGCGCAGGCATCTTGCCAATGACTATTAGGCGGACTTTGCCAGACGGTACCTTCCAAGATATTCCGTTGAAATGGCTCTTAGAAGAGCAATAGAGTTTCTATCTTTTTTTCAATTTCTCAGAAGCTTCTTGTGCTACGCCAAGGGTTTTTCTGATCCTAGTCCAATGAGCACCCTGCCAGTAGATTTGGCCGCATTTTGGGCATTTCCAAAACTCGTTGTAATGATCAAATGTGCTTTTCTCAACTTTGCCCGCTACTTTTTCTTTAGAAATCGGTTTAACCTTGGTGTTGCATTTTGGACATCTGGATGTCGCCATGTCTATCTCCAGTTTGATGTCAAACCGCTTGGCAAGCTCGGCCAGTTTTTCTTCTTGCGTTTGTCCCTCAATATAAAAAGAGTCAACTGCCTTGGCCGTAGAATGCTGATAAAGTTCAAAATCCCTTGTAAGCAAGATTCTCCTTTCCTTTCTAGCTATTGCCAACAGTTGAACATCATCTAGGCTGTTTGAATATTTCACGTTGTGCCCTAACATGCGAAGCCAACGCGCCAGTCTCCCAAGCATGCCATCGACAATGAACTTCAAGCGCTACTCTCTCCGGAATATTTCTCCGCTTCCAGGCTTTGCCACGATCTGGCTGTCTTCCATGATTAATTGACCGTTAACAAATGTCTTGACGGGTTTTCCTTCAACCATACGTCCATCAAACGGAGAATATCTCGCTTTTGAATGGAAATTAGAAGAGTCGATTTTGTATTTCTTACGCAGATCTACAATTGTCAAGTCAGCGCTGTTTCCCTCTTTCAAGCAACCCTTGCCTTTCAACTTGAAGATTTCCGCAGGGTTTTCTGACATCAACCTAACCACATCGCCGATGGACAATCGCCCACGCTTAACTTCCGTAAGCAGAAGAGGGAGCGTTGTCTCCAAGCCCGGAATTCCAACTTTAACATCCCAAACAGACTCAGCCTCTTTCTCTTTCACAGAGTGAGGCGCGTGGTCAGAACCTAGAACGTCAATCCAACCATTCCTAACGCCTTCCCACAACGCAATCATGTGATGTTTTTCACGAACCGGTGGCATAGTTATCGCAAATGTTCCGATTCGCCTCAAGTCCTCAACGCTTAGAAACAAGTGATGTGGCGTTGTTTCACAAGTTATGGGCATCCCAGATTTTTTTCCATCAACTATTGCCTCTAAACCGTTTTCAGTACTTACGTGGCAAAAATGCAGGTGCATGCTGGTTTGTTTGACAATGTTTAGCAGGCGTTTAACAGCTGTTGCTTCGACATTTTCTGAATGTGCTTTGAGAAAAGCGTCAATATCATTGCGATTGGCACGTTTAAGCTGGTCTTCAACTTTTTTCAGACTCTCCTCGTCTTCTGAGTGAACAGCAGTCGGAACCTTCAATCCACTAACAATTTTAAATGCCTCCAGTAAAGCTTGGTCGTCATGAATATTCAATCCGCCGACCTGTTCAGCCATATAAAGCTTGAAGCCCACAACACCCTCTCTGGCGATTCCTTCTATTTCTTTGATGTCTTTTGGAAATTCAGAGTAAAAACCAACATTGACCAGAACTCTTTTTTCAGCAATTTTCATTCTGTTTCTCAGAGTTGTAATGCTCATTGTTACTGGATCATTGTTAGGCATGTCAAAAACTGTTGTTACCCCGCCTGCCGCGGCTGCTGCTGTTCCGCTGTAAAAATCCTCCTTGTACGCTTTTCCTTCATCTCTAAGATGCACGTGAACATCAACCAACCCTGGCAAGACTAGAAGATTCTTAAGATCTATCTTTGTATCCGCTTTGGGCATGTTCGTCTCTTTGCCTATTTTGAAAATCTTGCCATTGTCAATTGCAATGCTGCAGTCCACTATTGTCTTGTCTATATAGGCTTTCGCATTCCCTAAGACAGAGTCGATAACCAAGTTTATCACTCTTTTCATTTGAATAACATAGAATAATGTGTTAAAAGTTTACTCAATTATCTTGAAGAAGTCTCTTTCCGTTACTATGCCAATGAGTTTTCCAGTTTGGACTACTGGCACGGCGCCTATGTCTTTTTCTCGCATTAGTTTTGCTGCTTGACCCAC
>Ga0315280_10002956_pt1 | contig 26749 bp, 18 predicted proteins | sample YL17G06_40_MG_FD_203697 | JGI IMG/M metagenome (GOLD analysis project Ga0315280, IMG submission 203697) | Sediment microbial communities from Yellowstone Lake, YNP, Wyoming, USA - YL17G06_40 | ecosystem: Environmental > Aquatic > Freshwater > Lake > Sediment | place: USA: Wyoming | collected...
CAAAGAGAATCCCAAATGCCACGAAGGCGTGCTCGTCGATCCAGGCGGTGCCCCGGCGGCCCTCGTCGAGCCAGTCGCGCTCTCCCCTCTCGAACTGCCCGGGACCCACGCCGTAGGGCTCCAGATCGGTGTGGTGGTGGGGACCCAGCAGGTTTCGCAGGCTCCCACACAGCTCCACCACCAGCTCGTTCTCCCCCACCCTTAGCGCGTCCCCCGTAGCGAACTCGAAGGGGGCCCAGCATCTCGTGCCCAGGTCGACACCGTTCACAAGCACGCGGAGCCCGATCGCCGCGGGGCGCTCGAATGACAGCAACAGCTCCTGACCGGTCGGCAGTTCACCGGTCGTGAGCGTCTGGGACAGCCGCAGCCGTCCGGCGTAGAACGGATAGCCGGCGGTCACACACTCTCCGTCCTCAGTCTCGAACCTGGGCTCGATCAGCTTGAACGGCCCGCCGCTCACCCTCGTATTCCGCTCGGCCGCGACCCAGCCGCTGGCGCTCTCCACCTCGAAGCGCCCCCGTAGGTACACAGACTCAAGCTCCGTCTCCGGGCGGGCCCTGTTGCCCACCGACTCGTGGACCGGCTCGCCGGTCAGGTTGGAGCGGGGCGTGAAGGTGGTCGTCAGCTCGATGGAGTTGGCGCCCCGCCGCACCCACCGGTCGATGGCGACCCGGCGGAAAGCCTGGTCGAGCCAGGGCCCGCGGCTCAGGCTCTCGATGTGCTGTCCGTTGATCGAGATCCTCATCGTCTCCGGCGATTCGAGCACCAGCTCAAGGTCCGACCTGTTGGGCTCAACGTCGAGATCGAAGTCGAACCTAAGGTGGACCGTCGCCTCCTCAGGCCGCTCCTCGAGCAGACGCTGGAGGTGGATGACCTCGATCGGGTCTGACCAGTCCTCGCCGGGCAGACGCCAGCAGCACCGGTCGAGCGTGATGGCGTTCAGATCGAGCGGCTCTATGCGCCACGGGGGAGTGATCTCGCCCAGTACGCGGCGATGCGGCCCAGGTTCGGGGGCCGCGTGGGGCTTGCCCTCCTCAACGAACAGCAGCACGGATTCCATCGGAGCCAGCGACAGCGTGACGGCACACGCATCTCCCGACTCCCGACAGGGCAACGCCCGTGCCGCGCCGGTGTCGGGACAGAGCCTGTGCACCAGTCCCTTGACGGGTAGCAACGCCTCGAACTCAACACCGTACAGGGGGCTGGTGTTGGCCAGGAAGAACACGTGGCCCTCGGGACCGATGCGGTGCGTCGCCGCAATGAAGTCGGTCCCGTGCCCATCTAGGATCACCCCCGGGCCGGTCGCGTCCGACTCGTCGATCGCCCTGGCCAGATCGTGCGGGTCGAGCTCGATGTGCGTGGCGCGCGAGAGCAGCTCCAAAGCGGAGTCGTCCGCCACTCCGTCAATGAACGTGGGGTCCTCGCCCACCGAGATGACTGCTCCCCCGGCTTCCACGAACTCATTGAGAAGCCCGAGCACGGGGCGGCTGATAGTCGTCATGGGGGGCACGATCACGAGTCGGTAAGCTGCCTCGCCCACTCGCAGCGCCTGCCCCTCCACGCGCCCGTGCCGGCGCATCATGCGCTCGTCGCCGTAGTCGAAGTCGCGCTGCATATGGACGAGTAGCCGGCTCAGCTCCTCGAAGTCGCTCCAGACGCCTTCAGCTTGCCCGTAGTCCGTCGCGTCCCACAGCATCCAGGCGGTCGAGATCGGGTGCAGGACCAGGACGTCGATCGCCGCGTCGCCCCAGGTCAGCGCCATCAGGCTGCGCGCGAACCTATCGTTGAGCAGCTTGTAGAGGTCAGGGAAGTAGGGCTGCTGGACGTGGAGCGACGGCGGGTAGTCGCGCTTGCGGCAGCCGCGAAGGCTGTAGAGCGAGAGGTGCTGGCACACGAGCGAGACACCCAGAGCGAACTGCCACTCGGCGATCCACTTGAGCTCTTCGAGCGACACGTTCCACCCGGCGCAGCCGAACATCTCCGACAGTACCCGACGGCCGCCCATCTGCCGCGCGACGCTGCTGACCTGCTTGCACAGGGCGACCGTTCCGAGCTGGCGGCTGAGGTGGTCGATGCCGGGGATGCTCATGTACTCGTAGTGCGACATCGCCGCGCCGCAGTGGGCCGTCTGGGAGAGCAGCGTGTCCTCCGCCATGACGTGACCGGTGAAGTCGAGGTCGTGCGCGTCGCACCACTCGCCGATCTGCTTGCTGAAGCCCTCGACGAAGAGCTCGCCCGCGGTCGCGTAGTAGTGATGGCGCACCGTGGAGTAGTCGCCCACCTCGTCGAACAGCGAGGGGAGGTCGTCGACAAGGTCCCGGGCCCACATTCGCGTGTAGGCTTCCGGCAGAGCGAAGGACCAGGGGAGAGGATGATACTGCGGCTCATCCGTGAAGATCCCCGGCACCGTGCCCCGGAACGCGCCCCCGAAGTGCTGAGCGAACCGTGCGGCGTACGGCTCGTACTGCTCCCTGATGAAGGCGCGCGTCACCTCGGGAGAGAGAAGATCGACGTACTCGGTCGCCTGGTACGAGAACCGAACGACTCGTGTGGTTCCCTCCGGTGCCGGGCCGACGAACCGCGTGAACTCCGGGCCGTCGAGCCCCTCGGCAACCGCGAAGCGCGCGATCTCCCGTGGATCGTCTTCCAACTCCTCGGGCGGAAGGTCGTCCCAGGCTAGCCCCTTCTGCAGGTACTCCTCACCCAGGGCCGGCACCCGTCCTCCGGCCGACCCACTCGGCCAGCAGTCCTCGTCGTACAGCCAGGCGCCGAAGTCTAGAGCCTGACCCTCGTCGATGCAGGCCGCGATGCACGCCATCCATTCGTCCCCCATGTACAGGGTCTCCAGGCCGACCCGAGCGTGCATGAAGGCGCCACCCAAGCCCGCAGCCTTCATGGCCCGCACCTGCCGCCTCAGCTCGTCGGGATCCATCCTGTCGTTCCAGGACCAGAAGGGGATGCCACGGAACTGAGGCCCATCTTGGCCCGCCTCGGCGAACGCGCGTAGGAACTCCTTCACGGTGCCGGTCACCAACCTTCTCGTACGGGCCGAACCGCCGGTGAGCAGAGCTTTGGGCGCATGGAGCGCCGCCGGCGTGCCGTGCACGGCTAGATGTCGAATCTCACCCAGGGGTCTAGATACTCCGACCAGCGCCTCGCCCGATAGGCCGCGAGGAAGGTCGGCAGGTTGATGTAGGGCGTGTACCGGGGCCGGCGCGGCGGCTTGAGCAGCCGCAGGCCTACTTCCTTCGGAGCCCGGTCGCCCTTGAGGTTGTTGCACTTGATGCAGCATGTGACCAGGTTGGCCCAGTCCGTTCTGCCGCGCCTGGCCCGGGGGATGACGTGGTCGATCGTCAGAGGGACGTCACTGCGTCCGCAATACTGGCATGTGTGATCGTCACGCGCGAAAACGCTCTTGCGCGTGAGCTTCAACTCCGGCATAGGCCGCTTGACCTGGTACACCATCCTGATCACGCTGGGCGCCGGGAAGCATACAGTGGGGGAGCGAACGACCGCGCCGTTGTGTTCGAGTACCTCAGCCTTCGATTTGAGGATGAGTGCGACGGCCCTGCGGACGGTCGTGACGTTCAGCGGCTCCAGGCTCTGATTGAGAACCAGAACAGGCTCTCCCATGGCGGGCCCGCGGTGTTGTGGCACCGATTGTAGGGGACGCGGACAGGCTTGCTTGACCACCCCCGGGGCTTAAACTGGGCGAAGTATAGCGCGGTCGGGCGAGGCTGTAAAGGCCGGTGTCGCCGAGCATTGTGACGGCCCAGGGGAGGGAGGCATCTCGAAAGCGAGAGCCTCGCGGACACTGGGTCCGCGAGGCTCTCAGACTATCCGGCTCACCTGTCGGTGAACTAGAAGGTCCACTTCGCCGAGGCGGCGGCCAGAGCGCCAACCTGCTGGACCGCGCCGTTCAGGCCGGCCGAGCGGTAGGTGAAGCCCAGGTCGACGTTGATGTCGAAGTCGCCGGCCACACTGATGTCGGTTCCGAGAACGGCAGTGATGCGGTTCGCGTTCACGCCACCCTCGCGGATGACACGGGCACGCCAGTCGCGATCGCCGTCATGGTAGACGACATCGGCCCACGCCGCGGACTCGCCACGGACCATCGGCAGGTCGGAGTGGATGCGATGGTACCAGAAGCCGGGGGTGTACCCGACACCGGCGCCGAAGCCCTCATTGTAGTTCCTGAGGTAGGGGCTGAGCCCGGTCATCGGGTCGGCGCCCGGGTTGTAGCCGGCAGGAGCGCTGCCCGCGCCGACGGTGACATCCCAGTCGTCGTTGCGGACAATGTCGGCCCTGGCAACCCATCCGATGTTCGCCGTGTTGAGGGCGTTCGGACGGAGGCTGACCTCAGCCTTGATCTCCTTGTCGTTGTCCCACACGTAGCGGGCATCGACGCCGACACGACCGAACTGCTGGTTGGCGGTGAGGCCGCCATAGCCGGTGGTGTCGTTCCAGACCCAGGTCAGGCCGGCGTAGAGGTCGCTGCCGATGTCATCGCCAAGGCGGGCGACGAGATGCGGCGCCGTGCCCATGCCGCCACCGACATAGAGCTCGGCCTCCTTGATGGACCAGTCACGGTTCTGGATGAGGATGCCGTCGGTCGAACGGGCGTCGGTGTTCCAGGTCAAGCCATAGCCGTACTTGGTGTACTGGCGGCCGAACTTGAGGTCGCAGTCTACGCCCAGAACGGTCGTGTCCTTAACCTGGACCCAGGCCTCATCCGGCACCACAAACGTGCGGAGGGGCAGGCCGTTCATGTCCTCGAAGAGGACGACGCCGGCCGTGGTCTTGGAGTTGATCTTCTTGTAGAAGACCAGGGTCGTCTCGAGCGCCTGGAACATGTTCAGGCGGTTCACGAGGTTCGCGGGGATCGTCAGGCGGCCACCGGAGACATTGACGCCAACGTCCGTCGAGAGCACACCGGTCACAACATCCGGCTTGTCCTCCAGAGCCTTGACCCGGCCCTCGAGCTTGTCGATGCCCTCCGACAGATCGTCGAGGCGATTGTTGATCTCCTCTAGCTCGGGGTTGAGCCAGTCCTTCAGCTCCTGGACCTTCTTGTCAAGAGCGGCGGAGTCGACGAGCTTGCGCGCGTCGATGTCGCTCTTGATGAGACCCTTGACCTTCTCGTAGTCAACCTTGCCCTCGGGTCCGACGGCTCCGGCGGGGCCGACAGCGCCTGCCGCGCCCTTTGCTCCCTCGGTACCCTTCGGACCGGCGGGGCCCGCGGGGCCGGTGTCACCCTTGTCGCCCTTGGCACCAGCGGCACCGGGGGTCCCGGGTGTGCCAGGCGGGCCCGGGGTGGCCTTCATCTCCTCAACATGCCAGAGCATCCGGGCGAGCGCCACGGCGAACTCGTAGCGGGTGAGGTTCCGGTTGCCCTTGAAGGTCCCGTCGGGGTAGCCCTCGAGCAGGCCGGCATCGTACAGCTCCGCGATCGCGTCGTACGCCCAGTGATCCCACGGAACATCCGGGGGAACCGGGCCGCCGGCTACGGTGGTTACGCCGGTGTCCCAGTCGGCCGTGGCCGCAGGAACAAGGACTAGCGCACCTAGCGCGGCAACTACCACTGCAAACAGCATCGTACGCATGTGTGTTTTCCTCCTACAATACAGCACCGCTCACACTACGGCAGGAACGCGCGCGCTCGTAGGGGGAAGGCTCCACTCAGCCTCGGATGCTCGATCGGCCCGTATGAGTGTCCATGTTTCCTCACTTGGCCTGCTCCGCATCTGCCGGCTTCATCAAGCCTCCCGCTTGTCTACCGCTCCTTTCCGCGCAGTTTGCGTCGCTGCCAAGAGCACAGCCAACCCGAGAAGATAGCATATCGACAAGCGGCGATCAACCACTTACCGGGCGAATCGGCCACCGCCATGCCGGGCCGGTTCGCACCATCTTCTCGGCGTTATCCGTGTGTTCTGCCCATCGAGGCCGGCCACCTCCTCGGGCCGAACTGATTCTCACACGTTCTAACCGCGTCCAATGTTCCGCTGGTTCATGCCCGCGGTGCACGTCAGGGCCACGTCAGTTCGGCGGATTCGCGCACCTCAGACCGGATCTCCCGCCCTCCGACCAGCAGACGCACAGTGAGCGGACGCTTGCCCTGATGGGTGACTGCCAGGCTCTTTCCGCGAGCGATGTCGAGGTCGACCTCGTGGGCACCGATGCGCAGCGCGGTCAGCCTGACCTCCGGGACTGACGCGGGAAGCGACGGGCTTACCGTCAGGCAGTCGTGTGGGGCGTCCGGCTCGATCCCCAGCATGCCGCAGATGACGGGCAGCACCACCGCTGCCTCGGACGAGGCCGATAGAACGGCGCCTCGCGTCTCGGTCCCGTCCGCGGACACGAACTGTGGCATCCGTCCGAAGGCCCCGGCGCCAGCCAGCCGGACGTTGCTCTCCAGCAGGGCTAGGCCACGCTCCGGATCGCCCGCCCGGAACGCGGCCGTTGCCGCCCACGCCGTAGCGAGCGGCTGAACCGTCGCGTTATCCGTGTCATCGGCCCACGGCACCGGCAGGAGACCGCCCTGCGGTTGGGCGTCCACCGCGGCGCGAGCCCGCGACTCCCAGCCGGCCAGTTCCGCCGCGCGATCCTGCAGCCCGAGGACGGAGACCATGTCGAGAACGGCCTCGACGGCCGACAGCGACAGCGCATCGCCGGCGTCGCGCCCCTTCAGCCAGTCCAGCGCCCTCACCGCAGCGTCCTTGTGGCGGCGCACCAGAGCTTCGTCCCCGGTCCACCTCCACAGCCAGCGGAGGTTGACCAGAAACAGTGAAGTGGCGTCGGCGCCCTCGTACCGGCACCGGTCTCCCGCGTAGCGCCCGGCGGGGGACACCATCGAAGGGATCTGCCCTCTCGAGTCCCCATCGCTCGCCTGGTTCCGGCCCAGGCAGTCCAATGTGGCCGCCGCGGATGCAACCTGGCCCACAGCCGATGCTGCCGTCGATGCCCAGGCTGAGTCACGTCCATCCCACCAAGCACAGCCGGGCTGGTTGCCTGTGCCCGAGGGGCCGTAGCCGGCCACCAGCCCCGCGCCGACGGACGTCAGATCGACCGCGCACGCGGCGAGGCCGGCCTTCGCCCATGCGAAGGCTGCGTCAAGCGAGTCGAGTCCGGTGCTCAGCTCGCACCGGTCCGTCGCGTCTCGGTAGCCCTCGCCCGTCTTGCGAAGGTAGAAGTCCCAGTTCCTGACCAGCTCGGCGGCGATCGACACTGCGTCGCTGGCTGTTCCGACAGAGCCCACGAACGCGAGAACGAGTGGGCCGGCTGCGGGGAACCTCGCCGATACCCCGTCGGGCGCGTCCCGCTGCACCAGCCGGAGGATCGGTGCGTTGGCCTTCACGGCTCCGAAGAGCGCGGGACCTCCCTCGAGTGCGTTGAACAGGACGCCGACCTCCGTGCCCTCACAGGCGAACAGGGGAGAGATGCCGTCGCTACGGCCCGGCCACAGTACTCTTAGCGACAGGGTCAGCTCTATCTGCGCCACGGCCCCATCGCCCAGGCCGTCGGGCTCCAGAACCATGACGACCGCGGGCTTGTCGGCCGGCACGAAGACGGTTCTGGTCACCTTGCCCTGTGGCAGCTCGTGCACCGAGATCAGGCGCTCGGGACGCACTTCCACGGTGGTGCAGACCTCGTCCAGGCTGACCGGGGGCCCCGTCGCAGGCCGGATGGCCACGTGCACGACATCGAAGAGCTTCACCGGGTACGTCCACACCTCGAAGTCTCCGACCTCGCCACCAACGGCGAAGGCACGGGACCCCGCGCACACGAACGGCCGGCCCAGGTCCTCGGACCGCGAAATGACGAGCGGAGCGCAGTACGCGGCTCCGCATGTCACCAGAGCGACGAGGGCCCATGTCTTCAACATCACGAGCGGCACCTCCCACAGCCCGCTGGTGGGCTGTCTCACCTGCTTAGATTCCCGAGTCGCCCGCGCGCCCCTCGCACCTCACTGTTGTTTGCGGGAGAAAGGCGGTGTTGCTGAGCGGCTGAGAACGGGTACACGGGTGAATAGGGGGTAGGTGACAGGCGGGCGCACCACTGCCCGTCGCTCCCTGCCCGCTTCGTCCCATCTTCCAGAGACGTGGCGCACGCAGGAGGATAAGGTCCCCCGCCAAGAGGAAAACACCCACGGAGGTGAGACCGGTGGAGCCCGCTGTGGAGCTCACCGACGACGATCAGCGCAAACCGGACGCGACCCGCCCGGCTCCGTCCGGCACTGCCGACGCCCAAGCCTTGCACGAGCGGCCTGCCACTGCGGGCCTGCGACAAGAGCGGCGCAAGCGCGCGAGCCAGCTACTGTCCGTCATCGACATTCTGTCCGCAGTTGCCGCGCTGGCGGCGGTCCACTTCATCTTCCCTGAGCCATTCGCGTTCGACACCGACCTCGAGCGATGGTTCCCGCTGCTCTACGTCCTGTTGGCGCTCCTCACGCTCGGCAAGCTAGGTTCTTACTCCCTGTCGACCATCTCCTCCGGCTGGCAGCACGCCGCGCGCGTGATCCTGTCTCACCATTCAGCCGCGGCCTGGCTGTGGCTGATCAAGCTTGTGCCGGCGGGCGGGTACGGTCAGGACATGCGCTTCTGGCATCCTGCGCTCTACCTGGTACTCGCCACGATCGGCTGGACCGTCAACCTGAGCCTCCGTATGTCCTTGCACCTGACACGCCTGAGGGATGCGTTTACTGAGCACGCCCTTGTCTTGCACGCGTCCGAGGACGCCGAGCAGGTCAGGCAGCTCTTGGACGAACTGGAGAAGAAGAAGCCCCGGGTGAGGGTCGTCGGAGTCAAGGAGCCCGCCGACCTGGCCGTGGGAGGCGCCCCCGCGCCGGTAGGCGCCCTGCTCGACGTCGTGCGTCAGGTCGAGGCCGACACCGTCGTGGTCGGCATGACGAAGGGCGTCGACGACCGCACTTACGTCGCGCTGAGCCTGTGTTCGGAGGAGGGCGTACGGGTCGTCAGGGTGCCTGAGTACTTCGAGGAGTGGGTCGAGATGGTCCCACTCGAGTACGTGAACAACGCGTGGCGACTCTACGGCTTCACCCATCAGGTCGATCCGTACTACGCCGCGGTGCACCGCATGGTCGACATGGTCGTCGCTGCGCTCGGACTCGTGCTGCTGACCATTGTGTTCGTGCCGGTGGCCATTGCGATCAAGCTGACCTCGAGGGGGCCGGTCATCTACACTTCCGAAGACCCGAGCATGATGCGGGTCGGGCTGGGTGGACGGCTGTTCAAGATCTACAAGTTCCGCACCATGACCGAAGAGGCCGCCCTGGCGGTCAGCAGGCAGAAGGAGGACGAGGACCCGCGGGTCACCAAGATCGGACGCCTCCTCCGCAAGATGAAACTCGACGAGCTCCCCCAGATGTCGAACGTGCTGCTCGGCCAGATGAGCGTCGTCGGGCCGAGGCCCATCTGCGCGAGCGAGGACCAGGAGATGATCGAACAGGTACCGCTGTACCATCTCCGACGGCTCGTCCGCCCCGGACTAACCGGGCTCGGCCAAGTCGCCTACGGAACCGCGAAGCTGCCGGAGGAACACCTGACCCGGCTGCAGTACGACCTCTACTACATCAAGTACCGCTGCTTCGCCCTCGATATGGAGATCCTCGCGAAGACGCTGCTGGTCTGCTTTGGGCTTAGGCATCACTGACGCGCCGCCGCAGGGCGTTCCGGGCGCCCTAGTCGAAGCTTACCCCGATCGGGCCCGCCACACCGTCGGCGCCCCAGACAACGCCCTCCGTGTGTGCCCAGTTGGCGACACTACGGACTGCCGTGTCGGTGCTCGACCGGACCCAAGTGCCGTCCGCCAGCCGGATCGCCAGGGTGATGTTGCGGAACTTCCAAGCATCGCCGCCGCCCTCGGTCCGCACGGTCACCTCGTTCGCGCGCCGCACGAGCCGGCACTGGTCTGGCGATAAGTCGATGGCCTTCAGGCGCCACGAGTCCGAACCGGTCACCGGCACCTGCGCGATGCGAGTTCCATTGAGGTCGATGTACTTGGCCGCATACTCGCCGGCGTTCGAGCCGAAGACATCGATGCGGAGCTTCGCCGCGGTGACGCCGGCCAGCTCTGCGTCCGTGACGGGGCGCTCAGCGGTCGCCGTCGTCCCCGCAGCTACCGGCGCGTAGATCGCGTCCTCGGTGCAGAAGCGGCCGAGGTCGGCGCCGTGGAGCTCCAGCATCTGCCCCCCGCCGGCTTCGAGCTCGAGCCTGACCGTGCGGCCCACCACCGAACGCGACCACTTGCCGTCCGGCACTTCGATTCCCATCACGCCGGGGCAGAACCTGAGCGTTACGGTGCGGGGCGGCTCTCCTCCGTACTCCTTGCTCGTGCGGCAGTTCACGACCATCACGACCGGCTTCTCGCCCGGGAGCGTGAGGACTCCGGCGATCAGGTCATCGTCCATCGCCTCGATCAGCTTCCCACGCCCCGGCTCCGCCAGCGCTTCGGCCGAGCGCGCGGGCTCATCGCTCGGCAGGGCGAACGGCCACACGGAGTCCTTCGCGCCGAACGCGGTGCCGAACAGACCGGTCGACGTTCGCCCCATGACCATCGGCCCCCACGATGCGATGCGGTGGTTCGTCTTCTTCGCGACGGAGTACATGGGCGTGAGCGCGGCCTGCGCCTCAGCCTCGGTCGTGTAGTTGCCGGTCCATTCGAGCGACCCGCCACCGTAGCAGAAGTACCAGATGCCCTGCGCGCCGTATGCGACGGCCGCGTACGCGGGGAAACGCAGGAGCGAGTCGCTCGGCAGGTAGGTCATGTCGGAGTGTCTCGCGGGATCGGGTTCGCCGTTGGCCGCGTTGAACATCGGCCAGAACAGCACGCCCTTGTCCCTGCACTGGCGGCTGAAGGACGCATAGGTCGCGGCATAGCTGCGCGCGTGCTCCTCGGCCGACTGGCCCCAGTTGTAGAGAGTCGGATAGATCTGGGGGTCCTCGATCGGGTTGTTGCTCGCGGCCAGGTTGTCCGGCGCGATCCAGCCGCACAGCCACGGGAACAGGTGCGGTGGGCCCTGGTCGTGCAGGAACTTGGTGCATGCGGCGGCCCGGTTCGACACAGCCCCCTGATCGTCGCCGATCATGAAGCCCGCCATCGCGGGATGGTCGCCAAACCTCGAGTAGAGCCACCTCATCTCCTCGATGCTCGCCGGGTGGTGTAGCGGGTGCGGATCGACCTCGCCCATCGCGCCACCCCAGGGCTGGTCGTTCTTGGTGTACGTATCGAACATGACCCCGAGGCCGTGCTTGTGGCAGAGGTCGAGCTCCTCCTTCGCCTTGATCGGGCTGCCGTAGTCATCCATCTGCATGTAGCGCCCGGTCATGACGACGTTGAAGCCGCACTCCTTGTACAGCCTCACCTCGGCCTCCGTCGCGTTGGGTCCCCACCAGGCGCCAATGACGAAGTCCTTGAACCTGAAGTCCCAGTTCCCGCGCGGCGGGGCGTCAGCCGGGCCCTGGGCCATACCGACGGTGGCGAGCACCGACGAGGCGATCGCGGTCGCGCACGGCGAGAGGCGCATGGACTATCACCGACCCTTCACGCGGCGTATTCGCGCCCGGGCGGGCCATTCCGCCCTCGTGGGCGATGTAAGTGGTTTCATCCCGCCGCCCACTCGCCACAGCGGGACAAGGCCGGGCGCCCCTCTGCGGCGAAGCGTCGTGCGGTGACCGAGATCACCGTCACCGACAGCGGGGTGTGACGAATGCGGTACTTGTGGATCGCGGGTCTTCTGGTCCTCGTAGCGGCGGCGTCGGCGCGCGCGGACGACAACGTCCGTGCGCTTCTAGTCACCGGCGGTCACGACTTCGACCGGCCGGCATTCGAGGAGATGCTCGCGGCGATCGAGGGCGTCTCCTTCACTGAGGTAGCTCAGCCGGACGCCGCAGCTTGGTTCGCCCCGGACAAGAGGGACGCGTACGACGTGATCGTTCTCTACGACCTCTGGCAGGACATCACGGATGAAGGCAAGCGCGATCTGCTGGAGACGATCGAGTCCGGCAAGGGCGTGGTCGTGCTTCACCACGCGCTCGGGTCGTACGACACGTGGGAGGAGTGGCACAGCGCGATCGGCGGCCACTTCTACATGGCGGACGCGGTCGTTGACGGCGAGGAGCGGGCGGCGAGCACTTGGCGAGAGGGCGTCGACATCGACGTCACCGCCGCAGACACCGATCATCCGATCACGCGCGGCATCGACCCGTTTGCGATCCATGACGAGGTGTACGGCGGGTTCTGGGTGTCGCCGGAGGCGCACGTCCTGCTCACGACCGACAACCCGGAGAGCGGGCACGACATCGCATGGACACACGAGTTCGGGAAGGGCCGCATCGCCTGCATCCAGCTCGGCCACGGCGCTGAGGCGTACGGTCATCCGACCTACCGCGAGCTGCTGCGGCGTGCGGCGATGTGGGTCGCCGGGCGGCTCGAGTAGCCGGCGCTACTCCGGTGCATCCGGGTAGTTCGGGCTGTAGAGCATCCCCTTCGCCCTGATGCCCAGGTCCCCGTCCACGACGTACGGCTCCCCTCGCTCGGCGAGCGTCTCCACCATTCGCGCCCGCCACTCGGCGACGAGAGTGGCGCTCTCCGGGTCGAGCACGAGGTCGTGGACTTCGTGCGGGTCGGCCTCGAGGTCGAAGAGCTGCTGCTGCCCCGTCGGGGCGTAGTAGACGTACTTGAAGCGGCCGTCCGTCACCCCGGTCCACTGGTTCTCCGGCCAGTAGCACGTGGAGTGCTCCAGATCGAGCGTTCCCCGCCAGTCGCTCGTCTCGGCGGTCACCAGCTCTAGGAGGCTCCGGCCGTCGAAGCGCGACGGGTCGTACGAGCCGTTCGCGGCAGCAAGGCAGGTGGGCAGCACATCGCGCAGCTCCACGAGCTCGCTCACCCGCCTCCCCCTCTCGGCCGACACGAGCCACTCGGGCCACCGAACCAGCATCGGCACCCGGGCCGACGCCTCGTACGCGAAGGTTTTGCGCCACAGGTAATGGTCGCCCGTCATGTCGCCGTGGTCCGAGGTGAACAGGATGAGCGCGTCATCCAGGAAGCCGCGCTTCCGTAAGACGTCGAGGATGCGTCCGATCTGGTCGTCGATGAAGGCAACGGACCCGTAGTACCCCTGCCTGGAGCGCCTGACGACCTCAGGTCCGAGATCGCCGCGCGCGAGATCGTCGGGGAAGGACTCGCGTCCGCGCATCGCATTGGGCTCGGCCCAGTCGCCGAGGTACGCTGGGGGAATGTCGGCGTCGGCGTACCTGTCGAAGAACCGCCGCGGGGGGTCGTACGGGCTATGCGGCCGGGCGAAGGAGACCTTGAGGAAGAAGGGCTGACCGGCCTCGTAGCCCTCCAGGAACTCCACGGCGCGGTCGCCGGTCCAGCGAGTCGGGTGTAAACGCTCCGGCAACGCGTACGGCGCGGCGCGGTGGTCGTTCCAGCCGATCGCGGTGGCGTCCGGGTCGCGGCCGGGTGCCGCCTCTCTGAACCACTTGCGGTAGTCACTCTCGAAGTCGGGCGCTTCGACCCGCCCTGACTCGTCCAGGATGGTCTGATGGAAGCCGTGCGGGTTCCGCTGCGGGTGGTAGTGCATCTTCCCGATGCCGAGTGTGTGGTAGCCGGCCTCGCGCATCATCTGCGGCAACTCGTTCTCGTACCGCACGGCCACCTGTCCGTACCCCAGCATCCCGTGATGCCACGGAGTAAGGCCGGTCAGCAGGCCGGAGCGAGCCGGGGTACAGGACGGCGTCGACGAGTAGGCCCTATCGCACAGGATCCCATCGCGAGCGATCCGGTCGAGGTTCGGGGTAAGCACACACGGGTGTCCCGCCGCGCCGAGGCAGTCGGCGCGGAACTGGTCGGCCATCAAGAGCAGGACGTGCGGCTGACGCCGCGGCTGCGCGGACATCGAGGCCCCTCCCAGGGCCGCCGCCACCCCCGCACTTGTGACACCGATGAACCGGCGTCGCGTGTAACCAGGCATGTTGGGCTCCGAGGTTCGGCCCGCGTCCGGACGCGGTGCCGCGAGCCGTAGTCGCCCGGGGCGTGTTCCGGCGATCGCCGCTTGTCACCTGTTCGGCGCCGGGCCCGGCCGGGGCAGGAGTCCTGGTAGGGCCGCCGCATCCCGGGGAGATTCCCCCCGGCCCGTGGTGATTCCGCGCACGAATGGGGTAACATATTGGTGGGAGGGGATTCCCCTCGAGGAACCTGTGGCCGCGGGAAGCCGTCCGTTGGCGATCCGCACCGTGCGTACGGTACCTCCCGGGCCACCTTGCCGGTGCCATGCGTCGCGTACGCGCACCGGCGCGACCTCGCGCCTTGGGCGCGTGGGGGTGACGAGTTTGAAGGTGTTTATCACCAGCAAGGCACTGCTTGTCGCAGTGGGCTTGCTCTTGATCTTGTCTGTCACATCCGCCTGGGCCTCGGTCACGTATACCGGGACATTGACCACCGCCGACGGCCTTACAGCGTCCGCGTCAGGGGCGTGGAGCAGTGCAGCGCTCACGTTCGCGGCATGGCAGCTCTCCGACTCCTACTGGCACTACGAGTACACGGTGGGGAATGCTACTGCGACGAAGAGCGTCAGCCACTTGATCGTTGGCGCTTCCGCCGACCTGACTGAACCGGACGTCAGGAACTTACAGGTCGACGGCGAGCCGGCGGGTTTCGATCTCGACACGTTCGGCGACGAGGGCGGATCGAATCCGTCCATACCGGGTGATGTGTACGGCCTGAAGATCGGCGGGACCAGCCTCCCACAGACGTTCAGCTTCGAGTCGCTCAGGGCCCCGGCATGGGTGAGCGCCTACGCCAAGGACGGCAAGGATGGCGGCGTCGACCAGTTCCTGTACACCACAGGTACGCCCTGGGGATCTGTGACCGACGCGGCTATCCCGGGCGACTTCGTCTGGAATGGGAGCGAGTACAATCCGGACGACGACCACCACGGCTGGGTCCTCGGCCCCGACTCAAAGGACGCTCCCGGCGTGCCCGCGCTTGCGCTGCTCGGCGCGGCGCCGTTCGCGGCGTTCGTGTCCCGGAAGCTCCGCCGGGGGTAAGCGCATCTATTGCCATGTAAGGCTAGAGGCCCCGGCATCGGTGCGGCGGGGCCTCTTCTCTTTGGCAGCTCCGGCCATGTCTATCCGCGGAGCACCTTCAGCTTGGCCTTCATCGTGTCAAGGTCGAGCAGGACGCAGGTCGGGTCGCAGTCCGGCACTCCGCCGCACCCGCCCTCCCACCGCCCATGCCCCAACCCCCCGCACGCTCTATCGCAAGAGCCTGAAGAGCCTTGACAATTCCCCTTGCAGGCGTGCGAAAAACTGGTATGCTGAGCATTGGTGTCATGGGTGTGGTCTGGCGGGGGGGAGCCGCGTCGGTCCCCCCGCACAGCGCACTATCGGTCCGCATTGGCGGGCCCGCACTGAGGAGTGTCCGGGCTGGCGCCTGGGGCACTACCTGCCACTCTTTTCTACATGGGGATGGTGTGATGACCGTGCGTAGGGCAGTGCTACCTGCCATGCTCGCGCTTGTGGCGTTGGTGGGTCTTCAGACGCAAGCAGAAGCTAGCTCGATTCTGGGTTCGGCGTGGGACTTCGGGGTCCTGGGTGGCTCGACCGTAACGAACACTGGCCCCTCCGTCATCTACGGCGACCTGGGTGTCAGCCCAGGTACCGCGATAACCGGCTTTCCGCCGGGAATCGTGTACGGAACGGAACACCCGGGGGATGCTGTGGCGGCTCAGGCCCAGACTGACCTCACCACCGCCTATAACGCGCTGTGGGGCATGGACGTCACGGAGGATCTGACCGGTCAGGATCTGGGGGGTCTGACGCTTCTGCCGGGTGTCTACAGCTTCGACACATCGGCTCAACTGACAGGGACCCTCACGCTCGATGCCAACAACGACCCCAATGCGCTCTTCGTCTTCCAGATGGGAAGTACCCTCACGACCGCCAGCTACTCGTCCGTTCATGTGATCAATGCCCCGTCTGAGAACTTCTGCGATAAGTACTTCGTGGTCGGGAGCTCCGCCACTATTGGCACGTACACGGACTTCGAGGGCAGTATCCTCGCGCTCGAGAGCATCACCCTGAACACTGGCGCGGACATCTGGCTCGGCAGTGCCCTGGCGCGGAACGGTGCAGTGACGCTGGATACCAACACGGTAACCAGGTGCCCCGGCCTGCCAGCGCTTGCGCTGCTCGGCGCGGCGCCGTTCGCGGCGTTCGTGTCTCGGAAGTTCCGTCGCCGGTAGCCGGCGCATTCCCAAGCCAACGTAACAAGAGGCCCCGGCACCGGTGCGGCGGGGCCTCTTCACTTTGGCGGCTCCGGCCGTTCCTATCCGCCGAGCACCTTCAGCTTGGCCTTCATCGTGTCTAGGTCGAGCAGGACGCAGGTCGGGTCGCAGTCGGGAACTCCGCCGCACCCGCCTGGGTTGATGACGAGGCAGCCTCCCACCTCGCGGATCTCCGGCCCGTGCGAGTGGCCGTAGATGACCACGTCGCACATCCCGCTCGCCGCGGCCTCCTCCACGAAGTCCGGCTCATGCACCACCACGATCCGGCGGTCCGACAGCGTGAGCCGCGCCACCCGCTCGTAGACGCTTCCCCAGTCGCCGAATGCCGTGCGGATGCCTTCCCTCTCTCCGTCGTTGTTGCCGAAGACGGCCGTGACGGGGCAGCCGACGTCCTTGAGCCGCTTCACGGAGAAGGGGGCGATGAAGTCGCCGGCATGGATGACATGCTCAACGCCCTTCCGGCGGTAGTACTCGACCGCGGCGTCGATCATGGGTAGCTGGTCGTGCGTGTCGGACAGGATCCCGATCCTCATCGCGCGCTTCCCTCGCCGCCCGCCGGGCCGAAGCCACTCGTCGCTCTCTGTTCGCCCCGGCGTTCGGGTGTCCTGTCCTCCCGCGAGGACGGAGGGGCTTCGGGCGAGAACTGACACGGGGCTATCGGATGGCTTCAGCGTGCACGCGCCGTCGAGCCTGGTCGGAGGGATGTGCGGTGGAAGAGCAGTGGTACATACACGATCGCGGCACGACCTATGGGCCCGTCACCACGGGCGCCGCGTCGGCCTGGCTCTCGCTGGGGCGGCTGACCGGATCGGCGGTCGCCCGCACCGCGGCCGAGGGCGATGAGTGGCGTCCGATCGCCGCTGTCCTTGGCCCAGGCGGATCGGCTCAGAACGTGGACACGGAGCATTACCAACGTGTCGCCGAGACCATCGGCCTCGTGCCTGACATGAAGAAGAAGCACAACCTGGTGCAGGGGATCTTTGTGGGCGTCGGTTCGCTTCTTGGCCTGACCGCCGGAGCTGCGTACGGCGCTCATCGGGGCAGCCGCTACGACATCATCATATGGGCGCTTCTCGGGCTTGTGCTAGGCATGGGCCCGTGTACGCTCGTGACCGGCCTCGTTCTGATGGTCATGGGACTGAAGCGACGGTAGAGGCCAGAGAGGGAGTCAATGATGCGACACAACGCCGAGGTCTGGATGGGAGCAGTGCGAGCCGTGCGGTGCGCGCCGTCAGCCCCGGCCCCTCTCCTCAGGGAGAGGGGTGCTCGAGCTGAGCGAGGGCGGGGTGAGGGCCTGGGCAGGGGCGGCCACGCTGGGCCGCCCCTACTGGTGTTCGCCTTTCTGCTCTCTGCCGTCTGCGCGTCCGCATCCGACGAGGTCGCCCGGCTTGCCGACCGCGACGTGTCGCCCGGCGTCCAATGGTCTGTTAGCTTCCACGGGCCTGCTCCGTCCGCGGAAATGGGACACGCTCGGATCGAAGACGGACGGCTGGTGATCGTGGGCGACCATCAGGCTGACTCGCGTCTTCGCGTCGGCCAGGCCTTTGTCCCGGCTCCGCGTCCCCTGCCGCTTGGGGAGTTCCCCTACCTTACCGTTCGCATCCGAGGCGACGGCAAGGGGTGGTACTACATCCGCCCCCGCGGCTTGGCGGCCGATGGCAAGCCCTGTGAGCTGTGGCACGAGCTCGCCGCCACGGACGACCGCCAGGGCTCGGACTGGGAGACGGCCACGTTCAACCTGCGCGAGCTCGCGCGTGAATGCGGCACCGGAGCCGTCGCGCTCGCGGGTGTCGCCTTTGCCTGCGCCACGGTTGACGGGTCCGACGGGCGAGTGGAGGTGGAGTTCCTCTGCGTGCACAGTGGCCTCGTCCCGAGCCCGAAGCAGCCCAAGGAGACCGACTTCCGCAACAGCCTGGACGACGACGGCAACGGCCGCACCGACGCGGATGACGACGGGTTCGCGACCGCGAGGCCCGGCTGGGTGCTCGCGTACTATCATCCGTGGTTCGGCACTCCGACCGGGCCGACGGCCACCTGGCTCGGCTGGAAAGGCAAGAGGGCGGTCTACGGCGACATGCTGACGGTTCCGCAGTTGGACCCGGACGCCGAGTGGCACGACCCGGAGGTTGTTGTCCCGGGCACGGCCGGCAAGCAGGACATCGCGGCCCCCTACTACCCCCTTGCCTACTGGTCGCACCCGGACTACCGCCCGGGCGCTGCGCTCGACTACGGCGCTACAGGCGGGGTCGATCGCTACGACTGCCGCGACGTCGAGTTCGTCATGGACCAGATCCGGTGCGCCAAGCGCTTTGGCATCGACGGCTTCATCGTCGACATGGGAGGGATCGGGTCGTTCGACGACCAGCTCGCAACCGTGGTGGAGGCGGCCCGCCGCGTGGGTGACTTCAACGTGTCCGCCGTGTACGACTGGTACTACTACAACCCCAGCTTCACGCTGATGGAAGCGAAGTCGCCCGAGGCGATGGCGAGGGACCTGTTCTACCTGAGGCACCGGTTTGGGTCGCAGTCGAGCTGGCTGCGCTCTGGTGGCAAACCCGTCATCTTCGCCAGCTTCATGTCGAGCTCCGGTGTGAGCCTGGACCATTGGCGCAAGGCGGTCGCCCTCAGCGCCGGGGCGCAGGCCCCCGCCGACGGTCGGCTGCTGGCGGTCGCGGGCCGAGCCGTGGACGTGCTGCTGCGCTTCGAGCGCTCGTTCGAGGGAGTGAACAACGACACCCGGCCCTTGCTCGCGGCGTTCGAGCGGGTCTCCTACCTCGACGGGGAGTTCCGCGAGATTGGCGCCCTCGACATCGGCACTGCTACGGCCCGGTCCGCGTTGCTGTCAGGCTGGTCGTTCGACGAGGCTGGCGGCCCGGACGGGACGTTCGCTTGGGCCGCGAGCGACGACCTTGAAGCACGCCTGCGCCTGGAGGTGCCGGAGGGCACGGCCTACGTGAACTTGCGGGGGCCGGGGTTCGTTCAGGACCCGCTGATGTATGAGGTGGTCGTCCGCGGTCGGGTCCACGGCATCGGACGGAAGGGCGCGGGCTCCCGAGAGCACTCGTGCCTGCTTGCAGTCGGCCCGGCCCCGCCCGCGCTCCATACGACAGACGATGACCGGGACTACGCGCTGCTCCTCGACACGAGGCAGTACGCGGCGGCCTTCGATGGGTGCGCGTCCTACGGTGAGTCCGCCATCGCCGCCGGCTGCGAGGTGTCGAGTGGGCTGCGGCTCGTCGGCGCCACAGCGCTGCCAGGGTACAATGACACGGTGATCCGCAATCCCGGCAACGTCGTCTCACGCGACGGCGGCCTGCGCTTCCGCGAGAGCTTCGAGCGCGCCCTGGCAACGCGCCCCGGCTTCCTGCAGATCTGCACGTGGAGCGAGTGGGGCGAGGGCACCGTCATCGAGCCGACCGTGGAGTTCGGGTACACTTACTGCGAGATAGCACTCACCTACTCGCTGATCTACCGCGGGCTGCTGAAGGTCTACGGTGTGCCGAGTCGGTCTGAGCTCACCGTTGAGCGGTACGAGCCCGGGCGGCGCGTCGAGATCTCGTGCACCCGCCCCATCGGTGTGGGGTTCGCCGAGCTCCGCGCGCGATGGCTGGTGACGGACTCGGACGGCACACGCCCTGTCCGCGCTACGGGCGCCGGACTGAGCCTCCGTCTGAAGCCCGGATGGACGAGCCTCGTCAGGGGAGGGGATGACGTCCGCAGTGGACATTGAGTCCGACGTTCTGCCCGCCGAATCCGCGTTGACGCATCCGCTCGATGGCGCGAGCCGGGGGCCTGTCGGGACCGAGCCGCCGGCGAGCATCGTTATCTTCGGCGCCTCCGGTGACCTTACCGCGCGCAAGCTCATGCCCGCGCTCTACCATCTCGACCTGGCGGGCTGTCTCTCTCCTGAGACCATCATCGTCGGCGTCGCGCGAAGGCGGAAGTCGGATGATGCGTTCCGCGAGGAGATGCGCGATTCGGTCGGGCAGCACGCTCGCACCCGGCCCATCGACCCTCGATCGTGGGAACGCTTCGCGCGTCGGCTGCACTACCGAGTCGTCGAGTTCGACACCCCGCAGCACTACGAGGAGCTGCGCGAGTTCCTCGAGGCTCATGAGGCGGAGCACAGCCTCCGGGGGGACCGCGTTTTCTACCTCGCGACCGCGCCGGAGTACTACGAGCTGATCGTCGGGCGTCTCGCGGCCGGGGCGCTGATTAGGCCGTACCGGTCTGACCTGTGGTCGCGGGTGGTGTTCGAGAAGCCGTTCGGCCGCGACATCGACTCCGCGCGAGCCCTGAACAGCCACATCACCGCGTACCTGCGGGAGGAGCAGATCTACCGGATCGACCACTACCTGGGCAAGGACACCGTCCAGAACATCATGGCCTTCAGGCTGGGCAATGGCATCTTCGAGCCCCTCTTCAACCGGCGACACGTCGACCATGTGCAGATCACGGTGGCTGAGGACCAGGGCGTCGAGGGCGATCGCGGAGCGTACTATGACCGGTACGGCGCCGCGCGCGATGTGTTCCAGAACCACGTTCTGCAGCTCCTCTGCCTCATCGCGATGGAGCCGCCCGCCGTGTCCGGCGCAAAGGAGATCAGGGACGAGAAGGTCAAGGTGTTGCGGTGCTTGCGCATGACCGGCGCGTTCGACTCGTGGGCGGTGAGGGGCATGTACGGGCCGGGAGTTGTCGGCGGGCGGCCCGTGCCAGGCTACCGAGATGAGCCCCGCGTAGCGCCGAAGTCCAGTACCGAGACATTCGTGGCCGCGCGCGTCGGGATCGAGAACTGGCGCTGGGCGGGGGTGCCCTTCTACCTGCGAACCGGCAAGCGCATGCCGTCGCGCCGCACGGAGATCGCCGTCTGCTTCAAGCAGCCCCCGACGCACCTGTTCCGCACCGTCGCTTGCGTCGGCGACTACTGCAGGCTCACGCCCGGCCGGCCCAACGCGCTCCTCTTCCGCATCCAGCCGGACGAGGGAGTGCACTTGCTGCTCTCGGTGAAGCGCCCCGGCATGAACATGGAGCTGCATCAGGTTCTGATGAGCTTCCGCTACGCCTCCGCGTTCGCCGACTCCTTGCCTGAGGCGTATGAGCGCCTGCTAATGGACGTGCTTCGCGGCGATCAGACGCTGTTCACTCGCTCCGACGAGATCGAGTACGCCTGGGACTTCCTCACTCCGCTGCTGGATCACTGGGAGGCGAACCCGCCCGCCGACTTCCCGAACTACGCGGCGGGGACTTGGGGACCGCCGGCGGCCGAGCGGCTGCTCGCGGCCGACCCCGGCTGGTTCAACGAGGAGACTTGGTGATGGCGGCCCGGGGCCAACTCCTGGTGTCGAGCGATCCCGCGGCTGCGGCGGCGGAGGCCTTGCGGGACCGTTGTGCCGCGGCGGTCGGTGAGCGTGGGCTGTTCACCCTGTGCTTGTCGGGCGGCGGCACTCCTCGGGCGCTCTACCGTATGCTGGCCGCGGTGCCTTCGTGGATCGACTGGACGCGGACGGCCGTGTTCCTCGGTGACGAGCGGCCGGTGCCCCCGGACCACCCCGACAGCAACTGGGGCATGATAGAGCGCGAGCTTCTGTCGCGCCTGCCCGTCAGGCCCACCGCGCACCGGCTCGTTGCGGAGGCTGACGACCTCGACGCGGCCGCGGCGGACTACGCCCGCCTGATGGCCGACGTGTTGGGCGCGTCGGCCGGGGGCGTACCCATGTTCGACGTCGTTCTGCTCGGCCTTGGCAGCGATGGGCACACAGCGTCTCTGTTCCCAGGCACCGCCGCTCTCGAGGTCCGGGACAGGTGGTACGTTGCCAACAGCGTTCCGTCGCGCGGTGCGACGAGGCTTACGATGACGTTCCCGGTGATCGAGGCTGCCCGTGATGTGCTGGTGCTTGCATCGGGGGCGAGCAAGGCCAGGGTACTCGCCAGCGTGCTGAGCGAACGCGATGATGCTTTCCCCGCGACGCGGCTTGCAGCGCTGCCGCACGTTCGGTGGCTTGTCGACGAGGCTGCGGCCCGAGCACTGTAGTGGGCGCATGGCAATGCACCCATGGAGGCGACCGAAGCATGACGCGTACACCCGTCGGGATTATCGGGCTAGGGGTCATGGGCGCGAGCCTGGCCCGCAACATCGCGGGCAAGGGCTTCCCGGTCGTCGGCTACACCCACACTCCCGGCAAGGCGGCCCGGTTCGCGGCCGACCATGCGAGTGAGGGGAGCATCTCGGCGGTCGACACCCTGGCGGCCCTCGCAGCGGCCCTGCCGGCTCCCCGTGTGGCGATCTTGATGGTCACCGCGGGCGCGCCCGTCGACGCGGTCATCGACGGCCTCGTGCCGCACCTCAGCCCGGGTGACGTCCTAGTGGATGGCGGCAACTCGAGGTACACCGACACGGCGGACAGGTGCGAGCGGCTGGCCGCCTCGGGGATCAGCTTCGTGGGGATGGGTGTCAGCGGCGGCGAGCAAGGGGCGCTGCACGGCCCCAGCCTCATGCCCGGCGGGAGCGCCGAAGCCTACGCAGTGCTGCGGCCGATCCTCGAGAGGATCGCCGCCACGTCCGACACCGGGCCTTGCGTCGCGCATGTGGGCCCCGGCGGCGCGGGACACTTTGTGAAGATGGTACACAACGGCATCGAGTACGGCGACATGCAGCTCATCGGCGAGGCGTACCACGTTCTGCGGTACGGCGCGGGTCTGGCGCCTGTTGAGCTGGCCCGCGTCTTCCGGGAGTGGAACCAGGGGGAGCTGCAGTCGTACCTCATAGAGATAACCTCCGAGATCGTCGACTTCCCCGACGACAGAGGGGCGGGCGGCATCCTGCTTGACCACATCCGCGACACCGCCGGCCAGAAGGGCACCGGGCGATGGACCATCGAGGCGGCGATGGACACGGGCGTGCCCGTGCCGACTATCACGGCCGCGGTCGACGCGCGCCTCATCTCGTCCCTGGCGCCGCTCCGCGCCAGGGCCGCGGAGCTGTACCGGAAGCCGGCCGCGGATCCGCTCGATCCGGAGCGCATGGTGCCGGCGGTCAGGGCGGGGCTCTACGCCTCGAAGATCTGCTGCTACGCGCAAGGCTTCGCGCTCATCGCGGGCGCCTCAGCGCAGTTCGCGTGGGGAGTTGACCTCGCCGAGACGGCGCGCATCTGGAAGAACGGCTGCATCATCAGGGCGGGGTTCCTGGACCGCGTGCGGAGCGCCTACTCCGCGAACCCGGGCCTCGAGAACCTCCTGCTCGCACCCGAGTTCCGCGACGAGGTGGCCGAGCGTATCTCGGACCTCCGCGAGCTTGTCGACGCCGCCACGCACGCGGCTATCCCACTTCCGGCAATGAGCGCGTCGCTCGCCTACGTCGACTCGCTCGCCAGCGCGCACTTGCCGGCGAACCTGCTCCAGGCCCAGAGGGACTACTTCGGCGCCCATAAGTACGAGCGGACCGACATGCCTGGGACGTTCCATACCGAGTGGTACTGAGGGGCCCGGCCTGGTAGAATGGTCTTGCTAGCGAGGTGATCCGGTATGAGCACGCACATGCTCACCTCCCGCGAAGCCGCGCAGTACCTCAGGCTGCGGCCCTCGACCGTGGCCCGCAAGGCTCGCACCGGGCAGATCCAGGGGTCCAAGGTCGGGGGAGAGTGGAGATTCGCCCGGCGCGATCTCGACTACTGGCTACGGAATGGCGGGCTGGACCACTATGAGAAGCTCGTCGACGAGGGGCTGGTCGATCTGGCCGTCGAGCGGATGGCACAGCCGGATCACGAGTGGCTCAGCCTCGAAGAGGTGCGACGGACGCTCGACCTGTAGTGCGTCCTTACTCCTGAGCCCCCATGCCGGACAGCCCCCTCGCCACTTCCAACGCCACCTCCGCCGCCACAGGGACGGCTGCCTCCACCTCCGGTGAGAGGCCCTCCCCCGGGCCCAACGATGCCGGCTGAATGCACACGAGCCACAGCTCGGGCTGATGGCCCAATACCTGCAGCATCGTCAGCACCTGATCCACCCCGACCGCGTGCGCGCCTCCGAGCCGATCCAGGCCCGCCAGGCGCATGTCATCGACTGAGAGCACGCGGACCGTCCCCGGGTCCGCCCCAACATGCGCGGCGTCGACGATGATCGCAGCGGCCGCGTCCTCAAGCTCGAACAGCAGATCGACGCCGAGGAGCCCGCCCTCGACGACGCTGACGTCCGGGGGGAGTCCCCGGCGGCCGAGCTCCTGCGCCACTCTGACCCCCACGCCGTCGTCGCCCATCAAGGTCGACCCTACGCCGACGATAACGACACTACCGGTCAAGACGCACCTCCGCGAAGCCGGCTGGTCCGCAGTGCTCTCGGAGGGGCCGAATGCGACTGCACGGCGCATCCGGCCCGCGTACGCTCCGGATGCAGGGCCGGATAGGGCGCGGTGCCTTCGGCGGCGCCCTATTCGGCCCCTCCAAGAGATGACCGCCTGTGTTACACTTCGTCCGTGGCAGCCCCGCCGCCGATAGACCAGCCACAGGGCCACGACAGCGTAACCGGCGCTGCCGCTGTTCGTCGGGTGTACGAGTTCATCCGGCCCTACCGGCGCATGTTCGCGGTCGCGCTGGTAGCCGTCAGCCTCCGCGCCCTCAGCCAGATCGTGCTGATCCTGTACGCCAAGGCCGTCTTCGACGCGGGCAGCGAATCGGGGCAGGGCGTTCCGTCGTTGTCGCTGTCCCTGCCTGTGATCGGCGTCGCGAAGATCGGCGAGGCGGCCACGGCAGCCGCAATGGTCGCCGCCGTTACGAACGCGATCGTCACCGTGATGATCCTCGGCACGATCTCCGCCTTGCTCTACGCCGCCGCGATCTACCTGTGGGACCGATCGGCCTACAAGGCGATTCGCGACGCCAGGGACCGCATGTTCGCCCACGCGAACCGGCTGGGCATCTGGTACTTCGACAGCACACGCACCGGCGAGACTACGTCGCGCATCATCAACGACACGCTGTACCTCCGCCTGCTGACCGACTCGGATCTGCGCGAAGGCGCCGCCGCGCCCGCGATGATCATCGGCGGCATCTCGGTGATGATGGCGCTGTCGCGTCCCGTCACCTTGTGGGGCTTCCTCATCACCCCGCTCGTCATCATCATCATGACCGCCCTGGGCCGCAGGGTCCGCCGCATCACCCGCGATCTACAAGAGAGCACGGCGAACCTGACAGGACTCCTGGCCGAGTGCCTCTCCGGGGTGCGTGTCGTACGCACGCTGGGGCTGCAACAACATGAGGCCGGCCGATTCTCGGGGCACAACCGGGAGGTCTACCGCCACGCGATGCGCTCGACCCGCGCGATCGCCGCAGCGATGCCGTCCGCGGAGTGGGTGGGTCTCGTCGGCTTCGCACTCGTGTTGTGGGTCGGCATGTACGAGGTGGTCCATGGGCGATTGACCGTGCCGGGGCTGTTCGCGCTCGGGCTGTGCATGCAGCGCGTGGGGTCGTACATCGCTAAGACCGGTCGCAACTGGGCGAAGCTGCAGGAGCTCGGCGCCGTGTGCGACCGCGTCTTCCGCTTCCTCGGTATTCCGGCGGACGAGATGGCGGACGGCGATTCGTCGGAGCTGTCGGTCACGCAGGGCCAGGTCGTGTTTGAGAACGTCAGCTTCGCGTACAAGCCCGGCGTCCCGGTGCTCAACGATGTGTCGATCGAGATCAGGCCCGGCGAAGTCGTCGCAGTCGTAGGCGAGAGTGGCTCGGGGAAGTCGACTCTGGCCAGTCTCCTCGCCAGGCTCTACGAACCTGACGGCGGGCGCATACTCGTCGACGGACAGCCTATCGCGGAGCACTCCCGTGCCTCGCTGCGACAGGCGCTCGGGGTGGTGCTGCAGGACAACTTCCTCTTCACCGGCCCTGTGTCGTGGAACATCGCGCTGGGCAAGCCCAGCGCCACGGATGAGGAGATCCGCGAGGCGGCGCGCGTGGCGAGCGCGGAGGGGTTCGTCGAGGAGCTGCCGCAGGGGTTCGAGACCGTGGTCGGGGAGCGAGGGGCGACGCTCTCGGGCGGTCAGCGCCAGCGGATCGCGATCGCGAGAGCGGTCATCCGCGATCCGCGGATCCTGGTCCTCGACGAGGCCACGTCCTCGCTCGATTCCGAGGCCGAACGCGTTGTGCAGGCCGCCCTAAACCGCGTGATGGTGGGTCGCACCACCTTGGCGATCGCCCACCGCCTGTCGACGATTCGGGGCGCGGCCAGGATCTACGTGCTGGACCATGGGCGGGTCGTCGAGTGCGGTGATCACGAGGAGTTGCTCGCCCGGGGCGGCCAGTACGCACGTCTCTGGGCGCTACAGTCCGGCTCGCGTTCGGCGGCGGACGGGGGTGATCAGCGTTGAGCAACACGGCTGACACGGCTGCCGACTACACGAGCGCGCACCCTCTGGAACCCTACTACCGAGTCGTGCGCTTCTGCTACAACCTCGCGCTC
>Ga0315280_10002958_pt1 | contig 26746 bp, 19 predicted proteins | sample YL17G06_40_MG_FD_203697 | JGI IMG/M metagenome (GOLD analysis project Ga0315280, IMG submission 203697) | Sediment microbial communities from Yellowstone Lake, YNP, Wyoming, USA - YL17G06_40 | ecosystem: Environmental > Aquatic > Freshwater > Lake > Sediment | place: USA: Wyoming | collected...
GAAGGAAAGGAGTACGACGGGATCTCCGAAGGCTCCCTGGTTTTCAGTCCTGACGGCAAGCGACTGGCTTATTGCGCGTGGCGCGCCGGCAAGGCGTTAGTCGTCGCGGACGGGCTGGAAGGCAAGGAGTACGACGGGATCTCTGAAGGCTCTCTGGTCTTCAGTCCTGACAGCAAGCGACTGGCTTATTGGGCGGGCCGGGGTGGAGGCAAGCCATTGCTTGTCGTGGATGAGGCGGAAGGGAAACAGTACGACGGCTTGGTTCCGGGGGGGGTCAGAGTCGTGTTTGACAGCCCAACAGTCCTGCACAGTCTGGCGGTGCGTAGGTTCCACTTGTTCCGCGTTGACGTGCAGATTGTGGAGTAGCGATGGGAGACAAAGATTCCGGTGACACACCTGATTTTTCCGGCTGACGCCGTCACTGCCGTTTGTGCTTCGGACTAAATACAGTGACACACGACTTGATTTCTCCGGCCGGCGGCATGATTGCGGTTTGTGCTTCCACGGCCCTCTTGCGCCCGGGCGTAGCTACGCGCGCGAGCCTTGGCACGTGCTACTTCTACCACCAGCGGTCTTCGCCGTCAATGACCGGGTCGTGTGGCACCGAGACCGCTAACGCGGCACAGGTATCGGCGGTGACATTGGCGACAATGAAACCGCGGTCTTACCCACCTCTCGCTCCGACAGCTTGTCGCTCATAATGCAGAAATCCACGTCTCTTCTTGTTCCGAAATCAAAACTCATACCTGGCCTCGTCTGTAGGTCGAAATATCCTTCGCCGATGGGTAGCATCAGGTTCTCTTCGGCATTGAATCCGTGGAGATGTCTGGCTTCAATGATGCTGAACTCATGCCTGCTGCCTTCTGCCTTGAAGACAAAGCGTACCGCCTGGCGAGGCGGCAACTCCGGACGTGACGGGCTGCGGACGATCCAGACTATCTGCGCAGCGCGCAGCTCGTACCCCGCTGGAAGACGCGTCGGCCACAGGGGTGTGAAACGCGAACGTTCACGGATGCCCGCCAGGGACAGCGTCTTCGGTCGCCAACCGCTCTCCCGGCGCGGAACCCTCGCCGGGGTGCAGGCGGTCGTGACGACGATCAGTCCGAGCGCTAATGACGCAAACCGTAGCATCATATGCCTCCGTGGCGGCCTTACGCGCGATATCCCAGAGGTCATCAGAAAGCCGCCGACACACGCCGACTGACGCCAACATGAAGGGCCAGCCGCATATGGAGTGCGGCGGCGCCGCCGCCGCTTTCAAAGCGGGAGCTACGCTCCCGCACTCCACAGCCCGGTTTCTCTGCGGACCCACGAAAGTCTTTCGCGCTATCGTGGGAACCCGTCGCCTGCAGAACGTCTCCTCGGCGTTCGTCTGCGTTCGTCGGCGGTTTCAATGACACCGGGTATGCCGGTCAACTGCGGTAGTTCCGGGGACGCGCGCGGAGTGCCTGGGCTCCACAGACGGGATCGCCGCGAGACGTCTTACCCGCCGCTGGCAGGCGGCTCCTACATTCAGAGGCTGCTGCGTAGCCAGCACTGACGGGTCGGGATGGAACCCGACCCCTACGGTCCGCGTCCGGAAGCGTAGGGGTCGGCCTCCTGGCCGACCCGCGTTAGGCAACTGCGCAACGGCGTCATTCGCAGCGCGCTCCAAGCCTCACCGCAGCAGGTCCTCCCGCTTGTAGATCATCGGCTTGAACAGCCAGTACCCCGCGAGCTCGCGCTGGTCGCCGTAGTGCTGCGACTGCGGATCCTCGCTCTGGCCCGGCGGCAGAATGTTCATGCCGTTCATATCTGGTGACGCTCCGGCGTCACTCCGGAGTCGCGCCGGCGCGCGACCCGGCCGCGCCGCCTCCACCACCTGGATGTATGTTCCGCGCGCCGTCGCCGGGATCGGCGGCAGGGGCGTGAACTCGATCCAGCGCAGCTCCTGGCCCCACTTCGCCATCTCCTTGCCGCGCGTGCCCTCGAGCATCCCCACCGCCGACCGCAGGGCGCCAATGATCGCCTCGTCGCGGTTCTTTCCCCGCAGGTAATCGTACTTCAACGGCAGCGCCGCCGGCGGTCTCTGCAAGGCTCGCGCCAGCACGCTTATCACACCCAGCAGCCCTACCTTTGGTGCGCCCCGGTCATCGCCGGGGTCGCCCTCCAGCCCCACCCGCGTTGGCATCAGCGGCCCGAAATCGTCCGCCAGCACGCTCACCGCCGCGAGGCCCAGCCAGGCGTCGAGGATCGTCCCCCCGACTTCGCCCTGCCACTGATACCAGTTCCAGCCGCGCAGGTATTGCAGCGCGGCGTGCAGGCGCGGGTCCTTGTCCGCGCCGGTGCGCTTAGCCGCCGACAGGATCATCGGCACGAAAGCCCCCGCCACCATGTGCCGTGTCCCCGCATGCAGCCCGACGTGCGCCACCTTCGACACATCCAGCGGCGCGATGCTCTTGATCTCGCCCGCGATCTGCGCTATCGGCCAGAACGGCCCCCATTCGCACTCGTCGCCGTTGTCATACCACGGCGCTGGCTTGTTGTTCCAGTTAACCAGGTAGCCCTGCGCGGGGTTGATCACGTGCGGCATCGCCGCAAACGGGACGTCGCCCTTCCAGTCATACTCGCCCGTGCCCGGCGTCGGCAGCCGTCGGTCAACCAGCGGCGACCGCACCGGCATCTTGCCCGTGAACCAGAAGCCGATGTCGCCATCCTGCGTCGCGCACAGCCAGTTGTGCGACGTCGTCACGTTCCCCGCCGCGCGCGCGAACTCCCGAATGTCCCGGGCGCGGCTGAAGCCCCCGGTCGCCTCCAGCGTCTTGACCTCGCGCATCCAATAGTTGGCGTCCACCGCATAAGCGATGCCGGCCTTCTCGTCGGCCTCCAGCACCGGGCCGTGGATGGTGCGATAGATCTCCATCTCGACCGGCTGGCCGCCGGCGACGCGGATGGTCTCGACGCGCTTGTCCATGTCCCGGTAGGCGCCGTCGTGCATGTACTGGTGCTTGTTGGCGGGGTTGAGCTTCTCCGCGAAGATGTCGGTATAGTCGGCGGCCGCCGAGGTCGTCGTCCACGCGAGACGCTCGTTATGGCCGATGAGCACACCCGGCACGCCGGCGAAGCCCATGCCGATGACGTTGACGTTGGGGCCGACGAGATGGACCTCGTGCGCGATCTGCGGCGTCGCGAACCCCATCATCGGCCCGCCGTAGAGCATCGCGTTGCCGCTCGCCGACAGCTTCGGGCTGATGACCCAGGCGTTGCTGCCCTCTTGCGTCGGCACGCCGATCGCCGCCAACTGCTGCCGCGTCTGCGGGCTCAGCTCCGCCCGCGCCAGCGCGCGCTGCACCGCGTCGTCCGACAGCTCCGCCGGCAGCCGCGCGAGGTTGACCCCGCCATCGTGGCGCTGCACCGCAGGGTTAGGGTTGCCTTCGCCCTTGGGGATCGTCGTCGGTGCCGCCGGATCATTGCGCCACAGCACGTCATCGAAAACCTTCAGTGCATTCTTGCCGAACTGCTTGCGCAGCGCGGCCAGCAGCCTCAGGTTGCGCAGCTCGCTCGCGCCGCCGCTGCCGAAGCGCCGCGCCATCATCGCGCCGATGGCCGCGGTATCGGTCGCGCGCCACGGCTCCAGTTGCAGCCCGGCCGCGGTCAGCTCCTTGGGCAGCCGGCCTTCGGCGCGCACTTTATCGAACCAGCCGTTGACGCCGCGCGCATATGCTTCGACCTGGAGCTTGTAGAGCGGTGAAAGGTTGTCCACCTGGCGCTGAAGCTCCTCGGTGGTATAGCCGAGCAGCCGCGTCCCGCGGTCGCTTTCGACGAAGCCCTTGCCCATCAGCTCGGCCATGCGGCCGGTGGCGGTGCGCCGATACTTCTCGAGCTGAAAAAGGCGGTCCTGGGCGACGGCATAGCCGTTGCCATAGTAGAGCGCCGCGTCGCTGTCGGCCAAGACGTGCGGCACGCCGTAGGTGTCGCGGATGATGGTCACGGTCTGCCCGTCAACCGTCAGCACCTCTTTGGTGAACGTCGGCTTCTGCTTCTCCGCTGCCGACGCCGCAGCCACCAGCCCGCCAATCAACACCATTGCCAGCACCATCCGAAACAGTCTCATCAGACGCTCCCTTCGCTGCCAGCAAGATTCTGCGGCACGATCAGCGCCTTGATCGCTTCGCCGCGCGCCAGGCAATCCATCGCCTGGTCGAGGTCGGCCAACCCGAACCGATGCGTCACCAGCGACGACAGCTCGATCCGCTTGCCCGCAGGCGGCGCACCGCCCGCAGCCAGCCGCAGCGCGTGCGAGTGCTTGTGCGGCGTGCTGAACGAGCCGACGATCTTCAGCTCGCGCCGATAGATGTCGAACGGCCGCACCGCGATCTCGGCCTCTGGCGGGGCGACGCCAAAGAAAAGCACCGTCCCGCCTTCGCGCACCAGCTTTGTCGCCTCCGCCGCGGTGCCCGCCGTGCCGACGCATTCGATGGCGATGTCCACGCCGCCTGGCGAGGTCGCCGCGACCGCGTCCGCCATGGAGCCCGCCCGCGCATCCACCACCACGTCCGCGCCCAGCGCCGCCGCCCGCTCGCGCTTGAACGCCACCGGCTCCGAGACGATGATATGCGCCGCGCCGCGCAGGCGCACGCATTGCAGCATGAGCAGCCCGATCCATCCGGCGCCGATGATCGCCGCGCGGTCGCCGGGGCGGATCTCGACCAGGTCGAGCCCGTGCAGGACGCACGCCAGCGGCTCCAGCAGCGCCGCGTCCTCGTAACTCAGGGAATCGGGAATCGCCAGCAGTTGGCGCGCGGGCAGAACGCAGTGCGTGGCAAAGCCGCCATCGAGTTGGATACCCGGCGCGCGCAGGTTGACGCAGAGGTGGCGAAGGTTGCGACGACAAGGGTCGCACACGCCGTCTGGGATCACCGGATCGACCGACACCCGCTGCCCCGGCGCGACGTGCTCGACCCCCGGCCCGACGGCCATGACCTCGCCCGCGAACTCGTGCCCGGGGATGACGGGGAAAGTCGCGGGAAAGCGGCCATGGTAGATGTGGAGGTCGGTGCCGCACAAACCGCACGCCGCGACGCGCACCAGCGCCTCGCCGGCTGCCGGCTCGACCACCGGCCGCGTCTGCAGCTCCCATGCGCCCGGGGCGAGAAACACCGCGCCGCGCATCTCATCCTGCCCGCAGTCAGCCATCGCAGCTCCTCGCGACGTGAATTACTCGCCGCCTCCGCCCACTCCTGCCGCGAGCGCGGAAAAAGCGAGGGGGCGCCCATCGCGAGCGCCCCTCGAATCGCGTCGTGGAAATGGCCCCGGTCGCTCGTGCGCTACTCCGCCGCCTCCGCTTGCTCCGCCTCCGCCTCGGCCGGTGCGGCCGCTTCCTCGGCTGCCGCCACTTCGGGTGCGGCAACCGCCGGCTTCTCTTCGGCCACGCGCGTGATCGTCACCACCACCCCGGTCGGGTCGTCGGTTATGACCACGCCCTCGGGCGGCGTCAGGTCGCTGACGTGCAGCGAGTGTCCGACCTCGAGCTCCGACACATCGAGCGACATGCTGGGCGGGATATCGGTCGGCAGGCACTCGACCTCGACCTCGCGCAGCACCTGGTCCACCACCCCGCCGTGCTTGACTCCCGGCGCCTCGCCCGACAGCAGAATCGACACCTGCGCCGTGATCTTCTCGGTCAGCGACACTTTGTGGAAATCGACGTTGAGCACCCCGCCGGTCACCGGATGCCGCTGGATCTCTTTCAGCATTACCATTGCCGGCTCGCCGGCGGCCGCCACCCTCAGGCGCACGAGCACGTTCTGTCCGCCGCCGTGAAGCAGGTCGCGCAAGCTCTTATCGCTGATCGCGATCGCGACCGGCTCCATCCCCCGGCCGTACAACACCGCCGGCACCAACCCGCGGCGCCGCAGCCGCCGCGCCGCACTCGATCCCGACGCGGTCCGCGCTTCGACCGCCAGTTCCTGCTGTTCCATTGCCTACCTCCAGGCTCGCTCTGCTCTTAGCGCTTATCTTCGACCCACTGGCGGTCGAACAGCGCGCTCACCGACGCGTCCTCGTGCACGCGCCGAATGGCCTCCGCCAGCAGCGGCGCCACCGACAGCACCTTGATCTTGTCTACGCGCCGCTCGGGCGCGAGCGGGATGGTATCGGTCACCACCACCTCGCGGATCGGCGACTGCGCTAGCCGCCCGATGGCGTCATCCGAGAACAGCCCGTGCGAGGCGCAGGCGTAGATCTCCGCCGCCCCGTGCGCCGCCACCGCGTTGGCCCCCAGGACCAGCGTTCCCGCGGTGTCAATCATGTCATCGAAGAACACGGCGCGCTTGCCCTTCAAGTCGCCGATGACCTCCATTACCTCCGCCTCGTTGGGACGTGGGCGTCGCTTGGCGATAATCGCCAGCGTCGCGCCCAGGCGGTCCGCGGCCGCGCTCGCGGTGCCGACGCCGCCGACATCGGGCGAGACGACCACCGTGTTGCCGTCGCCCAGCCCCTGCCGGATGAAGTATTCGGCGAGCAGCGGCCCGGCGCCGAGGTGATCCACCGGCAGGTTGAAAAAGCCCTGGATTGATGGCACGTGCATGTCGAGCGCCAGGATGCGGTTGGCGCCCGCGACGGTGAGAAGATCGGCGACGAGGCGCGCGGTGATGGGCTCGCGCCCCGAGGCCTTCTTCTCTTGTCGCGCATAGCCGTAATAAGGAATTACGGCGACGATGCGGCGCGGCGAGGCGCGCTTGAGCGCATCGATGATGATCAGCAGCTCCATGATGTTGTCGCTGCCCGGAGGGTACGTGGGCTGCACGACGAAGACGTCGGCGCCGCGCACGCTCTCGTTGACGCGCACCCGAATCTCGCCATCGCTGAAGCGGCCGACCTCCATGTCGCTCAGCGGCATGCCCAGGTACTCGGCGATGTCGGTCGCCAGCTTACGGTTCGCATTGCCGGTCAGGATCCGCATGTCGTAGTTGCTCATCCGCGTGCCTCCGTTGGGTACAATCCGCAGATTTCGCAGATTTCGCAGATTCCCTGTTGCCGCAGGGGCGGAAGCCGCTGACTCTCGCCGCGGCTCACTCCCCGCGTCGCATCCCCTGCACGACCAGTTCCGCCGCCTCCAGCTCCGCCCGCGTGTTGACCCCCATGACGACCGATGGGTCGCGCGCTCGGATGACCGCGATCTCGTGGCCGCGGCCGGCCAGGATCGCGATCGCGTCGGTGAGGTAGAGCTCGCCCTTGACCGGGTCGGGCGCGATCTCGGCCGCGACCTCGAAGATCAGCGGCGCCCGGAAGCAGTAGATGCCGGCGTTGATCTCCTTGATGGCGAGCTGCTCGGCGGCCGCCCCCGCCGCTTCTCTGATCGCGGTGACCTTGCCCTGCCGGTCGCGCACGATGCGCCCGTAAGCCCCAGGGTCTTCTAGCTCCACCGTGACCATGGAGGCAGCTACGCCCGGTCCCGCGCACTCCGCCGCCAGTCGCCCCAGCAGATCAGGCGGCACAAAGGGCACGTCGCAGTACAACGTGATGAGGCGGCCGCGGAAATCGCGCAGCGCCTCGCGCGCGCACATCAGGGCATGCGCCGTGCCTTTCTGACATTCCTGTTCGGCGTATGCTACGCCGTTGCCGATGCATCGTTGAACCTGGGCGCGCTGGTGCCCGACGACGACTACGATCTTGCGGATGCCGGCGCTAACGACCGAATCCAGCACGTGCTTGACGATCGGCCGGCCGCCAAGCGGCAGCAGCGCCTTGGGCTGATCGCTGCCCATGCGCGTGCCCAGGCCGGCGGCAAAGATCACGGCCGCAACGTCGTCGCGTTCGCATGACATGACGGTTTGTCTGATTCTGGCTAGAATGAGGTGCTGCGTGATGAAAGCGCACACCGGCGCCGGCAACTTGCGGACACCTCGCTGGCTGGCGGGGCAGGGCTCGAATGGCTAGGTCCGCGCTGCGCGCGGACCGCCACGGCGGCCCAAGCCCGGATTATTCATGTCATTCCGAACGGAGCAAGGCGGAGTGAGGAATCCCCTACCAGGAAGCGCCAACGATAGGCGATTCCTCGCTGCGCTCGGAATGACAGCGTGCAGTCGCCACACGCTCGTCGTGAGTAATCCAGGCAAGGGGCCTAGCCGCCTGCAACCCGTTGCCCGCTCCTCAACCTCGCTGGCTGGCGGGGCAGGGCTCGAACCTGCAACCTAGGGATCCAAAGTCCCTCGCGCTACCATTGCGCCACCCGCCATCGGCGACCTGATTCTAGCATAAGCCCGCTCGCGCTGTCCACAAATCCCGCGCTCGGCCCCCGCCTCTGTGTCAAGCACCGCAGCCATGAAGAACCGCCGCCGTCGGCGCGCCTAGCACCTCCCGGCTGGTCGGCTCCAGTCCGAGCTGCCGCGCGTAAGCCTGCACCGCCCAGTAGCCCAACACGCCGCCGAACCGCGGCAGAAAATCCCTCCACCGTCGCGCTCCCGACACGATCCCCGCGAACTCGTCAGAGTCGCGCGCATCCAGGTGCGGTTTGACCGCTGCCCACAAGCGCGGCGCCAGCTCGCGGATCTCGTGGATGCGCCGCGCCGACATCCGCAGATGCCGCGCCAGCCGCCGCTCGGGATACGCCGCCTCGCCGAATGCGATAGCCACGCCCTCGGCGATGATGCGATCCCCCAGCGTCACCACCTCGCCGGCTAACATGCGCCGCGCATAATGGCCGTATTCGTGCGCGATGAACAGCGGCAAGCTCGCAAAGTGCGCGAAGCGCTCAAGCCCCACGCCGATATGCCAGCTTCCCCCAACCTCGAACAGGAACGCGTCGGGGCTGAAGCGTCCGACTAGAAGATCAACCTGCGGCTCGGGCAAATCCGCCAGCGCCGCGCAGCGGTCGAGCGCCTCGCGGGCCAGTCGGTCAACGTCTTGGGCGTTCAGCGCTTCGCGCAGCGCGCGGTAGTCCGCCGGGCGAATCTCACGCACGAAGTCGCGCCGGCGCTCGTCGTCTGCGCCCCAGCATTGCCGCCAGTACGCGCGCAGCACTTCGCCCTGGGGCCGCAGATAATGGGTTTCGTAGGCCGGCCACTGCTCCGCGCCTTGCTCCATCGCGTCGAGGGCTTTGAGGAAATCGCGATAGGCGGGGTTGACGGGCATGGCGCACGCGACCGGCTAATCGTTCTCGCTCTCGGCGTCCGCCGCATCGGGGGCCCACTCGGGCGCCGGCGCCATCTGCTGCTGCTGCGCCTCCACCACGAACGGCTCCATGCGCCCGGCGATGTCCGCGGGCAGCCGCGCCACCAGCAGCACGCCCTCTTCGCGCTGCTCGGCGGTCTCGACCTCGCCGTGATCGTATGCCAGCGACAGCAGGTCGCCGCGATCGTACGGCAGCAGCGCCTGCACCTCCAGCATCTGCCGCCGCGCCAGCGCCGCGACCTCGGCGCGCAGGCTGTCCAGCCCTTCGCCCGTGGTCGCGGAGACGATAACCGCGGGCGCGTACCGCCGCGCCATGTTCTCCAGCGCCGTCCGCTCCGTCACCAGGTCGGCCTTGTTGAACACCATCAGCCGGTCTTTCTCCACCGCGCCCAGGTCGCCCAGCACCCGCAGCACCGCCCCGTGCTGTTCCTCGATCATCCCGGTCGCGGCGTCCACCACGTGCAGCAGAAAATCGGCCTCGACGACCTCCTCCAGCGTGGCGTGAAACGCCGCGATGAGCTGGTGCGGCAGGTTGCGGATGAAGCCGACGGTATCGGTCAGAAGCACGGTCATGCCATCGCATTCGACGCGCCGCACCGTGGGATCGAGAGTCGCAAAGAGCCGGTCGTCGGCATAGATGTCGGCGCCGCTGAGCGCGTTGAGCAGGGTGGACTTGCCGGTGTTGGTGTAACCGACGATGGCCCCCAGCGGCAGCAGCGACAGGCTGCGCGAGCGGCGCTGCTGGCGGCGATGCTGGGCGACGCGCTGCACCTGCTTGCGCAGCGCGGTGATGCGGCGGCGGATGCGGCGGCGATCCATCTCCAACTTGGTCTCGCCCGGCCCGCGCGCGCCGATGCCCACGCCGCCGCCGCCGGCCGCGCCCATGCCGCCGCCGAGCCGCGACAGCATCACCCCGCGCCCGGTCAGCCGCGGCAGCAGGTACATGTACTGCGCCAGCTCGACCTGGATCTTGCCTTCGTTGGAGCGCGCGCGCTGCGCGAAAATGTCGAGGATGATCGCGGTGCGATCGAGCACCGGCACGCGGATGATGTGCTCGAGGTTGCGCTGCTGCACCGGTCGCAGCTCGTCATCTACTGCGACCAGATCAGCGCGCGCCGCCGCCGCAGCGTCGCGCACCTCCTCCGCCTTGCCCTTGCCGATGAAGGTTGCGGGGTCCGGCGTCTCGCGCCGCTGGGTCACCGTGGCGACCGCTTCGCCCCCCGCCGATTCCACCAGCGCGGCCAGCTCGTCGAGCGATTGCTCCCACTCGGCGCCCGGCAGCGCGAGCGCCGCCAACACCGCGCGCTGGGGCTCGCGCCGCAGCGCCGGCGGCAGCCGCCGCGGCCTCATGCGCCTCCCTCGCCGCGCTTCGCCGGCGCCGCCTCCCATTTCAGCTCCGGCTCGCGCGCGATGCGCTCCAGCATCTGCGCGATCCGCCCCTCGGCGTCGCCGCCCTGAACCGTCAGCGCCATGCGAATGAAGCCCTCGCCCCGGCTGCCATAGGCGCTGCCTGGCGTCACCAGCGTCTGCGCGCGCGATAGCAGCAGCTCCGCAAACTCCGCCGATTTGCGGCCGCGCGGCGTCGGCATCCAGATGTAGAACGTCGCCTTCGGCTTCTCCACCGGCCAGCCGAGCCTGCGCAAGCCATCAACCAGCAAGTCGCGCCGCCCCTGGTAGATCGCCATCGTCTCCGCCACGCAATCCTGCGGGCCATTTAGCGCTGCCGCCGCCGCCTCCTGGATGGCGAGAAAAGCGCCCGAGTCGAGGTTCGACTTGAGCTTGCCCAGGCCCGCCAGCGCCGCCGCATTGCCCGCCGCGTAGCCGATGCGCCAGCCCGTCATGTTGTACGTCTTGGACAGCGAATGAAACTCCACCGCCACCTCTTTGGCGCCCTCGACTTGCAGCAGGCTCTGCGTGCGGTAGCCATCGAACGCGACCTCGGAGTACGCCATGTCTAAACAGACCAGCAGCTCGTGCTTGCGGGCGAATTCGACCGCGCGCTGGTAGAAATCGCGCTCTGCCACCGCCGCGGTCGGCATGTTGGGGTAGCACAGCATCATGATCTTCGCGCGCCGCGCAACCTCCGCCGGTATCGCATCCAGATCGGGCAGATAGCCATTATCCTTCAGCAGCGGCATCATGTATGGCTCGCCGCCGGCGAAGTTGGCGTTGACCTTGTACACCGGGTATGCCGGGTCCGGCAGCAGCGCCGCGTCGCCCGGGTTGAGCACCGTCCAGAACATGTGCGCCAGGCCCTCTTTCGAGCCGACCAGCCGCAGGATCTCCTTGTCCACGTCGAGGCCGACGCCGAAGCGGTTCTGGTACCAGCGCGCGATGGCCTCGCGGAACGCCGGCAGGCCGTTGCCGGTCTCGTCGTACTGGTGAGTGCGCGCATCGCGCGCCGCGCGGCAGAGCGCCTCGACGATGTGCGGCGGCGTGGGGCGGTCGGGGTCGCCGATGCCGAGGTCAATCAGGTCGGCGCCCTGAGCCTGCATCTCGCGCTTGATGCGCGCCAGCTCGGCGAATGGATACGGCGGCGTCCGAAGCACCCGGTCAGCGATGTGCAAGGCTGTCTCTCCTATGTCCACAGATTTCACGGATGACGCAGATTCTCGCCGTGGATTCCCTAATCTCATCTGCGCAATCTGCGTAATCTGCGGACGATTCCTAATCCCCCAGCCATTCCCCGCTGAAGACTTCTTTGGCGGGGCCGGTGATGAAGACATGATCGTCGGCGTTCCAGGAGACCCGCAGGTCGCCGCCGCGCAGGTGGACGACGACCTTGCGCCCCGTCAGCCCATTTAGGTGCGTCGCCACCAATGATGCCGACGCGCCGGTGCCGCACGCCAGGGTCTCCCCCGCGCCGCGCTCCCACACGCGCATGCGCAGTTCGGTGGCGCTCACCACCTGCACGAACTCGACGTTGGTTCGCCGCGGGAACGCCGGATGGTTCTCGATCGCCGGGCCGACGCGCTCCACCGCAAACGACGTAACGTCATCCACGAAAATGACGCAATGCGGATTGCCCATCGAGACGCACGTCACCTCGAACGTCTCGCCGTCAACCTCCAGCGGTTGGCGGATCACGCGCCCCGGCGGCCCCTGCATCGGGATCTCGGCGCGCTCCAGCCGCGGCGCGCCCATGTCAACCGTGATCGCCCGGACCTTGCCCGCGCGCAGGCTCAGCTTGGGGCGGATAATGCCCGCCAGCGTCTCGATCGCCAGCTCCTTGCGCCGCGTCAGCCTGTGGTCGTAAACGTAGCGCGCGAAGATGCGCACGCCATTGCCGCACATCTCCGCCTCGCTGCCATCGGGGTTGAAGATGCGCATGCGGAAATCGGCGGACTTTGATGGCAGCACGACGATCAGGCCGTCGGCGCCGATGCCGAAATGCCGGTCTGACATCTCGCGCGCCAGCCGCCGCAGCGCCGGTCCCGAGCGCCGCTGCCTCAAGTCCTCAATGATGATGTAGTCGTTGCCCAATCCCTGCGACTTGGTGAAGCGCATGGTGCCCTACTCCGCTGTCCGAGGTCAGGAATCCGTGGTTCGCGAGCGCCGCCAGCTATCGCAGATGACATCCGCGGCGGCGCCGCCGCCGATCGCCGCATCGAGCCATCGCAGCACGGGTTCCGCGCGAAACCACGTCAACTGCCGCCGCGCGTAGTGGCGGGTGTCGCGCTTCACGAGATACACCGCCCTATCGAGGTCGGTCTCGTCGCGCAAATGTGCCGCCAGTTGCGAATAGCCCAGGCCCTTCATGGAGATCAGCCGCTCGGGGTAGCCGTGATCGAGCAGCCAGCGGACTTCCTCCAGCAGCCCGCGCTGCATCATCGCGTCTACCCGGGCGTCTATGCGGCGGTAAAGCTCGGCGCGCGGCAGGTTTAACCCAAACGCGAGGACATTATAGTTGGGGCTCGGCACGTGGTCAAGGCGATGGTAGCTCGACATCGGTCGGCCCGTGGTGACATAGACCTCGAGCGCGCGCACCACGCGCCGCACGTTGTGCGGATGAATGCGCGCCGCCGCGGTCGGGTCCCCATGTCGCAGCCGCTCGTGCAGTGCCTCCGGCCCCAGGCGCTGCGCCTCCTCCTCCAGCCGCCGGCGCAGCTCCCAGTCCGCAGCCACGATCGGCAGATCGAGACCGTAAAGCACCGCCTTGACGTACAGCCCCGTGCCCCCGCACAGCACCGCCACCTTGCCGCGCGCGCTTATGTCGGCAATCGCCGCCTCCGCATCGGCCTTGTAGCGCGCGACCGAATACTCCTCGTCCGGCTCGACCAGGTCGATGCAGTGATGGGGCACGTCCCGGCGCTCCTGCGGCGTCGGCTTGGCGGTGCCGATGTCCATGTGGCGGTAAACCTGCATGGAATCGGCGGACACGACCTCGCCGCCGAGCCGCAGGCAGCACTCGACCGCGACTGCCGACTTGCCCGCGGCCGTCGGCCCGACAATCACTAGCAGGGGTCTGCGATTGTCTTCTGTCACTTGGCCCCCCAGGAGCGACCTCACAATTTGCTCCGCCGCCCGCTGCCTCCTACCGCCTGCTTTCTGCTCTCTGCTGTCTGCTCTCTTCTCCCCACTCCCTACTGCCTACTGCCTACTGCCTACTGCCTACTCCCTACCCCCTACCTCTGAAACCTCCGGTCGAGCTCGAAGTTGGTGATGGACATGATGATCGGCTGGCCATGCGGGCAGGTATAGGGCCGGCTCGAGCGCGTCAGGGCGTCGAGCAGCTCCGCCATCTCCTGCGGCGCCAGTGCCTCGCCCGCCTTGATCGCCGCGTGGCACGCCGCCGTCGCCAGGATCGCCTCCTTGGGCAGAGCGAGCGAGCCGGTGGATGGCTGCGCCGCCAGCTCCTCCAGCAGGTCGCGCAGCAGCTCCGCCTCGCGTCGCCCGAGATCTACCGTTACCGGCATCACCAATCGCTGCATCGCCGGCGCCGCGCCATTGCTCGCCGCCTCCAGCCGGTCGTAAAGCACTCGCTCGTGGGCGCGGTGCTGGTCAACGATCATCAGGCCGGCCGCGCTCTCGGCGACGATATAGGTCGCGCGCACCTGCCCCAGCGGTGCGATCGTCAACGCGGCGACCGCAGCCTGCGCGCGCGGCGTCGCCACCGCCTGCGGAAACGAAAATGCAGACTGGGCAAGCGAAACGCCGGGCGATTCGCTGCGCATGGGCATCCGCGGCGATGGCGGAGGAGCCGACCCCGCGCCGACCGCGGCGTCCACCAGCCCGGTTCCCTCGAGCGCGCCTTGCGTCGCCCGCCGCACCGCCTCGTGCACCTCCCAGTCGCGCACAAACCGCACCTCGGCCTTGGCGGGGTGCACGTTGACGTCCACCAGCGCCGGGTCAATGTCCACCTGCACCACCGCCACCGGGAATCGCCCGCCATGCAGCGCCGCGCGATACGGTTCCTCCAGAGCATGGGTCAGCGTGCGGCTGCGCACCTGTCGCCGGTTGACGAAGAATGCCTGGTGCGCGCGCGACGAGCGCGTGAAATCCGGCCGCGACACGAAGCCGTGAACGCGCAGCGATGGCAGCCGCAAGTCCACCGCCAGCAACCGCTCCGCCGCGTCGCGCCCATAGAGCGCCGCCACCGACGACAGCAGGTCATCCGATGCCGGCCGGTGCAGCACCTCGCGCTCGCCATGCGTCAGCCGCAACGAAACCTCGGGGTGCGAGAAGCTGAAGCGCGTGACCAGCTCGGTGATATGCGATAGCTCCGCCGGCTCGCTGCGCATGAACTTCAGGCGCGCCGGCGTGTTGAAGAACAACTGCGCCACCGACACCTCCGTGCCCGGCGGCGCGCCCACGGTTCGCAGGTCCACCACCTCGCCGCCGCGGACGGTAATCTCGGTGGCCTCGGTGACATCGTGCGGGCGCGTGACGATGCGCAGGTGGCTGACCGCGGCGATGCTCGGCAGCGCCTCGCCGCGAAAGCCCAGGGTGCGGATGGCGAACAGGTCTTCGGCGGAGCTGATCTTGCTCGTCGCATGGCGCTGAAGCGCGAGAACGGCGTCCTCGCGGGTCATGCCGCAGCCGTCGTCGGTGACGCGGATGAGGCGGCGGCCGCCCTGCTCGAGGTCGATGCTGATGCGCGTGGCGTGCGCGTCGAGGGCGTTCTCGACCAGCTCCTTGACCACCGACCCCGGGCGCTCGATGACCTCGCCCGCGGCGATCTGGTTGACGACCTCCGGCTCGAGGATGATGATGGCCACGGGGCGGGCGCCTCCAAACCGGAGTTCGCCGCGCGCCGCGCCAGTCCTGCCCGTGCGCGGCGCATCGCTGTGGAGCGCGAAGAGCTCACGGAATGTTCCTCGAAGTGACAGGGGCGAAGGATGGTGGGCCCGGCAGGATTCGAACCTGCGACCGACCGGTTATGAGCCGGCAGCTCTGCCGCTGAGCTACGGGCCCTTGAGCCAAGCGCTTGCGCGAGTAGAGGTGAAGCTGGATCGTGCCTCCCGGCCGAGTATACCATTGGGCTTGGCGGGGGTCAATCGTGCGATCGGGCGGGGTGTGTTCGCGGAGTGTTGGGATGGGGCGAAGGATAATGCTATCCTTCCGGTAACCACAATACAGTCGAGCGAGGCTCGGCAGGAAGGATAGCGGCCCTATGATGGCACAAGACGCAGCCGGGTCGCAGCAGTTGGAGCGATTGGTTGGGTTGGTAGCGGCGGAGATCCGCTTGCTGTGGGGGGAAGTGATGACGGCGCCGAGTGGGGAAGCGATGGAAGAGATGGTGCTGGCGTGGAGTCGCAAGGTTGGCCAGCGGGTGCTGCAGGCAGGGCTGCAGGCACGCGTGGAGGCGATTGAGGCGCAAGCGCAGCGACAATGCGCGTGCAGCCAGGCGCCGCCATATTCACCTTCGGCGCCCGCGCACGGTGTTGACCCTGCTGGGGCCGGTGCGCGTGGTGCGCGAGTATCTGCGCTGCCCAGGACTGTAGGGCACGCACCTTCCCGGCGGATGAATGGCTGGGCTGGGAAAACGGCTTGAGCCCGCGGTTGGAGGACGCGCTGGCACGTGGAGCGCCCACCGCCAAAGCGGTCGCCGTGGTCGCGGATGGCGCACCCTGGATCTGGGAAGTTGCCACCACCGTTTTGCCGCGGCCGACCGAGATCCTGGACTGGTATCACGCCTGCGAGCACTTGGGCAGGCGGGACGGATGGTGCATGGGCAGGAATGGCCGGAAACCACGGAGCTGGTGAAACGCTGGAAGGCCGAGCTGCGACGCGGGCATTCGGAGGGACTGCAGGAGGAACTGCGCGAGCTAGAGCACACGGTGCGCGATCCCGATGAAGTGCTGCGCAAGACCGCCAACTATCAGGCGACCCATCAAACGCGGCTGCGCTATCCCCAGTTTCGGGCCGCGGGCTGGCCGATTGGCTCCGGCGTGGTGGAGGGAGGAACCAAGCACGTGATCGATGTGCGCTTCAAGCGCAAGAGCACGCGCTGGAAGAAACCCGGCATGCGCGCCGTCCTGCACCTGCGCCTGGACATCCTCAATGACCGCTGGGAGAACCGTTGTGACCACCTTCGCTCAGCTCGCCATCCCCACTAAAATCGAACACACCCCGCGCTGCGGGTATGACCTTTCTTAGTGGGGAGGGTTAGATGACGCACTGGAATGTGGCCCAGCCGCCCTCGGCTGGGAGTGGGCGCAGCATGCTGCGCCCCTACAAGTCTGCCGGCGATCCCCATTTTCCGAGGTCATATCCCGCGCTGCCCACGGGTCGACAGGCCCCCCGCCCTTCCGCTATAATGAAGCGGCGTTGGATCGCCCTCGGAAAGCGTCCCGCGGCATTTCTCCCACAGCTTCGGTAAGGATGAACCGCATATGATTGCCCCGCATGGCGGCAGGTTAGTCGATCGCATCGTCGTCGGCAAGGAGAAGGAGGCGCTGGAGCGCCGCGCCCCTGACCTGCCGCGCCTGGCGCTCAATAGTCGCGAGCAGAGCGACCTCGAGATGATCGCCACCGGTGCCATGAGCCCGTTGGAGGGCTTCATGGGCCTGGAGGACTATGCGAGCGTCCTCGATAACATGCGCCTGGCCAAGGGCCTGCCGTGGACGATCCCCGTCACCCTGGCGGTCAAAGAGGGCACGGGCGCGGAGTACGCCGAGGGCTCCGATGTCGCCCTGTACAGCGAAGACGGGCGCCTGCTCGGCGTCCTGCACCTCGACGAGAAGTACGACGTGGACAAGGAGCACGAGGCCAAGATGGTGCTCCAGACCGCCGACGAAGCCCACCCCGGCGTGCAGTACCTCGCGACCGTCGGCGGCGTTTACCTTGGCGGCGGCGTGAGCGTCATCAACCGCCCGCAGCATCGCGATTTCCACGACTTTCGCCTTGACCCCAAGGAGACGCGCGTTCTGTTCAAGGTGCGCGGCTGGAACACAGTGGCGGCGTTTCAAACCCGCAACCCCATCCATCGCGCCCACGAGTACCTGCAAAAGTGCGCCCTGGAGATCGTCGATGCCCTGCTCATCCACCCCTTGATGGGCGAGACCAAGAAGGACGACATCCCGGCCGACGTGCGCATGCGCTGCTACCTCGCGCTGCTCCAAAACTACTACCCGACGGACCGCGTTGCCATCTCGGTGTTTCCGGCGGCCATGCGCTACGCCGGCCCGCGCGAGGCGATCTTCCACGCCCTGGTGCGCAAGAACTATGGCTGCACCCATTTCATCGTCGGCCGCGACCACGCCGGCGTCGGCGCTTACTACGGCACCTATGACGCGCACTACATCTTTCGCGAGTTCGACCCGGAAGAGATCGGCATCACGCCGCTGTTCTTCGACCATGCCTTCTACTGCCGGCGCTGCGGCAGCATGGCCTCGACCAAGACCTGCCCCCACGGCAAGGACGATCGGGTCATCCTCAGCGGCACCCAGGTGCGCCAGATGCTCGCCCGCGGTCAAATGCCGCCGCCGGAGTTCACCCGCCCCGAGGTGGCGCAGATCCTCATGGAGGCGGCCGGCGGCGAATCGGAGCCCGCCGCTTGAGCGCCGACCAGAACAAGCTGCTGGTGTTCGGCCTCGACTGCGCCGAGCCGAGCCTCGTCTTCGATCGCTGGCGCGATGAGCTGCCGACCCTGCGCTCGCTCATGGATGGCGGCGTCTGGGGCAAGCTGCGCTCGACCGTGCCGCCCATAACCGTCCCCGCCTGGACCTGCATGATGACCTCGCAGGACCCCGGCCAGCTCGGCCTCTATGGCTTCCGCAACCGCAAGTCCTACGGTTACGAGGATCTCTACACCGCCAACGCCAGCTACGTCAAAGCGAAGACGGTATGGAACCACCTCTCGCGCCACCGCATGGCATCGCTCGTCTTCGGCGTGCCCCAGACCTATCCGCCCAAGCCGCTCAACGGCATCCTCGTCGCCAGCTTCATGACCCCCAGCAAGGATCACCAGTTCACCTATCCCGACGAGATCAAGGCCGAGCTCGATCGCGTCGCCGACGGCGATTACATCATTGATGTGGATGACTTCCGCACCGATGACAAGGACAGACTCCTCGCCGACATCTACCGCATGACCGAGCGCCGCTTCAAGGCCTTCCGCCACTTCCTGCGCAAGGACGATTTCCGCTTCGCCATCGTCGTCGAGATGGGCATTGACCGCATCCATCACGGCTTCTGGCGCTTCTGCGATCCCGCGCATCGGCTCTACCAGCCGGGCAATCCCTACCAGCGCGTCATTCGCGACTACTACCGCGCGGTCGATACCGCGCTCGGCGAGACCATCGAGGCCGCGGGCGACGATTGGTCGGTGATGGTCGTCTCCGACCACGGCGCCAAGACCATGCGCGGCGCGATCTGCATCAACGAATGGCTTCAGCGGCAGGGCTATCTCGCGCTGCGCGAGCAGCCGCAACAGCAGACGCGCCTGACGCCCGACATGATCGACTGGCCGCGCACCCGCGCCTGGGGCGAGGGCGGGTACTACTCGCGCGTTTTTGTCAATGTCGCCGGGCGCGAGCCCCAGGGGGTCATCCCGCACGACAAATACGAGGCGTTCCGCGATGAGCTGAAGGCGGGGCTGCAATCGCTGACCGATGAAGATGGGCGCAATATCAATACGCGCTGCTTCAAGCCGGAGGAGATCTATCGCGAGGTCAACAATATTCCGCCGGACCTCATCGTTTATCTGGGGGACCTCGACTGGCGCTCGGCGGGGTCGGTGGGCATGGGCTCCATCTATCTCTACGAGAACGATACCGGGCCCGATGACGCCAACCACGCCCAGGATGGCATTTTCATCTGGCGCCCGCCGCAGGGCTTGCATCCGCGGCGCCGCGAGACGTATTCTATCTATGACATCGCGCCGACCATTCTGCGCTGCCTGGGGCTAGAGGTTCCGGCGGAGATGATCGGGGAAGCGATCGTATAATCGCGATGAGCAAGGAGTGATCTTGTGGGCAAGGGTTTCACGGTGTGGTTCACAGGTTTGTCCGGCTCGGGCAAGAGCACGCTCGCACATGCGGTCGCCGAGGAGTTGCTCGAGCGCGGCATGAAGGTCGAGATCCTCGACGGCGACGTCGTGCGCACCAACTTGAGCAAGGGCCTGGGCTTCTCCAAGGAGGACCGCGATACCAACATCCGCCGCATCGGCTTCGTCTGCAACCTGCTGGCGCGCAACGACGTCGTCGCCATCGCGGCCGCCATCTCGCCCTACCGCGAAATCCGCGACGAGAACCGCCGCCTCGTCGGGCGCTTCGTCGAGGTCTATTGCCGCTGCCCCATGGAGACGCTGCGCGCGCGCGATGTCAAGGGCCTCTACGCCAAAGCCGAGGCGGGCGAGCTCCCAAACTTCACCGGCGTCTCCGACCCCTACGAGGAGCCGCTCAACCCCGAGGTCATCGCGGACACTGGCGCCGAGACGATCGAGGAGAGCACCGCCAAGATCATCCGCACCCTCGAGCTCATGGGCTACATCCCCGCCTCCGAGGCGGCGGCGGACTACACCGCAGACGAAGAGGACCAGATCAAAGAGCGCCTCAAGGCGCTGGGGTATATCTGAGGTTGCAGCGATGTCACTCCGAGTGGCTAGGCGGCTTCGCCGCCGCCATGGCGGTCGCAGGAGCGACCTAGCCACGCAGCGAGGAACCCCCTATCGGCGTTGCAGGAGGTAGGGGATTCTCGCCATAGGCGGGTAAACCTCGGTCGCGTTGCTCCCTCGGAACGACATCTGCGTTAGCCCAGTCCCGCTCGGACAAAAAGGGGGTAGCTTCGAGTGCTTTTCAAACGGCGACAGAAACCCAAGACACGCGTGCTGGTCATCGGCCTCGACGGCGTGCCGCACAGCATGCTCGCCCGTCTCGCCGCTGACCGCGTAATGCCCGCCACCGCCTCGATCCTGCGCAGCGGTCATCTCATGCCGATGACCGTCTCCCTGCCCGAGATCTCCGCCGTGAGCTGGTCCACCTTCATGACCGGCGTCAACCCCGGCACGCACGGCATCTTCGGCTTCACCGATCTCAAGCGCGACTCCTACGACATACGCTTCCCCTCATTCCGCGACCTCGAGGCCCCCACGTTCTGGGACCGCCTGGGCGAGACCGGCAAGCGCTGTGTCGTCATCAACCAGCCGGCGACCTACCCCGCGCGCGAGATAAACGGCGCGCTCGTCTCCGGCTTCGTCGCCATTGATCTGCGCAAGGCGGTTTATCCGGCGAAGCACATCGCCGCGCTCGAAGCCATGGGCTATCGCATCGATGTTGATGTCACCAAGCCCGAGGCGCTGTTCGACGACCTGGGCGCCACCCTCGCCGCGCGCGAACGGGCGGTCGAGTATCTGTGGGACGCCGAGGAGTGGGATTACCTCCAGGTCGTCATCACCGGCACCGATCGCTTGCACCATCTCTTCTGGGACGCGTGGCAGCAGCACGACCATCCCCGCCGCGCCGCCTTCCTCGATTACTACCGCGCCGTGGATGGCCTCGTCGGGCGCTTGCGGGATCGCTTCCTCAAGCTCACCGGGGGGCTTGAGGACCTCTATCTGCTCTCCGACCACGGTTTCACGGGCATTACCCAGGAGGTCTATCTCAACACCTGGCTGCGGCAGCAGCGCTACCTCGACTACGACAAGCAGGCGCCGGAGTCCGTCGCCGACATCAGCGCCGAGACCGTGGCCTTCGCGCTCGACCCCGGTCGCATTTACATCAACACCCGCGGCCGCTTCCCGCGCGGTACGGTTGATCCGGCGCAGGCGCCGGAGCTGAAAGCCGAGCTGCGAGCGGGGCTCAAGCAAATGACGTACCAGGGCCAGCCGGTCATCCGCCAGGTCTTCGACGGCGCCGAGGTTTACGACGGACCGCTCGCCGAAAAGGGGCCGGACCTGGTGCTGCTGTCGCATCCGGGGTTCGACCTCAAGGGCTCGGTGCGCCATCCAGACCTCTTCGGCCGCACCCATTTTCAGGGTATGCACACGTGGGACGACGCTTTCTTCTGGTCTGCCGCCCCGGTCAGTAAGGACCTCGGCTGCGCGCCGCGGGGCTCCAGAGTGACGCCGGAGGGTCACATAGACATCGCCGACCTCGCCGCCATCATCACCGCGCCACTGGTCTGACCGGGATCATGCGCAAGGTGAGGAGATTGTCATTCCGAGCCTGGCTCGCGGTTGCGCGGTCGCGCTGCTCCCTCGGAGTGACATCGCGGTGCCGCTCAGCCCAACTCATGGCGCGATCGCCCAATTTTGGGTAACATGTTATTGGCGCCGTGGGGCACCCGGCATCCGCCCGGGGAAATTGGGGACAGTTACCTATTCCCCCAAAGGTTTCGCAGCGCGCATTTGGGCTTTTGCGTGAAATAGGTAACAGTCCCCGGCCACATCCGCGACTCGCTTGACTCAAAGAGCCACCACAAGTCATCTCATCGTCGCCGCCCTCGCCGGCGCGTTCGCCCTCAGCGTCGTCCCCGCGCACGCCTATATCGGCCCCGGCGCGGGATTCGCCGTGCTGGGGTCATTTCTCGTCGTCTTCGTCACCCTGGTGCTGGCCGCATTCACGCTCGCGACCTGGCCGCTGCGCTATCTCGTGCGCCTCATCCGCGGCCGCCGCGCTTACCGCCGCAGCAAGGCCGAACGGCTCGTCATCGTCGGCCTGGATGGCCTCGACCCGCGCCTGGTCGAGCGCATGATGGCAGAGAACAAGCTGCCCAACTTCGCCCGCCTGCGCGAGACGGGCGCTTACTCGCATCTCCAAACGACGACCCCGCCGCTCTCGCCCGTCGCCTGGTCCACCTTCCAGACCGGCGTCAACCCCGCGCGCCACAACATCTATGATTTCCTCACCCGCAATCCGCGCACTTATCTGCCGGCTCTTTCCTCCACTGAGATCACGCCGCCGCGACGCTTCCTCCGCCTCGGCAAGTATCGCATTCCGCTCGGCCGGCCCGGCCTGCGCTTGCTGCGTCGCAGCCGCTCTTTTTGGAGCATCCTTTCCGCGCACGGCATCTGGTCCACCATCCTGCGCGTCCCCATCACCTTCCCCCCCGAGCGCTTCAACGGCCTGCTTCTATCCGCCATGTGCGTGCCTGACCTCAGGGGCAGCCAGGGCACGTTCTGCTTTTTCACCACCGGCGACGCCGACCAGCAGCATACCTGGGTGACGCTCCGGCGTCACTCCGGAGTCGCGCGAGGCGCGACCGGCGGCGTGCGCATCCAACTGAAACGCAGCAGGCGCCACTTTGGCGCCACCATTCCCGGCCCGCCTGATCCGCTCTCCGCTGACGGCCGCGAGCTGAGCCTGCCGTTCACCCTCACGCCGGCCGACGGCGGCGCGGTCTTGCGCGTATCCGGCCAGCGCGTCCGGCTCAAGCTCGGCGAGCATTCGGAGTGGGTGCGGCTGACGTTCAAGAGCGGCCTCGGTGTCAAGGTCTCGGGTATCTGCCGCTTCTTGCTGCGCTGCGTCGAGCCGACATGCGAGCTCTACGCCACGCCGATCAACATCGACCCCGAGCGCCCCGCCATGCCGGTGTCGCATCCCGTGACCTATGCCATGTATCTGTCGAAGCTTTTCGGGCCGTTCGCGACGCTCGGCCTGGCTGAGGACACCTGGGCGCTCAACGAGCGCGTCATTGATGAGCCGGCGTTTCTCGACCAGACCTACCTCATTCACGCCGAGCGCGAGCGCATGTTCTTCGACGCCCTTGACAAGACGCGCCGCGGCGTTTGCGCGTGCGTGTTCGATGCCACCGACCGCATCCAGCACATGTTCTACCGCTACCTCGACGATCGCCACCCCGCCCGCCGCTTCGCGCGGGCTGAATCCGACGCCGACGAAGACCGGCGCTGCACCGGTGCCATCGAAGACATTTACCGCCGCGCCGATGGCCTCGTCGGTCGCGTCATGCAGCGCCTCGGCGAGCGCGACGTGCTGCTGGTGATCTCCGATCACGGCTTCCGCTCGTTCCGGCGCGGCGTCAACCTCAACTCGTGGCTGCATCGCGAAGGCTATCTCGCGCTGCGCAACGGCGCGCCGTCCAGCGCTTCGACAAGCCCAGGATCGCCGCCGAGCGGCGGCGAATGGTTCGCCGACGTTGACTGGGATAGGACCCGCGCCTTTGCCATCGGCCTGGCCGGCATCTACCTCAACCGCAAGGGCCGCGAAGCGCGCGGGATCGTTGCCGCCGACGAAGCCGATGCGCTGAAGCGCGAGCTCGCAGCCAAGCTCTCCGGCCTGCGCGATCCCGCCACCGGCGAAGTCGCCATCAACCAGGCATTCGACGCCGCCCAGGCTTACTCCGGGCCGTACGTGGCCGAGGCGCCCGACCTCATCGTTGGCTACAACGACGGCTATCGCACTTCGTGGGATGGCGCAGTGGGCAAGGTCAACGACACTATCTTCGAGGACAACGTGCGCAGTTGGAGCGGCGACCACTGCGTTGACCCGGCGCTCGTGCCGGGGGTGCTGTTCTGCAATCGCTGGATAACGGCCCGTCAACCGCACATGGCGGACATCGCCGCCACCGCGCTCGACCTCTTCGGCGTCGAGCGCCCGGCCTACATGGACGGCAGGTCGTTGTTCGCAGATGCACCTGCGCCTGTCATGGCCGCAGGGGAAAACGCATGACTCAAAATGACGATAGCGGGCGGTCTCGAGGCAAAGCAGACGCCCGCGCGCCCCTCACCCGCCGCGAGTTCCTCAAGCGCGCCGGCATCGCCGCAGCCGCGCTGTCGCTGCCGGCTGCCGGCATCTTTGGCGGCTGCGCGCGACGCCGCCTGCCGATGTCGAGGAAAACCCTGATCCTCGGCATGGATGGCATCGAGCCCAAGATCGTCGAGCGCATGCTGCGCGCCGGGCGCCTGCCTCACTTCCGCCGCCTGGTTGAGATGGGCGGCCTGCATCGCATCACCAGCAGCATCCCGCCCCACAGCCCCGTCGCCTGGGCCAACTTCATCAGCGGCGCTGGCCCCGGCGTCCACGGCATCTTCGATTTCATCGGCCGCGACCCGCAGACCTATCTGCCGCACCTGTCCATCGCCCGCGTCGAGCCAGCAAAGCGCAACCTCAAGGTCGGCGATCTCGTCCTGCCCGTGTCCAGCGGCACGGTCGAGTGCCTGCGCCGCGGACCCGCGTTCTGGCAATCGCTCGAGGATCACGGCATCCCGACCACGATGTTTCGCCTGCCCTCCGACTTCCCCCCGACCGGGCGCAGCGGCCGCGCCATCTCCGATCTCGGCACGCCCGACCTCCTCGGCACCTGGGGCACCTTCTCTTTCTACACCACCCGGCCGCCGGCCAAGCCCGAGGACGTCTCCGGCGGCGACGTCTATAAAGTCACCGTCCGCGACCACGTCATCCGAACCAAGCTCCACGGGCCGCGCAACGACCTGCGCAAAGGCGCGCCGAGATGCGCCATCGACCTCACGATCTATCTCGACCCGGTTGCGCCGGCGGCGAAGATCGTCGTCGGCGACAAGCAGCTCCTGCTGCGCGAGCGCGAGTGGAGCGAATGGGCGCAGGTGCGCTTCCCCATGCTCTGGCGCCACGGCGTCAGCGGCGTCTGCAAGTTCTACCTCAAGTCGGCGCGGCCCGATTTCCGGCTCTACGTGACACCCATTCAGATAGATCCCTCCGCGCCCGCGCTGCCAATAACGACTCCGGCCAGCTACGCCCAGCAGCTCTACCGCCGCTTCGGCTTCTTCTACACCCAGGGCATGCCCGAGGACACCAAGGTCTACTCCAGCGGCCTGCTCGACGCGGACGAGTATCTCCAGCAGTCGGACCTGGTTCTGAACGAGCGCCTGGCGATGTACGACTACGAGCTGGCGCGATTCGATGATGGCCTGCTCTTCTTCTACTTTTCCAACACCGATCGCCACGGCCACATGTTCTGGTGGGCGCGCGATCCGGCGCATCCGGCCCACGACCCCAAGCTCGCGCCGCGCTATGCCTCCATCATCGAGAGCCTTTATGAGACGATGGACGGCGTGGTGGGCAAAGCGCTGCGAAGACTGCGCCGCGAAGACCGCCTCATCGTCCTCTCCGACCACGGCTTCGCGCCGTTCTATCGCTCGTTCCAGCTCAATAGCTGGCTGCGCGATAACAAGTACCTGGTCACCTGGGATAGCGGCGAAGCGCAGCCCGACATATTCGGCTGTGCCGACTGGGGCTATACGAAGGCTTACGCGCTCGGCCTAAACTGCCTCTACCTCAATGTCGAGGGGCGCGAGGGGCAGGGGATTGTCCGCCCGGGCGAGGAGCGCGATGCGCTCGCCCGCGAGATCGCCCAGCGGCTGCTCGCGGTGCGCGATCCCCAGAACGGCCGCCAGGTTATCTCCGACGTTTACCTGGCGAAGCAGAGCTACTCCGGGCCCGAGGTAGATCGCGCGCCCGATCTCATCATCGGCTACAACTACGGCTACCGCGGTTCGTGGCAGGCGGCCGTCGGGCAATACACCAAGACCCTGGTTGATGATAATGACAACGTGTGGAGCGGCGACCACTGCATCGACTACGTCCACGTGCCGGGGGTGCTGTTCTGCAACCAGCCGGTGCGGGCGAAGGCGCCGGCGCTGTCCGATATCGGCCCGACCGTGCTCGCCGACTACCGCATCGAGAAGCCAAAGGAGATGACGGGGAGCAGCATACTCGAAGAGCCTCTAACAAAACCGATGCTTACTAAGATGTCATTCTGAGCGAAGCGAAGAATCTTGGTGTCGCTCGAACCTGCCAAGACCCTTCGCTAGTGCTCTGTCAACCATGTTCTGATGCATCCCTCGGGCGCACGCTCCATGAGCGCGCGGGGCCTCGCGACCTCACGGAGGTCGCGCCCGGTCCAGTAGCGACAGAGACTGCACCCGTCATTTTAACCCTGACAGAGCACTAGCGCTCAGGGTGACGCGATACCGCGGTCTTGTTAGACCCGAATTATGCATGGGGCTTCGCGGGATGTCATTCCGAGGAGCGAAGCGACCGAGGAATCCCCTGCCAGGGATACGCGAGCCTGACCATTCCGGCCGCGAGCAACCCCGGTAGGGGACCGGCCGCTGGGGACAGTTACCTATTTCCCCAAGGGTTTCTGCTGCCCCCCTTCGGTTCTTTGCGGGAAATAGGTAACGGTCCCCAATGCTCCGGGGTGACATCACCCG
>Ga0315280_10002959_pt1 | contig 26741 bp, 24 predicted proteins | sample YL17G06_40_MG_FD_203697 | JGI IMG/M metagenome (GOLD analysis project Ga0315280, IMG submission 203697) | Sediment microbial communities from Yellowstone Lake, YNP, Wyoming, USA - YL17G06_40 | ecosystem: Environmental > Aquatic > Freshwater > Lake > Sediment | place: USA: Wyoming | collected...
GAGGCGCTCGACGTGCCGGAGATCGATGTCGTCTGCACGCCCCTGAACAGGCACGGGGCCGTGGTCGTGGACGGCACCCTCGGGGAGCACCTTCAGGCCATATGTGACCTTCACGACGCGGGCAAGGGCACATACGTGATCAAGGTGCTGAACGCCGGCAGGTACAGGGACGAAGCAGAAGCCTGCATCAGGTACGCGCTAGGTTACGGCGACTTCATCGACGCGTGGAACATAGGAATGTACGACATCGCCGACGTGAAGAGGAACGTCGCTCTGTTCCGCGAGGTCTTCGGTGGGTAGCTAGGCGGCATCCCCTTTTTAACCTGAGCCGCCTCTTCCGATCCTGTTCATGGCTGCAATGGGCGGTCTGGGCCGGTTCCTGGCATTAGAGGGTAACATCAGGGTGATGGCCGTCCAGCTCCTCGTCTCCCAGCTAGGCTTCGGCATGATGTACGTCGTCTTTCAACCCTACGTCCTCGCGCTGGGGCTCAGCATCACCGAGCTTGGCGTCATCCAGAGCGTCATCAGCCTGAGCACAGCCACCGGCCTCGTCTTCTGGGGCGCCGTCTCTGACAGGATTGGGAGGAAGCCCGCTCTTCTCCTGTCCAACGCGAGCAGGCTCGTCGCCATGGTCGTCCTCATCGCGTCGGGCAACACCATCTTGCTCTTCGTCTTCGCCTTCTTCCTCGGATTCAGCGCCCTCTGGATGCAGGCGAACCCCGCCAGGAGTACGCTGATAAGCGAGTCCGTCGGGGCGGGGAACAGGGCGACGGCTTACAGCACGCTGATGGCGATAACCCAGATCGTCAACATGGTCGCCGCCTCGGCTGGCGGCTACATCGCCATAGTCGCCGGCTATTACCCTATCTTCTACGTCTGCGTCGTCGGCGACGTGGCCGGGCTCATCCTACTCTCCCTCTACGCGAAGGAGACTCATCACCCCAAAGCACCTGAAGGGGGGTTGAACCTGAGAACGATCCTGAGTAGATACATAATCCCGGAGAGGAGGATACTGCCCCTCTACGCCATCATGCTGGCCATGGGCTTCGGCTACAACACCGGCTACGGTCTCTTCAACGGCGCCCTCGTCGACACATACGGGTTTAACACGCTGCAGATCGGGATAATGTCAACGGCGTTCAGCTTGGTCTGGGGCGTCTCTTCGATCCCTCTCGGAAAGCTCGCGGACAGGGTCGGCAGGAAGCCGATGCTCCTCGCCTCGTGCCTCTTCGCCATCGCCACCAATATCGGCTTCAGCATCTTCCGTAGCTTCGAGGCGTTCGTCCTCTTCAACGCCCTCAGCGCGTTTGACCCGGCGTGCTGGACGCCATCTTGGGTGAGCCTCGTCTCCGAGAAGGTTCCTCCTTCGGAGAGGTCGACGGCTCTGGGTAAACTCGACGCCTATGGCAGGTTCGCGGGCATACCTGCCCCATATTTCGCTGGGGTCCTATACACAAGATACGGCTTCGCGGCTCCTCTACTGGTCCTCCTCGGCTTCGCCTTGGTCTGGAGCCTCATAGTCCTACGGCTCGACACGTCGTCTGAGAAGGGCGCCTAATTCAGACGAAGCCCATCAGGCTCTTTATCTCGTCGTGGATCGCGCCCGCTCTGCTGTCGCCGTTGAGGACGATCCAGGGCTTTTGCCTCGCAAGCTCCAGGGCTTTACTGCCTATCTTCACAAGCTCTGACCTCTTCTCGAAGCGCTCCCTACGCTCCCTACTTGCCGTTATGCGTCTGAACGCCTCGCTTGGGGAGACGTTAAGGTAGAACATCCTTCTCGGCTTCGGCATTATCTTGGCGAAGAAGTGGTACCCCAGCTTGTGGAGGGGGTCAGGCAGGTAGGCTGTCCCCATCAGGTAGCGGACAAAGACGACGTAGTCGACCCGCCTCCAGCTGTAGAGGACGACGGACCTGATGACGTCTACCATGTAGAAGAGGGCGGCGGCTATGTGAGCCTTCTTTCCCTCGAGGTAGAGATACTCACGGGACTTGACGCCGAAGAAGTTGTCGTCAGACGGGTGGGTGCGTAGGAGGCTCGTCTTCCCGAGGCCGCGGAGGTAGCGGACGAGCATCTCGGCCTGGGTGCTCTTCCCCGAGGCGTCTAGGCCGTCGATGACTACGAACTCCCCCGTCCTAGGTTCCCCCACTCATCAGCACGTAGGTCAATGCGCACGTGAGGGGCACGGCGATGTTGTCCAGCCCCTTGGGCGAGATCGCCTCGGCGACCGTTGCCACCGCCGCGACGGTGAGGATCGATATTAGCTGGCTACCGAGGCTGAAGCCGTATAGGTATGAGAAGTAGACGAGGCTGAGGCCGAGGGCCGCGAGGCTTCCGACGAACATCGCGGCCGAGCCCTCGAGGCTCTTCGTCTCGAACACCCTGTACCTATGCCTCCCGTACCTGGCTCCGACGAGGGCGGCGAGGCTGTCGCCATAGGCCATCGGCAGGATGCCGGCGGCGATGACATAGGGCTCGGCGCCGAAGAGGTAGGCGAGGATGCTGTAGGAGATGGCATAGAGGACGAGTCCCATGTGATGACCCTCTTCTGTGATATTAGCCAGGCCGGGGAGCCTCTCTGCGAGCCCCTTGATCGGTGAGTAAGGGGTGACGAAGAAGGTGACGAGGATGAAGGGCGACGCGACGAGGAACGGGTAGATGGACGCCGTGAAGAAGGGAATTATGAACGGGAGGTTCCCGATCATCGCGTGAAGAAATTTTCTCCTAGCCGCCTCAAGCAGGGGTAGCCTATCGGAGACGAGGATGAGGACGACGATATAGGCGTAGCAGAGCAACATCAGGAGTATGTTCTGCCACGCGGCGTCCACCCGAGTTCCCCCGATACATTACTCTTCCACCTCTAAGGTGTTTATGAGCGTTTCCCGAACCCTTAGCTAAGGTTTATTTTCGCCCGTGAGGAAGATCAACTTGTTTTCTGGAGGTTGAGCTGGTTGAACGAGTACGTGCTGCCCAAGCTTCCCTACGCCTATGAGGCCTTGGAACCCTTCATAGACAAGGAGACCGTGGCGCTCCACCACGATAAGCATCACGCCGCCTACGTCGCAGGCTTCAACGCCACTTTGAAGAAGCTCGCCGAGGCTCGTGAGAGAGGAGACTATGCTGCTGTGAAGGCGCTCGATAGGGATCTGGCGTTCCACGGCTCTGGCGCTGTCCTGCATGCCCTCTACTGGGAGGGGCTCTGCCCGAAGGCTGAGAGCAAGGAACCCACGGGGGGTAAGTTCCTTGACAGGGTGAAGATGGACTTCGGCAGCCTTGAAAAGCTGAAGGCTGAGATGGGCGCCGCCGCTAAAGCCGTCGAGGGCTCGGGCTGGGCCGTCCTCACTTGGGATACGGTTGGTAAGCAGCTTCTAGTGATGCAGGTGGAGAACCACCAGAAGCTCGTGGTGCCCGGCTACGTGCCGCTGTTCGTCATAGACGTCTGGGAGCACGCCTACTACCTGAGGTACCAGAACAGGCGCGCGGAGTACGTTGACGGCATCTGGAACATCGTCAACTGGGCGGGCGTGGAGAAGAAGTTTAACGTCCTGAAGTAGGCGTCTGGAACCCCATCCCTTTTCTTTATTTTTATTAGAATGAGGCGTTTCTCTGCTCAGGCACCGTGAAAGATGGACGTTTCCCCTCCAGCAGAGTCTTAACGCTCTCCGCGCATCGCTCCGCCATCCGCCTCCTCGTCTCCCAGGTCGCCGATGCGATGTGGGGAGTGACGACGACGTTATCCAGCTTGAGCAGCGGGTGGTCGAGGGGTATGGGCTCCGCCTCGAAGACGTCGAGGGCGGCCCCCGCGATCCTCTTCTCCACCAGCGCCTCCGTCAGGGCGTCTTGGTCTATGACCGGTCCCCGTGAGGTGTTGACTATGAGGGCCGTGGGCTTCATCATGGCGAGTTCCCTCTCGCCTATGATGTGCCTCGTCGAGGGGATGAGGGGGACGTGTATCGATAGGATGTCCGAGGTCCTGAGGAGTTCCTCGAAGCCGACGGGCTTGATCCCGTAGAGCTTCTCGAGGTCGGGCCTCGGCGCAGGGTCGTGGTAGATCATCTTCACGTCGAAGCCCTGAGCCCGCTTCGCGGCCTCCGCCCCTATCCTGCCGAGGCCGAGGAAGCCGAGGGTCTTGCCCGGGAGGTCCCAGCCGAACGGGAAGCCTCTGGCTTTTTTGCCCCATTCCTCGCGCGTGAAGCGGTCAGCCTCCGGTATCCTCCTCATGAAGCCTAGGATGAGAGCCCACGTGATGTCGGCGACCGCGGCCGACAGGACATCGGGGGTGTGGGTGACGTAGACCCTCCTCCTCGTGCAGGCCTCGACGTCGACTGTGTCGTAGCCTACGCCGAACCTCGTGACGACCTTCAGCTTGGGCGCCTTGGCCAGGTAGGCTTCGTTCACCGCCTCCATGCTCACTATCACGGCGGTGGCCTCTCTGAGTTGCTCGGTGTAGTCGCCCTGGACGTAGGCGACGTCGGCCAGCGGACTGAGGGACGCGGCCAAGTCCTCGGGGAAGTTGATCTTCCCCGTGCTGACGAGAACCTTCGGCTTCAACCCTGATCGCTAATTGATCCTCGGGGTGTCGGTTAAAACTGTCGAAGGGGGAAAATGGTGGTCACTTCTTCCTGTAGATGCGGAACTTGACGTCGTTCCAGCGGTCAGGGCACTCGTACTTGAACTCCTTCGGGTCGATCCATGGTATCTTGCCGCCGTAGCAGACGTTCATCAGCGTCGGGAAGAGGTCGTGGTAGCAGTAGCCGCATATGCCTCCCGTGAGGTGGGTGTTCACCTCGAACTTGTCCCCGACCCTGTGGCCGGCGCTGCAGCTCTTGGCGACGGATGTGACCTCGGCTACGTAGACTGGTTCCTTCTCGCTCATCTTGTCACCGCCTATCTCTCCGGCGGAGGGGTTAAAAAGGGTTCGAGGCTGCGGGGTAGGATTTTAGGCTTCGACGCTGAGTATTACCCATGGCTCTGAGGGACGCGGTTCTCAGCGGCATCGGGGGGCTCGAAGGTGTCTACGCCTTCTCCGTGAAGCACCTGGGGACGGGGGAGGCCGCCTCGGTCAACGGTGAGGAGGTTCTGCCGACGGCGAGCGTCTTCAAGGTCCTCCTGGTCGTAGAGCTCTACAGGCAGGTGGAGAGGGGCGAGGTTAGCCTCGACGAGCGGTACGTTCTGAGGGATGCGGACAAGGTGCCAGGCTCAGGTATCCTACGTGAGCTCTCGGAGGGCCTCGAGCTCACCCTCTCCGACCTCACGACGCTGATGATGATCGTGAGCGACAACACGGCTACCGACGTCATCCTGGGCCTCGTCGGCGCGGAGAGGGTGAACTCCGCGATGCGTGGGCTCGGGCTCGAGAAGACGGTGGTCTCCGCGAGCTGCAGGGACATCATCTTCGAAGGCGTCGGCGGTTCCGACCTCCCCGACGAGGAGAGGACGCTGGCTCGGTACGAGGAACTTGCCGCGGAGGCGAGGCGGAGGGGCGGCTTCACGGCCAACGCTCAGAACAACGTCTCAACCGCGGACGAGATGACGGGGCTGCTGGGGCTCATCGCCGAGGGCAGGGCGGCTGGCAGGGGGAGCTGCGACGCGATCATGGGGCTGATGGCGAAGTGCCAGACCGGCGAGGCTAGGATCGCGAAGTACCTGCCACGCGACATGGTGAGGGTCTGCCACAAAGAGGGTACGAGGCTGAGGCTCAGGAACGACATCGGCATCGTCACGCTGCTCGGCTCCGGTGAGAGGTGGGCGCTGAGCTGCTTCACGAACGATGTAGGCAATGTCAACGCCGCGGAAGAGGCCATCGCCGGGGTCTCTAGGAACGTCTACGATTACTTCACGGCCTGGACCTAGTTGGTTGAATGTCCTCCGACTCGTTGAATGGCGTTTTTTTCGTCCATTCGGAGATACCCCCTACGTTTTTTACGCGTCCTAATCCATGCCCGTTGACCTGCATGTTACCGCGTGAGTCTCTCTACCGCTGCTCGTAGCCTGGTCCCCCGTCCTTTGGGGGCTGCTGCCTGTGACGCGGGTAACTATTCCGGTGATGAAAATATTCGCCATTATATGGTACCCCCCTATGTTTTTTCACAGGGCGTCATAACAAGCCAACTATTATCTGGTGAAAAAATCTCATCACTCGCCTCGTGAGAACTCCTTGTGCTCACGGTTTCCTCGTATGCGCTTCTTCTCGGAGAGACACCTCAGTGTCTTCCGCTGCGCCCTATGGCATGTTGCCACAGGTAACTGGTTTTTGGTGATCTGCGACTGGCGATGGGTATATCTGGGGTGGGAGCCCTTCTGGGTCTGATGGTGCTTGAGTCAGGTCGAGGGGCGTAACCCTGTCTACGAGACGCTGAAGCGGGGCGGCGTGAGGAGGCTGCTCGTCGCCTCGGGCTCCGAGGGTGAGAGGCGGGTGAAGGAGATCGTCGACCTCGCCCGGAGGAAGGGGATCGGCGTGGAGTTCGTTGATCGGCGTCGGCTCGACTCGATGTCGGAGACGGGCAGGCATCAGGGCGTGATCGCCCTCGCCGAGGCGCCAGGATACGCCTCCCTGAGAGGCATCCTAGACAAGGTGAAGGGGGATGTCTGCGTAGTCGTCCTCGACGGCGTGCAGGACCCGCAGAACCTCGGCTCCATCCTGAGGACGGCGGACGCGGCGGGCGTTGACGCGGTAGTCGTGCCTAAGAAGGAGAGCGTGGGGCTGACGCCTACGGTTCTCAGGGTGAGCATGGGAGGGGCCGCGGGTGTCCCAGTCGCCAGGGAGAGCCTCTACCCTGCTGTGAAGATGCTCAAGGAGGAAGGCACGAAGATAATAGGCGTCGATGCCTCCGGCTCCGTTGACTACTGGGAAGAGGACCTGACGGGCTCAGTCGCCCTCGTCCTCGGGGGAGAGGGGCAGGGGATAAGCCCGACGCTCCTCGGTAAGTGCGACTCCGTCGTCAGGCTACCTATGTTTGGCTCCGTTCCGAGCCTGAACGTGGGCGTCGCCGCCGCGCTGGTCCTCTATGAGAGGCTGAGGCAGGCTGGCGCTCAGAGCAAGACGAAGTTGACCTAGTAGATGAAGCTGGCGACCACGGCGAGGACGATGATCTCGAGACGTAGGAAGACCTTATCGGTGCGCTCGTTTCTCTTCTGGTCCCTGACGAGGCAGCTGTGGGCCTCAGTGGGCAGGTGCTCCTCGTAGAAGGTCAGGTCGCACTCTGGGTACCTCTCAATATCTTCGAGTTCCTTATCGCAGTGATAGCAGACCTCCAACTTCTGCTGAAGCCGAGTCGGAGTCGTCACTATTTGACGACTATCGATGCTCGTAATATCAATACTAGATAAATTTTAATTCAAATCGATTTTTAACCCGAAACATATCTTTTTTAAAATAGTGACAATTAATTATTCTATTAATGAATGTGAACTTGGTTAGCCTAATTCGCATTGGAGTAACCGCGCCTAGTACGAGTAATTTAGAAACCACCCTACCTCTTGTTGATCTCGCTCAATTTGATATCAATGCATTTTGTGCTAATGGCGGTTTACCATATACATTTGAATTTGTAGTATCAGATAACGAAGGGCGCACAGATCGTGCCCTCGAAAATACTCAAGCTTTCAAGTCTATGGGAATTAATTTGATCGTTGGCCACGGTTGGTCCTCTCAATGCCAGGCTAGCTTAGGCTACGCAAATCAAAACGACATACTCTTACTAAGTCCCTCTTCGACATCTCCCCTTTTGGCAATACCTGAAGACAATTTGTTCAGGCTATGCCCTACCGATCTTCTTCAAGCACTGACTATCGCTGAAATGCTGAGAAGCTATGGCATTAAAGCTCTCCTGGTTATACAGCGTGGAGACGCATGGGCCGATGGAATCTTTAACATTTTAGAAATTGAGTATAAGAAGAAGGGAGGTATTATTTTAGATCGTATACGTTACCCCCCTGAGGAAGTTGATTTTAATAATTATTTGAAACATGCTGAAAATATCCTATCTGAAGCTATTAGACGTTATTCTCCGAATGGATTGGCTGTTGAGCTATTAGGCTTTCAAGAGGCTGTAGGAATTGTGAAACAAGCCTCATCTTTTTCTACGCTCCTCAATATTCCTTGGTTTGGTTCGGATGGCACAAATTTTACACAACAATTTATTGACGATATTCCAGATTTGATTTCAAAAATACGATTAATCGGTCCATTAGTCGCTCCTGCTTCAAGCCTAAAGTATGCTAATCTTTATGATAGATATTATTCTAAAACGAGTCAGTTTTTAAGTTATTATTCAGCGTGCATGTATGATGCCTGTTGGTTATATGCGCATTCTATCATGATAGCAAAATCAACAAAAGCTCACGATATAAAGGAAATACTACCTGAAGTTGCGTCGAATTTTTTTGGGGCTAGTGGATGGTGTTCATTGAACCGGGATGGAGATCGATATACGACAAATTATGATCTTTGGGGGTATGGTGCTATTGAAAATAAAGTTCAAAATATCCACTATGGTCATTTCAATGGTGATATTGGTAAAGTATTTTTTTCGTTAGAACCTAAGACTGATTTCTCAAAACAAGTATTAACTAACCAATTAACTTTTCCTGATAATCTTTCCGCCCAAGCAGAAAGAGATTTTACGAAAGAAGTAGATCCTGTTCAGGCCTTCGCATCGAATTTGAAATATTTTAACTATAATTTTTCAGATATTTTTGGATTTTATTTTATTCCACCCCATATTGATGACGGGGGTGCCTTTTTAGAATTGGGGATTCCTTGCAAAACAGAAAAAAGCTTCGTTTATAAATTACAAATATTGGCAAGTATATTCGGTAGAACTGATATATTAAAAATAAAAGGATTAATTAAAACCTGTAAAATTGACGAAGATATGAAATCAATCAGTTTATTGGGTGTTTTATTAAAAGAAAAAGGCGTTATGTATAACCCTGAAATTATAAATAATTTAAGAAATGTTGCTTCGATAAGAAGTAAAATGTATCCGACACATGAAACATCACCTGAGCTAAAGGTAGTGTTATCCAAAGTTGGGATTAATAAATATCCTTTGGATGATTGGGAAAAAGGGTGGCAACATCTTTTACAGTTATGTATAGATAGCTTAATTGGCCTTGTGCATGCTTTAAGTGATATAAAGTAATTTGGATATTCGCAATCTTTTTTAGGCTCATCCTCGTCGCCGATTCCTAGGGATGTCCAAGGTCAAGCGCCCAAGCTGCATAGGCATGCTCGGAGAGGACGAGGAGTGCGACCTCTGCAAGTGGCGCGAAGAGTGCGAGCGCATGAGCCAGAGCATAGAGTCGGACGCGATGCGGGGGGGCACCCACGTCAGGCTCACGGGCAAGTACAAGGAGAAGAAGTACAAGCCTAAGAAGCTGCCCTGACCGGAATCAGGCGCTCCCGGAACAAGTCTTACCGGGCAGCCTCTTTCTCACGACGAGAAGGATCACGCCAAGTGAGACTCCAACCAACACGGCCTCCCAAGCGACGGGTATCTGCGAGAGGGGCGACGCAGCCTCGGCGTTGAACTGGACCGTCTCGCTCGACGCCGCCTCGACGGACGCGTTGCCCTCCATCGTCGCCTTCACCCTCCACGTGCCACCCGCGTCCGCAGTCAGCCTGTCGAGGAAGGAGCCGTCCTCGCCCGCCGTCACGGTCTTCCTCACCTCCTTGCCGTCGGGCTTCGTGTAGGTCAGCGTGACATTCTGCCCGGGCATCGGTGCCTCGTAGCCGTTGATGACTATGTACGGGGTCCCCGTGACGTTGAAGGTGCTCCCCTTCCCGTTCGCCGAGAGGGAGAGGCTCGTCTCGTACTTCGTCACTGGGGCCGTCACAACGAGGTCGAAGTCAAGCTGGTAGGAGTATGTGAACGAGCCGGTGACGAAGGGGCCCGCGCTCCACCCCCACTCCGTCCTGATCCTGTATGCGCCCGGCTTCGTCCACGGCATCACCTCGATCGTCGAGCCTATGTAGTCGTCGCCGCCGAGGACCTCCGTGTAGCTGCCCGAGTACTCGATGGACGACGGGGCTTCGACTACCCTGTAATCGTAGTAGAAGCTTCCGGTCTTGGTCGTTTTGAAGAACCTCCTCTCCCCGGCCTCCATGGATACCATGCTGACCGGTTGGTACGGCTGAGCCCCCGCCTTCTCCTCGACGAGCTCCACGGTGAACCGCGCCGTGGAGTTGGAGGGCTTGAGGCTCCCCGACCCCGCGAAGGTCGCGTTCACCTGCCACCAGCCTACCTGGTCGACGGTGAAGGAGTCCGAGTACAAGCCCTCAGAGTCCGTGTACACGGTCCTCGTGAAGCGCTCGCCACCCGGCTTCCGGTATGTGAGCTTCACCTCCGCGGAGGGCGTCCGAGGGGTGAGGGACCCGGAGACCTTGACGCTCCTGCCTATCTGCAGGTAGCCGTGGTCGGCGTAGCAACCCAGCTCGCTCGGCAACACGGAGGGCATCTTCACCACCTCCGTCCCAGGCGGGTTGTCGAGGATGTACACCCTCCCCTGCCCGGGGGAGTAGAAGCTCCTGGCCCCCGCCGCGACCCGAGCCCCGTCCACCGATACGGCCACATCCTGGAGGATAAGCCGCTCGTCGACCCTGCGGCTCCAAACCTTCTTCCCCTCCGCGTTCAGGAGGGTGACATTGTCGCTGATCGCTGCGGCGATGTACTTGCCGTCGCCTGAGATCGAGACGGCATTGGAGCCCCAGGTCTCCCTTTCGTCGCCCCATAGGAGCGTTCCCTCGGCGTCGAAGAGGCTTATGGAGTAGGCCTCGGCTGCGACCATGCCGCCGGAGGAGACCCCCACAGCCTCGACGAATGAGTCCGTGCTCCGGCTCCAGAGCTGCTGACACTGCCTCGTCATGAGGACGACATCACGGGAGGACCCCACGGCGATGTAGGACGCGTCGGACGAGACGCTGAGGCACGGCTCGCTCAGCCCTGACGTGGACTGGTAGAGGGTACTTCCGCCCCGATCCATGACCACGACTCCGTATTTAGATGATGAGTCTGCGACCGCCGCCACCACATAGGCGCCATTCCCCGAGATCGCGGCGTCCGATATGTCGTTGAAGGTCTTATTCCAAGCCTGCACACCGCCTGAGTCGAAGAGGAAGAGCTCATCCCCGGAAGCCACGACGACGGCGTGGTCGCCCCCAGAGATGGAGACCGCGTCGACCCAGTTCGAGAAGCTCTTCATCCAGAGCAGGTTCCCAGTGGAGCTTAGGAAGTAGACGCGGTCCATGTCGACGACGGCGGCGACGTACAGGCCGTCGGGGGAGATGGCAACCCGGCCCACATCCTCGACCTCGACGACGTACTCGATCACCTTTCCCTCGACAACGGCGACGCCGGTCAGCGAGGCGAGGATTATAAGTGAAAGGCACAGCACAAGGCGATATCTGAACGCATCGCAGGCTAGGAAGCGACGGAGATGGCTCCCGGGGTGTCCATCGAGGACACGAAGATACTTGCCTGAACGCCGATTCGAGTCCAATGCCCAGACCCACGAATGAATGACTCTTTTTCAGTTAAAATAGTTGATGAAACTAGATTAGGTAGTTAGTAGCCGACCTACGCCTCAGTCGCTGTCGACCTCCTGGAAGACCCTGGATTCGCCATCCACCTTCCTGACCCTGATCAGGTTAACGCCCTCCTCCTCCCCCTGGCCGTGGTGCGTAACCAGCAGCACTTGGCCGATCTCCTGGCTGCTCAGGGCGATGTATTCGAGGAGCTGGGGCACGTTCTCCGAGTCCACGGCGTCGGTGGGCTCGTCCAGGATGAGCAGGTGGGGGAACTCCATCACCCTCAGGAGGGCGAGCCGCTCCGCCAGCGCGAAGAGGCTCTCATGCCCGCCCCCCGCCCTCCAGGCGGCCAGCATCCTGGGGCTCCCGATGGGCTGCACCTCGAGCACGTATCGCTCCCTGTCTATGTGGCAGCCGGAGTAGAGCTGCTGGTCGGTGAGCCTCCTGAAGTACTCGTATGTCCGGTACTCGAGCATCCTCAGCGTGTTCTCTCGGAGGTCACGCTCATAGCGGCCGTACTGCTCCACGATCCTCTCGACGGTCTTGACCTTTGCCTCGTACTCGTGGATCGTGTCCAGCTTGGTCTTCGCCTCGTTTAGGGCGAGCCTGAGGGTGGAGAGCCTCGTGTCGAGCTCCCTCTCGATCCTCTCTGTCTCCCCTAGGAGGCCCTCGCTTTTCCTCACCTCCGCTCTGAGCTCAGACTCCTCATCCCTGAGACCCTTGAGCCTTTCGTCGAGTCTCCTGCTTGCGTTTTCAACGCTGATGAATGTGGTTCCAAGCTCCTTCTCCGCGCGTTCGAGGAGCTTTGCGTTTGCCTCCTCCACCCTGGCGGCAAGCCTTGCAGCCTTCTCCTCTATCTGCTTAAGTTCACGCCTCAGGTCGCCGACCTGCCTCTCCTGCTGCACGAACCTCGTCAGCTGGCTCTCGGCCTCCCTCAGCTTCTCGCGGGCGACCCTCTCCTGCGCCCTGATCTCCCTGATCTCCGCCTCGAGGCTCGAGAGCCTCCTCCTCTTCGACTCCAGCTCCCCCGTCCAGCGGGCGAGGTCCTCCTCGATGAGCTTGAAGTCTATCGGCTGGCCGCACTTCGGGCAGACGGTGAGCCCCTGCTCCTTCAGCTCCCCGTGCTCATGTAGCCTGTGGCTGAGGGTGGCCACGTCGCCGTCGAGCTCGCGCCGCTCCCTGTCGAGGTCCTCGTCGACGAGGCGCCTAAGCCTCTCCTCCGTCGCCTCCGCCGACCTCTTCCTCACCTCAAGCTCGCCGCGCCTCTCCTCCAGCCTCTCCCCGAGCTCCGAGAGCAGGGTCTCCAGAGCCTCCGCCTTGTTATCGTGGAGCCTTTCGTTGAACTCTAAGTCGTTTCTCTGCTTCTCAAGCTCCTTAAATCCGGATTCGAGCTCCTCGGCCGCCTCGACCTTGGCGTGGGCCTCCGAGTGGGCTTCCCTCTTACCTTTAAGTTCCTCCTCGAGTCCCTTTCTCCTCGTCCTCGCCTCGTCGAGCTGGGCGACGCCCTCCTCTATCTGCTTCTCCGCGTTCTTGATCCGCTCCTCGACTGCGGGCTTATCTGGGATCCCCCCCTTCGCCTCGAGGACTCGTGCGGCCTCCCGGAGCTCCTCCCTGGCCTCTGTGGGGGCTGTGAGGCCGAGGACTGCGTTCATCCTGTTCCTGTCCGGGTTGAGGATTTCGACGAACTCCTTCTGCTTGGCGTAGACTACGTTGAAGAAGGTGCTCCTGCCAACTCCGATGAGCTCCCTGAGCCTCGCTTGGACATCCTTATCCTTCGTCAGCGGCGCCTTGTCGCCCTCGACCTCCATGTAGAGCTCCGTGGCCTTGAACGCAGGCTCCTCCCCTCCCCTCCCGCCCGTGAGGGTCCCAGCCCTCTTGATCAACACCTTGACACCGCTGAAGGGGCTGCGGAAGGTGACCGAGACGAAGACCTCGTCTGCGCCGAGGGAGACTAGGTCGCGCTTACTGACGCCCGGCACGTCGCCGTAAAGCCCAAACATTACCGCCTCCAGGAGCGTCGTCTTGCCCGAGGCGTTGCGGCCGCTGATCTTGTTGACGCCGGGGGTGAAGCGGATCGTTTGCTTGCCCCTGTAGGACTTGAAGCCCCTGAGGGTGAGCTCCTCTATCAAGGCCCGGCCTCCCCGAAGCGCTTTGCTTCAAGCCTCTTCACCCACTCCTGGACTAGGGGCGCCCTCTGCGTCGCGGTAAGGAGCCCAGTCTGTGTGCTCGCCTCCTCCTCGAGGGTCTCCCTGACCCTGCCGTGCATCTCCCTTATCTCCTCGGCGAAGGCGCCGAAGCCCGAGAAGTAGGCGGCGACATCCTGGTTCTCAGGCTGGGGGCGAGCCACAGACTCCGGGAGGTCGAGCTCCATTGTGTCCCTGTCCACCCAGAGGAGCAGGGGCTCCTCGGATTCGAGCTTCTCCAAGGGCTTCATGCTTATGTCGCTCGGCCAGCCCTCGCTGAGCCTCCCCTTCACCCTCACCCTCAGGTAACCCTGCTTCTTCGCCTCCCTGAGCCTGGAGATGAACGCCCTGACCTCTTCGAGGATCTTGTCCTCGTACCATGACGGGGGCCTCGCCCTGTCGGATTCCACCCTTGTTTGGCTCATTATGTGGAGGGGCTCAATGGGCACCCACTTGAAGTCAGGTCCTTCGGTCTCGACGATGTAGAAGCCCTTGTCAGGCGTCTCAGCGAAGTCGTAGACCTCCAGGCTGCCAGGGGTGGCGATCCATCCGCCGGTCCTGAGCCTCTTTGGCGCGCACCTCCTGTGGTAATGACCGGTGAAGACGAAGTCAGGTTTCACGGAGGCGAGCTGGTCGAGGGTCAGGCAGCTGTTCTGCGGCGGCACGGTGTTGTAGTGGTCCACGAAGCCGTGGAGCATCAGCACCCTCAGCCCCTTGGCGCCGTCGAAGGCGGGCTTGACCTTCACCTCGAACGCCCTGTCGATCTGGTCGTGGTAGTTGAGACCCACGACGTGGAGCCTCTCGTCTCTGTAGACGATGTCTTCGTCGCCGAAGACGTGGAGGTACTCCGCAAGGGGGTGCTTGATATAGTCGAGGGCATCGCTCTGGGGACGTCCGTCGTGGTTCCCCCTGATTACGAGGATGCGTATGTGTTTGCCGTGGCGCTCCTCGGTCTGCCTCGCCAGCCTGTATAGCTCGTCGTGGACGAACTGGACCATGCGGGGGCGGAGCGTGCGGCGCTCGAAGAGGTCGCCGCAGATGAAGGCGTAGTCGACGCCGGCTGAGACGACCTCGTCCACAGCCCTGGTAAAGGCTGCCTCGAAGGCTCGGCGCCTGTGCTCCGCGACGGCCAGCGGTATGCTCCGCCCTATGTGGGCGTCGGCTAGGACGGCGAACCTCATCGAGACCACCTAATGGAGCTTTTCCTTATCCCTCTCCCTCAGTATCTCAGCCTGCTCCTTGGCGTCCTTGAGGAGCCTGTAGATGTCAGGGGTTCTGCCGCCGTGCCTCGTCTCCCTCTCAGCCGTCCTGATCATGACGGGCACCGGGACGAAGGGGCCGACCAGCACCGCCTCCCCCTGCTCGAGTGCCGGGAGGTCGCCGAGGAGGTCCTCGCTGAAGGACTCGCTCGCAGCCTGTATCGTCCTCTGGTCCTGGCTGTTCACCACCCTGAGGATGGCGAGGTTACTGCAGTTGCTCAGGATGTCCGGGTCGATCCTCCTCGGGCGCTGGCTGATGACGGTCAGGAAGACGCCGAACTTCGCCCCCTCCGCCGCGATCCTGGCGAGGATATCCCTGCTGAACTTCCCCCCGCCCTCGTCAGGCGGCGCCGCGAACCTGTGAGCCTCCTCGACGAAGACGAATATCGGGAGCCTCGCCCACTCCTTCCTCCTGAACTTCGCGTCGAAGACCCTCCGGAGGATCATTCCGACCAGGACGTCTTGGACGTAGTCGGAGAGGCCGCTCATGAAGACGTCGCTGAGCGCCATCGGCCTGAAGAACTCGGCGACGTTGATGTCGCCCTCCGTGAATATCCCCTTCTCGCCCAGGTCCTGGAGCCTCTCGATGATCCTGCCTATCCTGGTCTTCTCGTCAGCCTTCTCCACGGCTTCCAGGCTCGCCTCGAGCTCGACGATCAGGTCGTCCAAGGTGAAGTACTTGTTCTTCTCCCTGACGCTCTTCAGCGCCTTCGCGAGCTTGATCCTCTGGAGGCTCCCTGTTATCCTGGCGAGGGCGCAGAGCTCGCCGAAGCCGCAGGCGGAGACGCTGAGCTGGAGGGACTTCACATGCGTCCCCTCGAAGCCCTCCGCCGCCTCGGGGCGGAAGACGGTGACCTTGTCGTGGTAGAACTCGTGAAGGTGCCCTTCAGGGTCCTGGACCATGTTGGCGTAGTCGCCGTGGGCGTCTATTACGAGGAGCGAGGCACCCTGCCTGAGGAGCTGCTCCATTATGCGCCCCGCGAAGTAGCTCTTCCCATACCGGGTCATGGCGAGGATCGCCGTGTGCCTGTGCAGCTCCTTACCACTTATCGGGACGCTTATGCTCTCCCTGTGGAGCAGGTGACCCACGTCGAGGGGCAGCTCACGTTCGTCGAGGCTGAAGAGCCTCTGCAGGAGCTCGTCAGACGCCCTGTAGACGGGGGTCCCCGGCATTGGGGGCGACCTCGGGCGACGGACCTCGTTTCGTCCCCCCTCCTCGTGGAGGTAGCCGAGTATCTTCGATGTCGCGATGATCTGGATCATCTCCTCGCCGACGCCGAGCTCCCTCTGCTTCCAGGCGGCGCCGGGAGTCGTCCTCTGGTCGTAGAAGGGGTGGCTAGACGTGATCTGCTTCACCTGCCCTAGGACTCGCAGCCTCTTCATCGCACCATCCGCCTGGGGCTCCTCGACCTCGACCTCCACGTACTCGTAGGCGATCGGCCTGTAGCTCCTGTCGACTATGTTGAAGTCGAAGAAGCTCGGGTCCGCCTGACCAATCACCATCCCGTATTCCTGCACAGTCATTCCTCCCTCATCATCCGCCTCGTGCCCGTGACGTCTCTCCCCGCCTCCTCGAGCCTCCTTATTATGAAGGGCTCGTACTTCCGGGTGTATAGGTCCCGGTCGAAGCGGGCGAGTGTGTCAGCCTGCTTCAGGGGCAGGTTGTACTCCACGTCGTTACAGAACCAGTGGCCAAGGTGGTTCAAAACCTTTTCAAGGGGCGCCATATCCGTCTCCTCCTCCATGAGGAAGTTCCTTTTCCTCTGCCTCCAGGGCTCGGGATGACCCAACGAGGAGGCGACGATATCAACCCTGAAGGGAGCAGCCTTCGGCGTCGGCCTCCAGTAGGTGGTGAAGACACCGGGGCTGGTGAAGAACGATTCGAGTGCCTCCCTCACTGCGGCGGCCCTCTCCCCCTCAAGGGCCTTGTTGATCCTATTGTATAGCGATGGGAAATCGTCTCTAGCGTAGAAGATCGTCGGCGCCAGGTAGAGAGGCCTCGTGTACCCCTCAGACCTGGTCGACGCCATGACGAGGGCGGCGTCGCATAGGGGTCTCCTCTCCATGAACGGCTCCATCTGCTGTTTGTCGCCTTCCGGCAGAGCCCCGACCTTCATCCTGAGGTCCATGGGCGACGAGGCGCCGTCGAGGAGCTCCTTGAGTCTGCCCAGGCCCGCCCTCATGACGGCGCCCCTGAGGAGCTCCATGTAGAGGTAGAAGACCGATGAGTCCTTCGCCACCGCGACGAGCGGGAACCCCCGTTCCTTAGCCAGCCTCCTCAGGGCCGACATTGAGGAGAAGAGCTCCGCGAGGAGCGCCGCGTGGTGGCTGTACTCCCTTACGGCGTAGGGGAACCTGGCGAAGTAGAGGCTGCCGTCGAGAAGCACTATGGGCTTCCCGCCCTCCTCCAGCACCCTCTCCGCCGCAACCCTCGCCGCGTCGTACTCGCAGATCGTCCTGACGTAGCCCGGGATGAATCCCCTGTCCCTGTCGTCGTAGACCTCGCCGACGTAGAGCTTCACCCTCTTCTCCAACGTCCTGTCCCTGCCCGGCCAGTGGACGAGGGCGCAGGCTCGACCGACTGTGACGAAGTCGCCGTAGGCAAAGTTGCTTAGCTGGACGCCTCCGTCGACCGAGATCAGGGCCTCGCCGCGGTCCTTCGGGTCGTGGGCGTACTGGCGCCATATCCCCTGCACGTCGGGCGCGAGAAGTGGAGCCGCCTCGGTCTCCTCCTCGAGCGCACCGATCTCGCCCGCCACCCTCTCAAGTTCCTCGTAGAACTCGTCGAAGAAAAGGTCCCTCACCCGCGACAAGAAGCCTCAACCCCCCTCAAGAGTGCAGCGGCAGCCCCCCGAGCCTCCCGGCTTGGCGGCGTGCAGGCACGCTTAGCCCTCCTCCGTCCCGGTCTCCCGCGAGCGCCGAACGTTGGAACTTAGGTTGCTCCCTCCCGGGCCTGGCCAGGTTCGCCCCTCGAATGCCCATGCGCCCCCCTACGAGGGCGCGCGGTGCAACCGCCGACCCCGCGGGGCAGGACATCGACGGAGAGCAGAGCGTCTTACCCGCCGCTTCCCCCGATCCGCGTCGAGGTTGCTGACCCCCCTTGTAGCCCGTTAGGGGTAAGGGGCAGGGCTAGCTCCCCGATCCTACCTGCCGCTGCAACAACTAGAACGGAGCCTCGCGGTAAAAGCGTTATGTAGCCTACGTAGCGTAGCGGGGGATTTGAATAGGCCCGTTCCGGGGCTCTGCGGCGGCCGACTAGAAAGGAATATATCCTCTCGGGCTCTCGGATTTGACTCACATGTCCTCGGAGGTTACCCCGCAGTGGCGTAGGAGGTTCTACCTCACTATAGGCTCCGTCGTCATGATGCAGGTGACCTCCTCAACCATCTACATGATGTTGCCGCTCTTTTTCTCCAGCGTTGGCGTCGGGAAGTCGGAGAACGGCCTACTCATCTCCATAGGCACCTTCGCGGGGATCATAAGCGGCCTGATCGCTGGCGTTATGTCAAATAGGTTCGGGCGGAAGAAGATACTCGTCCTGAGCGCGCTCATATACTCTTCAACCTTCTTCATGCTCGTCTTCATGGGCCACGACTTTGCCTCGCTAATATTCTCGAGGTTCATCGCGGGCATCGGCTTCTACATGATGCCCGTGATGGTAACGACGATGGCCGCCGACATCTTCCCGATTAGGGAGCGCGGGAGGGCGATGGCCTTGTACGGGAGCTCAGGCGGCATCGGGGCGCTCATGGGCCCCCTCATCACCCCCTACATGGTCTTCGGGAACGACTACACATGGTACTTCGTCTTCTCGGGGAGCTCGGTCCTCTTGAGCGCCATCGCCATGATTTTCCTTGTGCGGGAGACGCTGCCCGAGGAGATCAAAGTGAAGGCCAGGGCAACGCAGGGCAAGAAGGTGGATGTCCGGGGTTTTCTGCGCTCCGTTAAGGGCCTCGGCATGGTGGTGGCGATATTCCTCGTGGCTATCCTCCTCTACAGGACGGGCTACACCATGATCGACCCGTTCCTAAGCCTCTACCTCAAGGAGGTGCTTCAACTCGACATTAACTCCGTCAGTTACATTTATGCCCTGAGGGCTCTGTGTACCATCATCTTCTCACAGGCAGCGGGCTGGATGACGGACAAGTACGGCAGGAAGACCATGCTCATGGTAGGCCTCGGCATGACCGTGATCACCACCTTCAGCTACACAATAACCACGTCGTTCTTCCAGATGCTCTTCCTGAGGGCCTGGGACGCCGCCGCGAATGCATCCCTGCTCACTGCGATCAGGACACTGATGGCTGACCTCCTGAGCCCCGAGATGCGCGCCTTCGGGATGGGCCTCCACTCCGCCATCACCCAGCAAAGCTCGACCGTTGGCTCCCTGTTTAGCGGCTACGTGATCGACGCATTCGGCTACAACATGACGTTCTACACCGCTACAGCCCTCTGCGTCGTCTCGCTGATCCTAGTCATGATCTGGATACCTGAGCCCGGGAAGGCGAAGGGTAAAGCCGTCGCCGCCCAGCCTTCTCCGACGGTCTATTAATGCGTGGGCCGCACGAAGGAAAAGCCAGTAGAGGCCCCCCGCGGAAACCCAGGATGATCGGGGCGGCGGTCAGATAGGCACGAAGCCGAACCTCGTCAGGCTCATCGCCACATTACCGAGGATTAGCCCGAGGAAGATGTACGTCATCGCCTTCTGGAGTTGCTCCCCCTGCCTCATCTTCTCAGTGAAAGCCTTCCACATGAGGCCCCCGTCCAGGGGCCCTATGGGCAACATGTTCATTACGGCGAGGTTTATGGAGAGTAGGTAGAACCAGTCGAGGAAGACGCCGAGCCAGATGGGCATGTACCCCCCGAAGGCGACGAATACGGGTATTATTAGGAGCCCCGTCAATAGGTTGGTGAGGCTACCAGCGGCGAATATCCTCATCTTGCTCATGGTGCTCTTGGTGTTCAGCGCCTCCTCGTCCGGCTCCACGGCTCCCCCGAAGGTTATTACGGCGTAGAGGAACGCCGAGGATTTCACCGGCACCTCCTCCATCACACACTGGACGCCGTGACTAAGCTCGTGGAGGAGGATGACCACGCCCGCCGCCATGAAGAACCATGGGAGGCTGCCCAGGCTTATGGTGACGCCGGGTATAAGGGGCTGGACCGGCGTTGCCTGCTCGGGCTTGTAGATGAAGCTGAGAAGATTACTCGAGAGCAGGTAGGCGATGAAGGCGACCTGGCCTAGGCAGGCGGCGACCCCGATGTTGCCTAGGACCCTCCAGAGCCCGGGCCTCCATCTACCTAGCCTCCCGATCAGGTTATTCAGCCTAGTCGACTTGTAGAGGGCGTAGAAGGGGGCGATCTCGAGGCCGGGCCTCTCGAACCTGGAGACCTTGATGACGGCGTAGATGAGGACCCATGCCGCCAGAATTCCCATGAGGATCGTCGCGGGGTCGCCGTTCAAAGTCTCCGCCTCAGCCTGTCTCCCGGTGTTGGAGATATAAGTCGACCGCCCCTCATATAGGTTAGGACAGGTGAAGGGGGGATGGCTGAGCGGGTAGATATCATCTACGACGAGGAGCGCTGGCACCTGTTCAGGGCGATGAGGCAAGAGGCCGCCGCCATGATGGCGCCGCTGAGGGGCGCCCACATAGACTGCCTAGCCTACGGCAGTCTGGCCAGGGGCGACGTCTCGGATGGCAGCGACATAGATGTCTTCATCCCCAGCCCACAGTCCCCGACCATCATAGAGGCGACTCTGGAGCGCCACGGCGTGTGGCCCACAGGCAGGGAGATCGTCCAGGCGACGCCTGGCTACGCCGCGAAGGCTTATGTCTACACGGACGAGCTGAGGGGCTACTCTTTTCCCCTCGTCGAGCTGAGGCCGACCGAACGGGAGTTCTATAGCTTCGCCGGCTCGATCAGGCCCGAACAGGTCGAGGCCGGCCTGAGGGTCCCCGGCGTCGACAAGAGGCTGATGCTCATCGAGCCGACGTCGCGGGGTCATGTCGAGTCGCCAATCGCCGGCAGGGAGGGCGAGGTCGCTAAGCTCCTCGGCGTCGGCATCAGCATAGTCCTCGAGAGGGTGAGGACCCTCGAGAGGAGGCGGAGGGTGGGGCGCACAGGCGTCTATCTCAAGAGGGTGTTGTCGCCTGAGGAGAGCTTCTCGGAGGTTCTCAGGGAGTTCTCTCTGAGGCGGCCTGCACTGCGTAGAAGAACTAGATGAAAAAAGGTTAGGGTCTCTTAGGCTAGGTCCTTGAAGGACTTGACCTCGATCTCCCTCGGAATCCGTACGCCCTCTGCGACCCTGTCACCTACGACCGATTTGACGCCCCTCTCCTGGGCGACGTCGAGGAGGCGGCCGGTCACTATGCCGTCGAATACGACGGCCTTGACCCCCTCGGTCGCCTTGAGCTTGTCGACGAGTTCGCTGACCGGGAACCTGGCGATCTTGCCTCCGTCGCCTCCGAGGAGGACAGCCTCCAGCGTGCCTCTGAGCTCGCCGGCTAGGCCTCCGAGCTCCCCGGTGACCGCGACCTCCTCGAGGGGCACACGTTTGCTGAGCGCCTCCTTCACCTGGTCGGGGTCGAGCTCCTCTACCTCGCTGCCCCGTGGGGCGCGGGTGACGTACTTCGGCTTGGCGACCTGCATCAGCTCCTTGAGGATCAGGTCTCCTCCCCTGTCCCCGTCGAGGAAGGCTGTGACCTCCTTCTTCTTGACGAGATCCTTTATCGTCTTGGGGACCTTGACGCCCTCCATGGCGATGACGCCTGTTATACCGCTCTTCAGCAGGTTGACGACGTCTGCGCGCCCCTCGACGAGGATGATCTCCTTCCTCTGGGATATGTCAGGCGTCGCCGTAAGCCGCTCACGGCCGTAGTGGACTGGCTGGACCCGTTTGTCCTCCTGAGAGACCTGGTCGAGGAGCACCTCGATGTCGTGGGTCTCCTTGACGACCCAGTCCCTCATCAGCTCCTTCGCCCGCTCTATGATCTTCGCCCGCTTCTCGACCCTGACGTCCTGGATGGCCTCGATGGTCACCTTGGCGTCGCATGGGCCTACCCTGTCGACCGTCTCCATGGCGGCTGCTATTATCGCCGTCTCGGCCCTGTCCAGGCTGCTCGGCACCATGATGGTGCCCGTGGTCCTGTCATTCGCCGACTTGAGCTCGATGTCGATGCGGCCGATCTTCCCCGACTTCTGGAGCTCCCTGAGCTCGAAGTTCTTGGGGAAGAGCCCCTCGGTCTGGCCGAAGATGGCACCTATGACGTCGTGGCGCTCCACGACGCCGTCGATGACGAAGTTCGACTTTATGACGTACTTGACTCCCGTATAGGTGTCCTTATCCTTGTTCTCCATTTTCCTGCAACTCTTTTTTCCTGTGCAGGTTCACCCTTTCCGCAGGCGCCCCTCTACAACCTCGTCGGGGCTACCCGGGGTCTAAATAGCTCATACCCTTGGTGAGCGTTCCTTCCTGTGATTGCAGGGGGCCGGGGCACGCCTCGCGTATCCCGTCCACGCTGCGGTGAGAGTGAACCGCGTCCCTTGACGCGTGTATGATTCTCTCACGTTAAGATAAAAACCTTCCCGATTTTCCGTCACTTTTAAGAAGGTTGGATGAGGGGGTTATAGGAGGTTTATCGGATGGGTGTAAAGGTCGCGATAAACGGGTTCGGCAGGACCGGCCGCCTCGCCCTGAGGGCCGCCGTGGAGCGCGGCTCCAAGCTAGACTTCGTCGCCGTGAACCGCGGCGACGCGAAGCAGCTCGGCCACCTCCTCAAGTATGACAGCGTACACGGGAAAGCCCCGTTCCCGGTGGAGGTCGAGGGGGACACAATCTTGGCGAAGGGTAAGCCGATCAGGGTGCTGAACGAGTCCGACCCTGAGAAGCTCCCTTGGAAGCAGATGGGGGTGGTCCTCGTTGTCGAGACCTCCGACAAGTTCAGGGACAGGGAGGGCGCCTCCAAGCACCTGAAGGCAGGGGCGAGCAAGGTCCTCGTCGGGGCGCCCGGTAAGAAGCTCGACGCCACGATCGTGATGGGCGTCAACGACTCCATCTACGACCCGGCGAAGCACCACCTGGTGAGCAACGCCTCTTGCACGACGAACTGCGTCGCGCCCGTGGCGAAGGTCCTCAACGACTCCTTCGGCATCGAGTCCGCCATGGTCTCCACAATCCACGCGTACACCGGCAGCCAGATGATCCTCGACCGCGCCGACAAGGACCTCCGCAGGGCGCGGGCCGCCGCCATGAGCATCATACCGACGACGACAGGCATGACCTCGGCCATAGGCGAGGTCCTCCCAGAGTTGAAGGGGAAGGTGGACGGCATGGCCTTCAGGGTCCCCACGCCTGACGTGAGCCTCATCGACTTCGTCGCCGTCACAAGGAAGAAGCCGACGATCGACGAGATCAACGCCGCCTTCAAGGAGGCCGCGAAGGGGAGGATGAGGGGGATACTGGCCTACGACGAGGAGCCGCTGGTGTCGGTGGACTACGTCCATAACCCCTACTCCGCCATCGTCGACGGGACCTCGACCCTCGTCAACGGCAACACCGTCAAGGTCGTCGCCTGGTACGACAACGAGTACGGCTACAGCTGCAGGACGGTCGAGCTCGCCGAGAAGATGGTCAAGGGGCTCTAAACCCCCTTTTTTCATCGAGGCCCAAGTATCAAAGAACTAACTCTGAATACTCATCGCTTCAGCGGTGAGCGCGCGACGATTTGTTTAGCTGTTCTAATCTGTAGCATAATAAAGATCAGGGATTAAACAGTATTTGTGAAGCTATTTAGAGCAACCGTAGTCTTCCTCATTGCCATTACACTCATGGCCACCATGTTTTATGTCTACAGGCTGAAAGAGCAGGCACCGGTTCTGGGAGAAAAGCTCATCCCGGCCTGGCTGATGATCAGCAGATTCTCTATCACCTCCCATCCGGAGACCCTCATAGACGTCGAGCAGATTGACTTTGAGAGGTACCCTAAGTTACAGGAAGCCTTCAATGTTGAGGAGATGTCGAATGCACGAGGATATGCTCATCCGTATGAGTGGGTGAACTGCACGCATAGTGAGGGTATGGAGATCGTGGAGCTGTTCGGTGGAAGATATAACCCTCAATTGAATATCTATAATTTTAACATACGTTACAATAAGCAGAACTATTCAGTTTTCTTGCCATTTAACTGGGAACCCCCTATGATATCCTAAAGCATAATTACGCGTGCCCATGAGAAATCTTCATTTCCATGAAAAACTTATTTTATCTCAATGGGGTATAGGAGCATCTTAGGCCGGTTGCTTCAGATCCCAGCCCAGTTCATGATCCTTTTCTATCTAAACGATAGTCAACATCACCCTATATCTAGCCCTACCTTCTCGATCGTCTTCTTCTCAGCGATCATAATCTCTGGAATAGTTGTTTACATAGAGCGCGCGCGTCAGGGGGCTACTTACTGAATCAGTGCACATGGTTGGTGCGTAGGGCACGCGGCAGATATATGTAAACTAGAATTAAGGCAACTACAGATAAAACAATGACTATGGGGTTATTATCAAAATATCCTACTGCGATAAGAGCAATCAGAATCATAAATACAAAGTAAATTGGATACTCTTTATAGCTCCCACCGAGAACCATATTGGTAAACCAATAGCTTTAATGAAAATAAAACATTCGATGTAAAGTAATGTTTAAACGCGCAGAGACTAAAGATAAGAAAAATTTGATTAAAAATATTTTGGAGGATAGTGCTCAAGTTTTCACTTTTAATAGGAGGAAATTTTTATCGGGGGTTGGTTTTTATATCAAGGAAACCTCTCCCTGAACCCTTTTTTACCTGGTGACCCTGAGCTTCCTCATCTTTTCGAGGTTCTCTGGCTTCCTCTCGAAGTAGAGCCGCACCGGTTCGAGGATCTTGACGAGGGACTCGGCGACGGCCTTCTTGAGGTCTAGGGGGTGGAGTCCGCCTGAGGCGTACAGCTTGGCGAGCTCCTCGAAGCTCTCGACGGTGAGGTCTCCGCCGTACTTTGCCGGGCGCTTGACATCCAGGGCGCCGAGGTGGGGGAAGACGACGAGCCTCGCGTGGTCTAGGACGGGGTTGCCCTCGACCTGCCTCGGGGGGCAGAAGGCGTCCCTGTACTTCTCCCTGATCCCGTCCGGGCCGTCGTTGACCCAGATGGCGCCCCTCTCCACGCTCTTGGACATCTTCCACTTTATGCTACGGTCGATGCCCTCGTCCTCGTCGAAGGAGCCCTCGACCAGGGTCTCCTGCAGGCCGGGCAGGAGCGGCGAGTGGAGGCAGACGGGCGGCTTGAAGCCGATCTTGGGCGCTATCTCCCTGGCGAGCATGTGGACCTTCCTCTGGTCCATCCCGGAGCAGGCGGCATCGAGCCTCATCTGGAAGATGTCGCTGGTCTGCATCGCGGGGTAGAGGGTCCAGGCAGCCTCGACGTCCGCGGAGTCCGCGCTGCGGCCCATTATGGGCATTGCGCGGAGTATCCTCTTCATGCTCGTCTCCTTCATCACCTTCACGATCCTCTCCCAGTAGTCGACGTCCCTGACGAGCTCGGACGCCCAGAGGTAATGGACCCTCCCCTCCGGTAGGCCGAGGGCGGTGAAGCAGTCCTTGAAGTACTCTCCGCTGGCCCTGATGTTCGCCATGTCGCCGCCCAGCTTGTTGTTTATCCAGCTGTGCCAGTCTGCCAGGAAGATGATGAACTCGAAGCCGGCGTCGACCCAGTCGTTCATCTTCCTTCCGACCACCAGGCCCGTGCCGACGTGCATCAGGCCGCTGCACTCGAAGCCGACGTAGCCGCGGGGGTGATCCTTGGTCTCCAGGAGCTGGCGCAGCTCCCCCGGGGTGATGACCTCCTGCAGGTTGCGGGAGCAGAGCTCGAATCGGGTCTCGGCGTCCATCAGGGTCACCTGAACGTGAATGATTCAACGGGGGCTTCATTTAAGTTTTGAGGGCAGGGATTCCTGTCCGCGATAGAAGGTGAGTCGGCTAGACGCCGTAGAGTTTCTTGGCGTTCCCTGACAGAAACCGCTCCGCGATGTCAAGGGCCTGCTCCTCGTCGAGGGTTCCCGAGGAGACGAGCTCTCCCAGGGCGTCCCTGAGCCCCCTCTTCGCGGCGAGGGCAGCCATCCAGAAGAGTTCAGGGATGTTGAAGCCGTCGGAGCCGTACATCATCTTGCTCGTAGGCGCCATCTCGAGGAGGGCGAGGAGCTTCGCCTTCACGCCGACCGTTGCGTGGGGGATCGCCTCTGAGAGGTCGATGTAGAGGTTGGGGTACGAGTTGACCATGAAGCCGGCCTCCTCGACCTACGGGTAGCCGCCGTGGACGATGACTATCCTCGCCTCCTTCGCGACGGGGTCGTTGAGTAGGTCATGGAGGAGTATGGGGCGTGCGAGCCTGAGGTCTATGCTGGGGGCGTCGCCAAAGCCGGCGTGGATCTGGAATGGGACACGATGCTTTACGCTCTCCTCGATGCCTGTGAGGATGAACGAGTCGTAGACCGCCTTCGTCTCCTGGTTCCGTGCCCTCATAACCTCACTCGCAGGCCTACCACCCCTCGCCTCCTTGACGAGGGCCGCGTAGGCCCGCTTCACCTCCTTCTCGTCCCAGCGGCGTACCTCGAGGCCCGTCCTGTAGGCGATGATGGACTTTAAGGCGACGGCGCCCCTCCCCACGGCGGCGTCTATCTCCCCACGGAACCTCTCGACGGCCTCGCCGTACGGGACCCCGTCGGCGACGAGGCTGTAGACGAC
>Ga0315280_10002960_pt1 | contig 26733 bp, 28 predicted proteins | sample YL17G06_40_MG_FD_203697 | JGI IMG/M metagenome (GOLD analysis project Ga0315280, IMG submission 203697) | Sediment microbial communities from Yellowstone Lake, YNP, Wyoming, USA - YL17G06_40 | ecosystem: Environmental > Aquatic > Freshwater > Lake > Sediment | place: USA: Wyoming | collected...
TCATTGTTGGAGCAGGTATATACATAGTAGGTGAGCTTTCCGAATCAAGCGTGACATCTGCGGTTTCGCGCCTGGGCATGTCGCAAACCGCGATAAAGATGTGGAATGATCATCCGCTGCTGGGTATAGGCGCAGGTAATTATCTTGATCTAGTCCTAGTTTACACACCTGTAACTGCGATGTTCGTGCCTGTGCATAACCTCTATCTAGAAACATTGGCTGAAACCGGTCTGATAGGCATATCGGCACTTGCTCTAGTCATTTTGGTGTTAATGGTTCCCACGGCGATAAGAGCCAACTATCTGTTCAAACGGGGCGGCTGGATGGCTGCCGGCATCTGGTGTGGTTTGGTGGGCATGTGGCTGCGGCTGGCGGTCACCATGTCGTTCCACGATCCAACCGTGCTTTCCCACCTCTTTTTGGCTGGTGGTTTCTTGTTGGCGTTGTGTTATCCCCGGCGGGCAGAGAAGGATAAGGGTTAGCGATGGTCAAAGTCGCCTTGATTGGGCTAGATGGCGCCGACCGCGATTGGCTGGAGCCGGCGCTTGCCCTGGGGCTAATGCCGAATCTAAACTCACGATTTGGTGATCGCGTCCATCCCTGCCGCTCCACTATCCCGCCGGTTTCGGCGACAGCATGGCTTGCCATCACCACGGGCGGCGGTCCCGGCAGGCTGGGAATAGTAGATTTCTTCTGCCATGATGTGCGAAAGCATCGCATTCAGGTTCACCCCATCACCAGCGATGATGTGTGCCTGCCGTTTGTGTGGGAACAGGCGACAGATGCCGGACTCTCATCGCTGATCATCAACCTGCCGCTTACCTATCCTGCCCACCCCTTAAAAGGCACCATGATTGCTGGTTTCCCCAGCAAGCTGAGCCGGAATTCGGTCTTCCCACCGGAACTATTTGATCGGCTTACGGGATGGCAGGTTGATATCTGCAAAAGCAGCTTTGCCGATGATAAGGAGTTGGGCGAATACTGCGCACAGTTGAGTAAATTGGAAAAGCACCATGCCGGGATTGCCGCCAAACTCCTTGGGGAAGCTGACTATGACTTGTTCATGATCAACCTGACGCTGCCGGATAGGTTGGGGCATGTGGCGGCACCGCACCTGCAGGAACTCTCCCGCGGTGTTGTCCATCCGCACATCAGAGCTGCCTTATCCGGGTTGGACAATGCCTGCGCTGAACTGTTCGCCGCCCTCGGCGATGCCAGCATAGTCCTCGTCTCCGACCACGGCATGGGCAGGATGGCGGAGCGCCTCTTCTGCCCCGACCGCTGGCTGGTGTGCGAGGGCTATCTAACTTTGGCGGGTGGCGGCTTTAATCCCAAGACTTGGCTGGTAGCGATGGGATTAACCCGGGAGCGCTGGGAACGAATTCGGGGCGGGAAGAAGTCGTCAGATAACACCATGACAACCCGGTCTCATCCCCTGCCAGTTGACTGGAGACGAAGCCGGGCTTTTACAATCCCGCTTTACGGCAGATATTTCGGCGTTTTTCTCAACCGGAAGAAGCTGATGGAGCACGGCATAGTAGAGGGTGGAAAAGAGGCGGGTGAGCTTTGCGAAGAGCTGACTATGAAATTGCAGTCGGTTGAAGCAGACGGAATGATGCCGGTGGAGCGGGTTTGGCGGCGGGAAGAGCTATGGAGCGGACCCTTCCTGCCGCTGCTGCCCGACCTGGTGGTGGAGCTTGCATCGGGTTGGGGCTACGATGGCGCACGGGGACCGGGCAATCCGGTCAAACCCGCCACCGATACTCGCACCGGCGACCACGACATCATGGGAATTGTCAGTTTCTCGGGCAGCAACTTTGTTGAGCCACCCGCCGGCTTTAAATCCGAAATAACAGATATTGCCCCAACTCTACTCTATCTTTTGGGGTTGCCCCTGGCACCTTTGGACGGCAAACTTCTTACCGAGGTTTTGAATCCCAGCTTGCTTGCCCAATCTCCACCCCGGGCAAAGGAGATTGAATTTAGGAAGCCAACTACCATTGGCAAAAACGATCAGGTTGGGGAAATAGTGAACCAACTTAAAGGACTTGGTTATCTTTCGTGACAAGGGAAGGATGAATGAAAAAACTGCTACCGATAGTAACAGGAGTGATTTTGATCATTGGATGCGGCGAGAAGCCAAAGGAAAATCCGGTTTGGCGGGATGATTTTCGCATTGAACGACTGCCGTGGAAGACCGTGTTGGGAACTTCGGATTGGATAGTGGATAAAGGCGTTTGGGTAATATTGGGGCATGCGCCTTTTGAGGAGTTGGCAATCGTAGAACGAGATTGGCAGGGGGAGGAATTTGAGATTGACACATCCCTACGCCTTGGTGAAAAAGGCGAAACAGGTGTGGTGCTGGGTTATAAAGATGGGGGAAATTTCTGGCGGATAACCCTGGATAACAGCCAGAATCGCATTGCACTTGTAAAGCGTGTGGAAGGAAAAGACAGTGTAGAGGCTGAGGGATCAATCTCTTTAAGCCACCGGGAATTTCATACTTTAGTAGTGACTCTCACCAAATCACTACTAACAGTCAAATGCGATAATTTAACCGTTTTTCAAGCAGGCAGACCTGCAGGTTTGGAGGGAAGAATGGGTATCTATGCCGGCATTGCCTCCCCACCCGATACTTCCATTTATGCCAATTACGACCATTTCGAGGTCAAGCCGGTGCCCTGATGCGATTTACGCTTGTTCTCTGCCTGCTGCTTACGGGAATCATTCTCGCTGCTGAAGAAGAACCGTCAGTCTCGCGTCCTTTTACGCTGGTTAATATCAAGCTCATCGGCGTTAAAGGAATAGAGAAACACCAAATTTACGAGATAATGAATCTGAAGCGCGGTTCTTCTTACGATCAATTCCTCTTCATGTATCTTCTTAATCTTGATCTCAGGCGGGTAGAGCTAAATTACCGCCAAAATGGTTATTTTGGGGCAAAGACGAGCTGGTCGGTTGATTTCATCGGGGGTGAGGAAAGCAGGCGGCGTTTGACTGTCACCGTGGATGAAGGAAAGCGGGCGCTTATCAGTTCCATCAAGGTAGTGGGCAATATCACCGGCGAACAATCCAAGAAGCTGATTCCCAAAACATTGCTGGAGTTAAATTCCCCTTATAAAAGCTCGCTGGTTCATCAAGGCAAGGTGCTTTTACAGGAGGAGTTGGGGCGATGGAGTTATCCTTTTGCCACGGTGGAATCATTCCCTAGCTTCTCAGAGGATTTTACCGAGGTGGATGTCACTTTCTCGGTGGAAACCGGCGAGCTGATGAGCATCGGGCAGGTGAAAATCGTCCATTCCGGCGAAAAACACAGCTTCAGTGATACAACCATCAGGCGCTACCTTACCTTTTCCAGCGGCGAGTCCTATAACCTGGACAATATTTACGAATCACGGCGGCGCCTGTTTGCCACCGGGATTCTGGACGATGTCAAGATCGTGCCTACAGCCTCCGAAAAGCCCGGTCAGGTTGATATGACCGTTATCGTTCGTGAGGGGAAATCGCGCCGCATAGAGCTTGTCCCGGGTTACCTTAGCCCTGACCGTGCCAAAATAGCTGTCAAATGGTTGCATCTCAACCTTTTCGGGCACACCGAGCAATTCAACATTGGAACCCGGGGTTCCTATGCTGTCATCACCCGCGAATATGATTACGGCGCTGATGTTTCCTACATCGTCCCCTTTGTTTTGGGCTTCCCGCCAACCTGGATCACAACGCCGTACTATGAATATTCTTATATAATGCAGCAGCTTGGGCGCAAAGCGAACGATAAAGTCGTTTATACAGTAGACAACTACTATTATTACCGTAAACAGGGTGTGGACACATCGCTCAAGCACATCCTTGCCCGCTTCTGGTCCTTGCAGGAAGGTTTACGGGTAGAGCTGGTCAAAGTGCAGGATTATATTGCCCCCCCCGATGTGCAAGCGAACCCTTATTATGGGCAGGGCTGGTCCAACACCATCCGCCTTTATGGAACGCTGGGCAGGGATAGCCGAAGGGGCAGGTCCGGCGAATATGATGCATTTAATCCCACAGACGGCAGCTATGGATTCGGGTCAGCCGAAGTTGCCGGCGGTCCGCTGGGTGGCGATTTTGACTTCTACAAGCTGACCTTTGACACCAGCCGCTATCATCCGGTGGCACTGGGTGCAGTGCTGGGCTTGCATATCCGGGTGGCTACCAGCCTGCCCTACAGTGTAACCCCCTTTGTGCCCAGTTGGGAACGGCTCTATGCCGGAGGAGCGTATTCTGTGCGTGGCATCCGCGATAACCACATGGGTCCACTTTACACAGACGGGACGGCAGTAGGAGGTCAGTTTCTTTCCTATGGTAATATGGAGATTAGGTTTCCCTTCTTTGATCCCAAAACCCGCTTGTGGGGCATAGACCTGGAGCCATTCTGGGGTGGTATCTTCCTGGATGTGGGTGAATTGGCAGCAGAAATCAAGCACATCACCTCAAAGAACATTGTCGGTGGAGTTGGACTAGGTTTGCGTTATAACACCATAGTGGGTCCAGTTCGTCTGGATTTCGCGCAGGAGCTTTCGCAAAAGACGCATCTTTACTATTATCTGGCGTTAGGTCACTGCTTCTAATCCGATAAAACCAGTCCACTGCTGCCTTTGGAATTAATAAGCCAAGATTCTTGTTATAAAAACCGAAGTCCTGGCACTAATACACCCGATCGGTATTAATAAACAAGGGTTTAAAGGCAACCCTAATATTGATGGCGGGGAATTAGTGCTATAATCTGAATAGGAAAGGCGTTGAATGAAATAGACAATGTTGGATAAATTTACAGCAAGAGCACGAAAGTCAATTCTGCTGGCACGGGAGGAAGCCAGCCGCCTCAACCACGAGTATGTGGGAACCGAGCATTTGCTTTTGGGCTTGCTGCGTGAAGGCGAGGGTGTGGCAGCGGCTGTTCTGCGCAAGCTGGGGCTGACGCTGGAGACCGTGCGCAAAGAGGTGGAGCGCATCATCCCTGCAGGGACAGGCGCCCAGCCCTTTGGTGACATACCTTTCACCGCGCGGGCAAAGAAGGTTCTGGAACTGGCGCTGGAGGAAACCGAACAGCTCGGTCATAACTATGTGGGGACGGAGCATCTGCTGCTTGGTCTCATCCGTGAGGGTGAGGGTGTGGCGGCGCGTGCCCTCATCGCGCTGGATGTGAGCCTGGAGCGGGTGCGGCAGGAAACCCTGATGATATTGGGCAGTAACGCTGAACGGTCACATGCCGGCACCGCTCCTGCCAAATCAAAAACCGGCACCCCAACTTTGGATGAATTTTCCCGCGATCTGACTGCGCTCGCCCGCGAGGGCAAGCTTGACCCCGTCATCGGTCGTGAGCGCGAGATTATGCGTGTGATTCAGGTGCTAAGCCGCCGCAAGAAGAATAATCCCGTCCTGCTGGGCGAGCCCGGCGTGGGCAAGACCGCCATCGTGGAAGGGCTGGCACAGCGCATGGTCGCCGGCGAGGCTTCGGAAGCGCTGGCGGGCAAACGGCTGCTCACCCTGGACCTTGCCGGCGTAGTTGCCGGAACCAAATACCGCGGGCAGTTTGAAGAACGCCTCAAGGTAATCATAGACGAAATGCTCCGTCAAAAAGATATCATACTGTTCATTGACGAACTGCATACCATAGTCGGCGCGGGAGCGGCAGAAGGCGCCATAGACGCCTCCAACATGCTCAAGCCGGCGCTGGCACGGGGTGAACTGCAGTGCATTGGCGCCACCACTCTGGTGGAGTATCGCAAGCATATAGAGAAAGATGGGGCGCTGGAGCGCAGGTTCCAGACCATCATGGTTGATCCGCCCAGCTCCGAGGAGACTATAGAAATCCTCAAGGGTCTGCGCAAGCAGTATGAGACGCACCACCATGTCACCATCCCTGACCAGTCCATCGTGCTGGCGGTAAAGTTAGCCGATCGTTACATATCGGATAGATTCCTGCCGGATAAAGCCATAGATGTGATTGACGAAGGCTGCGCCATGGTGCGCCTCCGCAACGACGGCACCTCCACCGAGTTCAAGGAACTCAACGATGAGGTGGAGAAGAATCGGGCGCTCAAGGAGGAAGCCATCCAGAACCAGGATTTTGAAGCGGCAGCCAAATACCGTGACCTGGAATGGGAGGCGCGCACTGCGGTCAAGGAGCACAAGGAAGGCAAGGACGAGGAGACCGGAAGCTACGCCCTCACGCTTACACAGGAGGATGTGGCGGAGGTGGTCAGCCGCTGGACGGGCGTGCCCGTAACCCGGCTGGAGGAAGCCGAGAACTCCCGGCTGGTGCGCATGGAGGATGAACTCCACCGGCGGGTGGTCGGGCAGAACGAAGCCATCCACACCATCGCCAAGGCGATACGCCGCAGCCGCACCGGCATGCAGGACGATCGCCGTCCCATCGGATCGTTCCTCTTCCTGGGACCGACCGGCGTGGGCAAAACCGAGCTGGCACGGGCGCTGGCGGAATTCCTGTTTGACGACGAACGCACCCTCATCCGGGTGGATATGTCGGAATATATGGAAAAATTCGCGGTCAGCCGCCTGATTGGCGCGCCCCCCGGCTATGTCGGCTACGAGGAGGGCGGGCAGCTCACCGAAAAGGTGCGCCGCAAGCCTTACAGCGTGGTGCTGTTGGACGAGATAGAGAAGGCGCATCCCGATGTGTTCAACCTGCTGCTGCAGGTGTTGGAGGACGGTCGCCTGACCGACAGCTTTGGGCGCACCGTCAACTTCCGCAATACCATCATCGTGATGACCAGCAACATCGGCGCACGGCAGATACAGGATGGCGGGCGCCAAATGGGTTTCCAGACATCCAATCCCGAATCCAACTACCAGGGTATGAAAACCATGGTGCTGGGCGAGGTCAAAACCCTGTTCAATCCGGAGTTTTTGAACCGGCTGGATGAGATCATCGTGTTCCATAGCCTCTCGCATGAGGAGCTGCGCCAGATCGTTGCCATGATGCTGGACAGAGTGCGGGCGCGGCTGAGCGAACATCTGCTCCAGTTCACGCTGGACGAGGAGGCGGTGGACTTTATCATCCGCACCGGCTACGACGAGAAGTTTGGCGCCCGACCGCTGCGCAGAACCATCCAAAAGTATTTGGAGGACCCGCTGGCGGATATGGTGTTAAGCGGGGAGGCGCACGACGGGGATAGTTACCACATTACCGTGCAGGGCGACGACCTGATATTCGTGAAGCAGAACGAGCCGGCGGGCGTGGGCGGCAACGGCGAACCCAAGAGTAAAGAGAGCAAGAAGAAGAAGTGATTTGATGGGAAACTACAAGCGGGGGTTATAAACCTCCGCTTTTTTCAGATTTTCCAACGATTTCGATAATCAGTAATAAGTCACTTCCACTGTTTCGGTGTCACCCCCATCTAGTGTTACTGTCATAAACTGAGTTCCTAGGTTTCCTGGACATCCTGAATGCCATTCTCTATCGTGGGTGTGCTCTCTGGATTTCCAGACTATATTTAAGTCTTGGTCTTTAAAAAAGATGTCAAACCAACAATCATCAGAAACATATACATTTACCTCAATCCCAGGATCAGTTGGTGGAATCCAGATTGGGTCTTGTGGTCCTTCTTGTCCTCCGCCTCCACTCCAATGACCAGGTTCACCGGGATGATGATAGCATTCAACTGCTATTATTTCCGGGCGTTCGGTGCAACTTAAGAGGATTAGACAGCCAATCAAGATTATTAACCAGCGCATACTTTACCTCCTTAAAAAAGCTACTGATTAATTATACTTTGTTTTTGCCTTTAATGGTGTCGGCATTGGTTAACGGCGACAGGAGTATCGCCGCTACATATTAAACGCTAGATTGGTAGCCCCGCCGCCCACGGCGGGATTGTGTCGCAACATCCGCTATGCCGAGGGCGGCACGGCTACGGTATGGTGGAAAATTGTAGGGAAGGGTCTTCAGGCCCCTTCCGGTGCGATTTCCCAGATTACACTACCAAGTAAGTCCATTTGCCGCCTTTGATTGCGCTACTTTAAGGTTAGCCAACCACATCGTGCCCACTCCCACCGGGAATTTGGGGAGTTCCGATATCTTCCATTGGCCATGCTCATTGATTGTTTCTAGTCCAGCACTCCGCTTGGGAAGCCAATTGTTCGTTCTGCCCTCTTGCACGAGCCTGGCCCAGAAATCCTCCAAGCTGCCAATATCCTGAAGATTATTTATCGCCAGTATTCGCTCCCGAAGGGCAACCGGAATCTCCGGGTTGTCCATGGCCATCGCCGCGCGGTAAAAGAGATAAATCTGATGTTGCGCGCTATCGCTCAAGCAGTCCCAGCTTGTCGCCGCATCACCATTCTCAAGCGCAGTGAGGTAAACATCAACCGTTTGTTCCGGCGTTTTAGTGCACTCATTTGTTAGTAAGCAAGCCCCGATGATAACGGTCCATGTGATTATACCGATAATCCAGTAAGCTGTTCGTGTCATATAACCACCTTTAGGTTATTTGGTTCTATTCGCCTCGACCGGGTTCGAACCGGCTTATGGTGGCTACTGCGCTTCTTTGGTGGGTCTCAACCTTCCCAGATTGTTATTTTCAGTTATGTAAATATTATTGATCACCATTCCAAGTTTTCAACATCGAATTCCATGATATAATTTCCTTCTTGATAAAAGGTTGCTTCTATTAATAATCTTCTTGCTTTCTTTAAATTAGTTATAAAACGCTCATAACTATTGATAAATAGAACAGTAGGATCATTATCTGAAGAACCAACAGCACTATAATGCTGAGGTTTTCCATCATCAAATCTAACTGTCAATTCAGTACCATAAATATCCGTTTGAAATTGTCCTTCTTCTATTTTTATATAAACTTCATTCCTTCCATTCACTCTCCTAATTGTCAGTTCTGCTCTCTGCAATCCTTCATACGGAAATCCAAAGGACAGAAAAGTAGATGAATATATCCATGCGTATTTATTATTACCTCTCCCCATTCTATCTATTTCTTCTTTATATGTCCATTCAGTATACTTAGTTGGAATAACTCTATTTGCCTCAGCATTTTTCATCTTTAAGTAATTTGGAATATTAGAGTTTTTAATATCTTCCTGCCACTTAGAAACCACATCGTCTATTATTCTTGGTTCATCAATAAACCATATATCATTTTCTTTTAACATATTTATTTTATCATTATTATCAAATATAATTATAGCATATATTCCTTTTTCGTCGCACTTATTAATATGGATTTTATCAGAATAGATTGTTGTCTCATTTTGATCTTCGTTCATTCTAGACAGAATAGCAGCCCAAGTCTCTTTTGTATCTTTAATATCTACCCAATGTATTTTCTCTTTTAAAGAAGTTGCATCGGCTTTAATATCAGAATATTTATCAACATTTTGAAAAAACGCATTAGTAGATTCTATAACATACTGCAGTTTACCATCCTTAATATCTTTACTCAGCATATCATAGCTTTTTTCTATATCATTTGATATGCATGCTGATTTGAATTGTAAATACCGCGAACTCGGACTATTCTTATTATCACATCCCAAAATCAATAGTATTATGGATATAACTAATAAAGTGGAGTAAATATTGAAATTCCTCATATGTTTTCATCCTTTCAAAATTTTTTGCTTTTCAATCTTATGAAATGAAGGTAATAAATCAAGGATTTTCGTACTCGACCTCTTACATCATCGTGCCCTAAATTAATTTAAGCCATCCGACTGGATGGGCTCACGCGCTAAGCATGCCAATTATCCACAGGGTGTAGAAGACTGCCAGGGTGCCGCCCCAAAAGAGCGCCTTCCTCCCAATAAACTTGCCCTCCTTATCCAGCGCCCGGAAGATGAACCCCACCGCGCTGCCCACCCAGCCCAGGAACCCTATCTCCACCACTGCCGCCCACATGTTGTTCATCGCTCTGTCCTCCTATGCTTCCCCGATGGCAATTAGCTCCTGCACAAACAGCGCCAAACTCTCCTGCCAGTCGGGCAGCCGGTGCCCGAACTCCAGCCGGAAGAAGGTGTCGCTTAGAACGCTGTTGCGGGGGCGCATCACCTTTGCCGCTGCTGCCTTGGTGGGGATCGGTTCCACCGGCACGCTCTCCATCCCTGCCAGGCGCAATGTTTCCACCGCCAGGGCATGCCAGGTGGTGTAGCCGCCATTGGTAATGTGATAGGTGCCCCAGCGCTCGCTGCCCACTACTTTAGCCAAGCCCCGCGCCAGTTCCACCGCGAAGGTGGGGCATCCATTTTGATCCGCCACCACCCGCAGCGCGCCGTCCTTCTTCGCCCGCGCCAGTATCTTCTGCGGGAAGTTAGAGCCCCCCCGCCCGAACAGCCAGGCGCTGCGCACGATGTAATGCTTGCGATATGCCGCCACAAACAGCTCGCCGGCGTATTTGCTACGCGCGTAGTGCCCCAGCGGGTTGGGCAGGTCCCACTCGTGGTAGGGGCTGCCCTTCTCGCCGTCAAATACATAGTCGGTGCTCAGGTAGAGTATCTCGGCGTTGGCGGCTTCGGCGGCGGCGACCAGATTGCGGGTGCCCAGCGCGTTCACGGCAAACACACGGTCGTGGTTATCCTTCTCCTCGGCGCCCTCCACATCGGTCCACGCCGCCAGATGCACGATGCTGTCCGGCTTGATCTTCTCCACCGCGGCGAACACGGCAGCGCGGTCGGTGATGTCCAACTCCGGCAGGTCGTAGCCAAACACATCGTGCCGTGAGCCGAGAATCGCCTTGACGGGCATGCCCAGCATCCCCCGGTCGCCCGTGATGAGTATCCTCACGCCTCTCCCTTCAGCCGCGCTGCGTAGTGCTGGCGGTAGTATTCCTTGAATTCGCCCGATTTGAGCGGTTGCCACCAGCCGGAGTTTTCCCGATACCATCTTACCGTATCCGCCAGCCCCTGCTCAAGGGGGATTTGCGGCTGCCAGCCCAGCGCGGTGATTTTGGATGAATCCACGCTGTAGCGGAAATCATGGGCGGGGCGATCCGTCACAAAGCGCAGGAGGGAGGGATCGGCGCCGGTGAGTTCTATCACGCGCTTTGCCATCTCCAGGTTGCGCCGCTCCTGCCTCCCGCCAATGTTATAGATGTCGCCGGGGACGCCCTTCTCCAGCGCAAGGAGGATGGCGGCGCAGTTGTCGTCGGCGTGGAGCCAGTCGCGCACCTGCTCGCCAGAGCCGTAAAGCGGCAGGGGCTGCCCCTCCAGCGCATTGGTGATGAACAGCGGGAGGAACTTCTCCGGATATTGATGGCTGCCATAGTTGTTGCTGCTGCGGGTGATCACCACGGGGAAGCTGTATGTTTTATAAAACGATAGCGCGATGAGGTCACCGGATGCTTTACTGGCGGAATAGGGGTTGGTGGGATTAAGCGGGCTTTGCTCGCTGGCGGAACCTGACGCTATGCTGCCATAGACCTCGTCGGTGGAGATATGCAGGAAGCGCTTCACCCCATGCTCCCGTGCCGCAGTCAGCAGGACGAAGGTGCCCAGGATGTCGGTGTCCAGGAAAGCGCGGGGGGAGGTGATGGAGCGGTCCACATGGGTATCGGCGGCGAAGTTGGCGACCAGATCCACAGCGGGTGCCAGGGCTACCTGCACATCGGCTTCGCGGCAAATGTCGCCCCGCAGGAAGTGGTAGCCCGGCTTGCCCTCATGTTCGGCGAGATTGGCGGGATTGCCGGCGTAGGTGAGCTTATCCAGCACGGTAACTTGCCAGTCGGGACGGTTGGTGCGGACATGGCGGACGAAATGGCTGCCGATGAATCCCGCCCCGCCGGTGATTAGAATATGCCTCATAGTGAATCCATTATAAACGATAATGAGGGAGGGGGCAAAAGAAAACAGTTGAACAACATATGCTTGCTTCAGTTCTATATAATTTATAATTGATTCATGAACCGGGGCGGGTTTAGCTGGCGGCGCATGTTTGGGGTGGGCCGGGCGAAGAGCCACATCTCACGGGCGATTGGCGTCCCCCTTACCCGTAGCGGCAGGCAGCGCAAATTGGGCAGAATGATGGGTTGCGGATGCCTGCTGCCAGTTATGCTGCTGCTTATATTAGTAATAGGATTGGGAATGGTATTGATATTCATTTGATGAGCACGATCTGAAGATCGTGCCGGAAGGGTCTGAAGACCCTTCCCTACAAGATAATTGAAATATCTATGCCCTCTCCCCTATCAAATCCACGCCGTTTTTTCCATAATAGTGTTGCTAATGTTAGCTATTAGTTTTTTGCATCTACTTGGTTTATCATTTCCATATGCGAACCTTTAGAGGCTAGGCTTCGTCATTATAGTAAATAACTAAGATAAATATCAGCAGTAGATATACATTCTAAAACTAGATTTTTAATTCATGGATATAAGAATATTAAGTTAATGAAGTCATTTTTTTCCATTCTTCATAGTACCATTCTATGAATTTTTTAGTATTCTCGTATTTATCCTCCGTTCCAAGAGGTATTATTTTAAATTTTGCTAATTGCTTATAAGACTCTTCCAACCATTCTTCTGATGTTAAGACTTTACCATCGATGGGTGCGTTATAATCAAAGGAAAAAGACGGCCAAGCTAAAACACACATTTCCTTTCTTTGATCCTTGAATGGAGTATCGTATTTTATATAAAGCCGATGTAATAGATCAATTGCTTGTTTTCCACCTTTATTAAAATAGTTTTGCTGAAATGCATCAAGGTTAATACCAGTGATTGGTGTTGCAATAATGCCAGCCCAATTTGATTTCTCATACCAAGATGCGCAATCTGCGATTGCAGGTCCAACAACACATACATCATCCTTTTTTTGCTTTCAATTACTTCCCCACAACTAATAGCACCACGAAACAATAATGCTTCTGCAAAACCCCAACTGAAAAGATGATTTAATAATTCTGCCATAACCAGCAATCCATTTAATTCATCTAGTTCTTTCTCTAATGGCCATACAATTAACAATGTATCTCCAAAAGTATACAAATTTGGAGAGTTATTAACACCGATAAAATTGTATCTACACTTCATATCCAATACAAACTTAGGATATGCTTTAAGCATAGATTCTCTCTTTCTAAGAAATAATAAAGTTTCTGATTTCCCAAAATTCGATATTCCTAAAAAATCTAATAATGCAACGATGCAGATCCTTGATTTATATTTACTTTTAATATAACTCATACTAATTTGATGATGTGTCTTGAGATCTCCTTCCATTTCACACTCTCCTGTTTGATAATGAATGGCAAAATATACCTAATCGCAACTAGAAGTCAACTGTAGGATGCTCATCAAACTATACCATATTCCGCTAAATTGTAAATGGGGTTTTTAAAAATAGGTTGAATTAAATTGAAAAAGACAAGGAGAGTTTTTACTCTAACCTCTCCCCTATCAAATCCACACCAGATGATTCCACGATGCACGCATGGACGACCTCGCCGGGGGTGTAGCCCCTGCCGATGAGGTAGGTCACGCCGTCCACATCGGGCGCCTGACCGCGGGTGCGCCCCAGCGCTGGGTGTGAGCAGGTCTCCGCGGCATCCACTATGACTTCCTGGACTGTCCCGACTTTCTCTGCCGTACTCTGCATAGCTGATTTAGCCATGGCTTCTCCCACGATGCGGGCATGACGCTCCCGTTCCCGCTTCGGTATCTGCCCGGGCAGCTTTGCCGCCAGCGTCCCCCTCTCCGGCGAGTAGGCAAACACACCTCCGCTGTCAGGCTTGGCTTGATGGATGAAATCCACCAATGAGGAAAGCTCCTCCTCGGTTTCGCCGGGGAAGCCCGCCATCAGCGTGGTGCGAATAGCCAATCCCGGCAGTTCCTCCCGCCATTGTTGCCACAGGCGCACCGGATGATGAATAACCGGTCGGCACATCAGCCCCAGGATGCGGGGCGAGATATGCTGCATAGGCACATCCAGATAGCGGCAGATGTTGCCGTGTTCCCTCATAACGGAGAGGAGAAGGGAATCCATGCGGGCGGGATGGCTGTATAACATTCGGATCCACACCTCGGGGAACGACTCGGCGACTGTGGAGAGCAGCGTGGGCAGATGGGATTTGCCGTCCCAGTCCATGCCGTAAGCCGTAAGATCGTGCGCCAGCAGGATCAGCTCCCGCGCACCGGATTCCACCAACTGTTGTGATTCACCCAAAATATCGGATTCAGCACGGCTGATCAGCGGTCCACTGATGCGGGGGATAGTGCAGTAACCGCAGCGGTTGTCGCAGCCTTCCGCTATCTTGAGATAAGCGACATGTGGCAGGGTGACTCTAGCGCGCAGCTGTTTCTCTGCCGGTTGGGGCGGCTGGGCGAGATGGCATACCTTTGCCACAAGTGCCGGCAATTCGGCGATTTGGGATGATGGGAGGACGGCATCGGCACCCAGATTACGTTGAGCGGACTTGCCGAGATAGTTCACCAGGCAACCGATGACGATGAGCGGTCTATCGGGATAGTCCCGGCGTATCTCGGCGATGACACTGCGGGCTTCGGCACGAGCGCTTGCCAGGAACCCGCAGCTGTTGATGACGATCAGGTAGGGATCGCGGTCCACGCGGCGCCAACCGGCGGCTTCCAGCGGACCCAGCGCCTTTTCGGTATCCACCAGGTTCTTGGCGCAACCCAGGCTGATGATCAGATAGGTTTTATCCATTTTTTAATGTAGGGGCGCAATATATTGCGCCCCTACGAGAATTGATCATATTAATCATGATTTTATTGGCGTAGACGGCGGTCGGCTTCGGCGACCAATCTGGAGACCAGATCTATGGCGGTGACACCCTCGGCTTCGGCGGTAAAACTGGGCACCAGCCGATGCGATAGCGCCGCTTGTGCCAGCGCCCGGATGTCCGGCAACTCCGGTGCGGGGCGACCTTCCAATGCCGCCTTGGCTTTCCCCCCCAATATCAGGAATTGCCCACCGCGCGGTCCTATCCCCCACGATATGTATTTGTTGACGAACTCGGGGGCGGAAGGTCCCGGGCGGCTGGCACGGCATATCTCCACTGCATAGTCCACCACCACAGGCGGGGCGGGCACCCGACGCACCAGTTGCTGAAATCCAACAAGCTCTTTGGCGGATACCACCGGCTCCAGCGCTGTTACCGCGCCGGTAGTCGTGGTGGCGACTATGGTTTGCTCCTCATCAGCGGCAGGGTAGTCCACCACGATGTTGAACATGAAGCGGTCCAGTTGCGCCTCCGGCAGCGGATATGTCCCCTCCTGCTCAATGGGGTTCTGTGTGGCGAGGACATGGAACGGCGCAGGCAGAGGGCGGGTCTTGCCGCTGGTGGTAACCTGCCGCTCCTGCATGGCTTCCAGTAGCGCCGCCTGCGTCTTGGGCGGGGTGCGGTTGATCTCGTCAGCGAGAATGATATTGGCGAACACAGGACCCGGCAGGAAGCGGAAGGAGCGCTTGCCCGTCTCAGCATCCTCCTCTATGATTTCAGCGCCCGTGATATCGGAGGGCATGAGATCGGGTGTGAACTGGATGCGGGCGAAGCTCAGGTCCAGGAGCTGCGACAGGGTATGCACCATCAGCGTTTTGGCAAGCCCCGGCACCCCAATGAGGAGCGCATGCCCGTTTGCCAGCAGGCAATAGAGCATGTGTTCCCACACCTGGGTCTGCCCCACGATCACCTTTTGCATCCCTGCGCTCAGGCGTTCATGGGCATCTTGCAGTTTGCCCAGCAATTCGCTGTCCTTCATACCAACCTTTCACTATAAACTTCCAACCATTCCCAACACACAGTCAGTAATGGCTGAATCGGTCATTCGCTATAAACCAAGCTCTACAACGCCCCCTTGCGTATCCAACTGGATTCCACCTTTGTTCTTTCCTTCTCCAACTCATCGCTTGTAACAATCCCCTTCTTAAGTAATATATTTATTAAGGCTTCACTCCTGAACATGTGGTCATACAGTTGTTCTATATCCTCCGCTTCCTCCTCTATCTCCTCCTCTTCTATCTCGTTGCCAAAATCAGAGAGGTAGGTAGAATCGGAATCCATTTCATCGTAGTTTTCCTCGTCATAGGCATCGGGTTCTTCATCAAAATCCCTCGGCATATTTCACCTCCTTTTTAGATGGTAAGGTTTGATAAGCTTTTACTCTATTTGAAAGTTATATCAGAAAATCCTTAAGGTGTGGGAAGGGGTGGGCGATGACGGATTTGCCCGCCAACAGCCCGCGCTGCCCCACCAGATCGGCGCCGGCAGCCACACCGCTTTTAACCGCCTCCAGCGCTCCCGTCAGCACCACATAGCTTTTACCGCCAATGCCGATGGAGAGCCGCAGATCCACCAGTTGGACCTCTGCACCCTTTACCGCGGTATCTGCGGCTAGAACACCCGCTGCCACCGTAAAAGTTTCAATTATTCCCACTGCATCTTCACCGGGTGCCGCCCCCTGCCCCACCATTGCCGGGACTACAGTGGGATGAACCTGCGCCAGCTCCAGCTCATCCACCAGTGCTTCAGCGGCAAGCTCACGCCCGGCGGCAAGCGCGGCACGCACCGATCCTGCGCTGCCGGTGATCATCGTGAAATGCTTGCCCGAACATATGGTCCGGCTGGCAAGAACGATGACATCCGCCGCCTTCGCCATCACATCGGTCACTTCATAGCCCCGTGCGATGCTGATGACCTCTATCAATCCCAATGCTTCCAAAACTCTATTCTCCTATCACGATTGCTTCCGGTGTTACGCTTTTTACAGTGCCGGCAATGCTGGCATGGGCGGGGACTCCCCTATCACCTGCCGGCTCCGCGATCACAGTTCCAACCGCTACTTTATCCCCTGCTTTCACGACAGGTTTCGGACTCTCCCCGCCAAAAACCTCTAAAAGGATGGAAACCATATTCGTTGATAATTCTATTAACTTATTGGGGACAGAAATCAAGTATTTTCGCAGGTCCAGTTTGACGATCAGTTTTTCACGGGGAAGCCGGCGCTCCGCAGTCAGTGGATGATTCTCACCGGTGCCTTTTTGTGAGGTGCCTCCCAGCTTCTGCAAATGCAATATCACACGACGGGGGCTAAGGTCCAGGGGGCAGGCGGACATCTCGCACACGCCGCAGGTGGAACACGAATCAAGCCCGATGCGGGGATTGTAGGCGCTCTCCAAACTGTAGCCAAACGCCCGCATGGCAAGATGCGGCTTGATGCCGTGTCCTAAAAGCGCGCGCGGGCAAAGATCGGTGCAGAATTGGCACTGTATGCAGTTGGAACGGGCGCGCCGCGCGACCAAATCCAGCATCTCGGTCTTCTTGCGCACAACGGGATGATCGGTGGGCAAAGCTAGCAGAGCTGATGTGGTGCGCGAAACGGGAGTAATGGCGGGATCAACCACATCTCCCATCATGGGACCGCCGCAGATGAACGCCACACCCGATTTGGGGGCACCGGCTTTTTGCCCCAGTTCGGACAAGAGCATGCCCACCGGCACCCGATAGACGCCGGGCTTTGCGACCTCTCCTGCTACAGTGATTAATTTGTGCGTGACAGGTCGGGCTTGTGCCAGATTGTAGAGCGTCTCAACATTCAACACGCAGATGCCGATATCCAGCGGATAGCCGCCCTCGGGAACGCGCTTGTCGGTGACCATCTGCACCAGCAAGTGCTCATCGCCGGCGGGATAGAAATCGGGCAGGATACGGCTTTCCGCGCCCGCGAGAGCCACCTTCTCCTTGGCGGCGATTATCAGACGCCTGGCTCCGGTCAAATGCTGCGCCAGTGCCAGTCCCTTCGCCACTTTATCCAGGCGGTGGCGCAGCAGGAACTTATCCTTTGCCAGCAGCGGTTCGCACTCTGCCCCGTTCACGATAATGGTGTCGGCGCGGGCTGCCAGTTTGCGGAAGGTAGGAAAGCCTCCACCCCCCGCGCCGACAATCCCCCAAGCGCGAACTTTATCCAATTCGCTCATCTCTGCCATTTTTTTTAACTTTATTATACGACTTGTAGGGCACTGGCTTTAGCCTGTGCCTATCATGTAATCCTTATTACCTAACAGTGTTCATGTCAACAATCATTCGGTTACAGCAACCGTTTGGCACGGTCTTAAGACCGATGCCCTACATTCATTTGATTTCTACTATCATAGTTTAGAAGCCGTGTCTAGAAATTCCGCGTCTGTATGCAACATTTTTCCTGCTATAATGTAGCTCTTAAATATGCAAATAACTCAAAATGAAATAAAGGAGTCTAAATGTTCGCATTGATACTGGTTTTCGCGCTTTCCGCCGGAGCACCAACACCGGAAAAAGCGGTGGAGGAGTTCTTCAAGCAGTTTGACGCCGGCAACTATGATAAAGCCTGGGCATTAATCACCCCCAACTCTGCGGCGTATCTGGAAAACTGCCTGGGCACCATGCACCAGATGAGCAGCAAATACTCCAAGACACCTACGCCGGCACCCAAGGGTGGGGAGATCCTCTCCGGCTTCGGTAAGGATATGAAGGGCAAGATCAGCGTGGCGCCCGATGAAATCATCGGCAGTATGACCAAGCAGAACCGCGGCTATGTGGTGGTGCGCTACGATTTGGAGCGTATCCTGAATCAGGCGATGAAGGAATCGGGACAGATGGCGATGGTCAAGCCTTTCCTGGATCAACTCCCCTCCAAAAGCATCGTGTGGACATGGGAAGCAGTCAAGGATAACGAGGGATGGAAGTTTGACCTCGGCATCATCAACATGGGCGTGAGCGTGTTTAGCAACTTCTTTGGCGCCATGGCTCCCATGATGGATGCCATCCCCGCTGATATGGGTGAACCCAAAACCGCAACCCCCGAAACGGGCGAAGCCAAGGAAGCCACCCCCGGCAAATGAGGTTAAACCCGCGGAAAAGGATGCTTTCCCCGAACTCATCATGTTGATTTAAGGTTGTAAGTAACTCACTATGATTGAAGTCCAATTACAGAATCCCAAACACCCCTTCGCCCTGGATAAAGTCGGGGTGAGGGGGCTTTCCTATCCTATCGTAGTGTTGGACCGGGCAGTGGCGCGGCAGAGCACGGTGGCGAAGGTGAACATGTATGTTGACCTGCCCCACAACTTCCGCGGCACCCACATGAGCCGTTTTATCGCCATCCTCAACCGGCACCGCGGGCACATCACCACCCAGGCGATAGAGCAGATCCTTAAGGAGATGAAGGACACCTTCGCCGCCGAGCACGCCCATGTGGAGTTTGCCTTCCCCTATTTTGTGGAAAAAACCGCACCTGTCTCCGGTGAAAAGGCGCTTTTGGAATACAATTGCCGCTTCATCGGCAGCCTCTACGATGAATTCCAGCTTATAGTGGAAGTCTCCGTTCCCATCACTATACTTTGCCCCTGCTCCAAGGAGATCAGCTCCCGCGGCGCCCACAACCAGCGCGCCATCGTCACCGTGAAGTATGTCGCCACCAAGCTGGTGTGGATAGAGGAGATCGCCGCCATCATTGATGCATCCGCCTCCAGCCCCATATATCCGCTCTTAAAGCGCCGCGACGAGAAATATGTTACCGAACTTGCCTACGATAATCCCCGCTTTGTGGAAGATGTAGTGCGTGATGTGGCGAAGCAGTTGCTGGCGGATAAGCGCATCAAATATTTCACCGTGGAGTGCGAGAGCCTGGAATCCATCCACAATCACAGCGCTTACGCCTTTATTGATTGCTGGCAAAAAGATAAACCGGGTTCATGAGCAAAACACGGGTCTCACTCTACCGAGCTACCTACGATGATATTCCCCGCCTGATGGAACAGGCGTTTGCGCAAATTGAGTTTGATTTTGACAAGGTGACCGTGCTGGTAAAACCCAACATGCTCGGTCCCTATCCCCCGGAACGGCATGTAACCACCCAGCCCGCGGTCATCCGGGCGGCGCTGGACGCACTACTGGCACGAGGCGCCAAGCCGGTGGTGGGCGATAATACAGGCATTAGCGGCTATGGATCGTTCCTGCGCACGGCAAAGCTGACGGGTATAGCCGATGCCGCAGGGAAATACCTGCACAACATCGCCGGTGATGTCGTCAGCTACCGTTTGCCCACGCTGGAGCTGGATATCCATGTCAGCCGCATGGTGTTTAACGCCGATTTCATCCTTAACCTGCCGGTGGCAAAAACCCACACGCTTTCCTACATCACCGGCGCGGTCAAGAACACTTTTGGCTATGTGGCAGGGGCGGGCAAGGCGCAAATCCACCATGCGGGCGGGAGCATGCACGGCTTTGGGGTGGCGCTGGCGGATATCTACGCCATTCGTCCGCCCGATTTCACCTTCATGGATGCCATCGTGTCGGTGGGCGGCAATGGTCCCAGTTCCACTACGCTGTTTGACTTGGGCGCCGTGCTGTGGGGAAAGGATGGTGCCGCGGTGGATGCCACCTTCTGTCGTTTCGTGGATGTCCGCCCCGAACTGGTTCCCCACTTACAGGAAGTGGCAGCGCGTGGGTTGGGGCTCATCGCCGAGAAGACCATCCTGGTGGAAGGGGACAATCCGCCCCAACCGGCGAAATACCGCATGCCCATCACCTATCGGGGACCGATTTGGCGGGGCATAGGCAGGTTCTTTGCGCCATTAAGCAACCTTTCCTTCACTATGCTTAATCCCAAGCCGCGCATTGATCCCAAAATCTGCACCAAGTGTTGCGATTGCCAGCGCATGTGCCCCGAGGGGGCGTTGGACGGCTTGCCCGAGGTTGACTATCAGAAGTGTATCCGCTGCTATTGCTGCAAGGAGGCTTGCACTTATGGAGCTATTCGGCTGGGTGGTTTGGTACGGATGTTGCAGGGCAGGCACAAATAGCTAATTCTGTCCTGTTGCTTCCTTCCTGAGAATCGCTATCGCAGCCATGATGCGGTCCGCCGCCTGTTGGTAGACTTCCCGAACAAGTTCACCCCTGGCAAGGTCGCTTAAATCCACCGCCGGTCCCAAATATACCGTCACTTTGGGGAAATGCAGGAATCGTGCGCCTTTGGGTGTGAGTTTATTGGTGTTGTGAAGATAGCACGGTATAATAGAAGCACCGCTGCGCAGCGCCAGCATGCCCACACCCTCCTTCGCCTGCCCCAGCTGCCCGTTGCGGCTGCGGGTGCCCTCCGGGAAGATGAGGAGTGCCCTGCCCTTGCGTAGAATCCCCAAGGCTGCAAGGACGGCTTTGGGATCGGCTTTGTCCCGCTCCACCGGGAAGGCGTTGAAGAGTGTAATGAGCGTCCCGAAAACGGGATTGCGGAAGAGTGAGCGCCGCGCCATGAAATGTAGCGGGCGGGGTGAGACCGCGCCGGCAGTGGGCGGATCCCAATAGGACTGATGGTTGCACGCCAGGATCATTGGCCCGCGCCAGGGGAAATGCTCAAAACCCCGCACAGTCAGTCTCCAGGGCAGCTTGAAGGGAGCGGTAATAACCTGCCCCAAGCACCAGAGCAAGTACCGTGCCAGGTAGCTTATGTCCATGCTACACCGACCTCACGAACTGGACGATCTTATCCACCACCTGCTCTACAGAAAGCCCGGTGGTATCAAGCACAAAAGCGCCGGCTGCTTTGTACAGTGGACTCGCTTGGCGGGTGCTGTCGTTATGATCACGGATACGGATCTCCTGCATAAGTTGTTCCAGCGGAGGCGCCGGCAATCCCAATTCCCCAAGCTGTGCCTGACGGCGGCGGGCACGCTCTTCTATGGATGCATCCAAATAGACCTTATACTTTATGTCGGGAAAGACGACAGTCCCCATGTCCCGCCCTTCTGCCACTGCGCCGGGTTCAGCGCCCAGCCCTATCTGCCGCTGGATGAGCACCATCGCTTTGCGAACTCCGGGATAGGCGCTGACCGTGCTTGCCAGCCGGCTCATCTCCTGCGTGCGTATCTCGCCGGTGACTTCCATCCCATCAACCCACACCCGTTTGTCTTTTAGTTCTACCCTGACCCTGCCGGCAAGTTCCTCCACCCTAAGCTGATCCCCGGGATTAATGCCATAGTGAACGGTCGCCCATGCCACCGCGCGGTAGGTGGCGCCGCTATCCAGGTGCAGGAAACCCAACCTATCGGCAACCAGCTGTGCCACGGTGGATTTACCGGCGCCTGCAGGACCGTCTATCGCAACTATCTTCCCCAAAGCGCCTCCACCTCTTTCATCGTTAGCTTGCGGGTTTTGCCCGGCTTCAACTCACCCAAGTCCAGCCTGCCGACGGCGACCCGCTTGAGTTCCCGCACCGCATGACCGAGTTTGGCAAACATACGGCGAATCTGGCGGCGTTTACCCTCGTGGATACGGAGTTCCCACACGGTGCCACCGGGACTTTCACCCAGGAATTCTATTTGCGCCGGGGCGGTCATCCCATCGTCCAGTTCCATGCCGGAGCGCAAGGTTTTCTTCTCCGCCTCATCCAGATTGCCGCGGATGTGCACCAGATAGGTCTTGACCGTCTCGCGGCTGGGGTGGGTGATGCGATTCGCCCAGTCGCCATCGCTGGTGAGGAGGAGCAACCCCTCGGTGTCGTAGTCCAGCCGCCCCACTGGGAATACCCGGCGCTTGAGCTTGGGGAGGAGGTCAAATACCGTGGGGCGTCCACGCTCATCGCTGGCACTGGTAATGTAGCCCTTGGGCTTGTTTAGCATCAGATAGATATGTTCGGTGGGAAGGGAGACTGCCACGCCATCCACCTTGATCTTAACTTTGGCAGGATCAACCCTTTCCGCCACATTGCGCATGATGGAGCCGTTGACTTCCACTCTGCCCTCCTGCACGATGACTTCGGCAGCGCGGCGGCTGGCAATCCCGGCACGAGCCAGAAAGCTGGCTATCTTGATGGAGTCCGGGGGGGATGGTCTGGGCTTGGCTGGCATGGCACGGTGATTATGCCATAAATGCAGAGAGTTGTGATGATGAAACGCCCCTCTCTATTGGGAGAGGGGTTGGGGGTAAGGTTTCTTTGGGGAGAGGAGGATTCGAACCTCCGAAGGCTTCGCCGGCAGATTTACAGTCTGATCCCTTTGACCGCTCGGGAATCTCCCCAACTTGTTGCTGAGTCCGTGCTGCCCGCCCCAGCCGTGAGCCCGGTGGCGGATTCGAACCGTCGACCACCCGCTTACAAGGCGGGAGCTCTGCCGACTGAGCTAACCGGGCAGGACGCCTTTTATATCATATACCTGCCATTCACGCAAGCCTTTGTTTCAATCCAAGCCATAGTCATCCCAAACCCCCGCTCCCATGCTAGAATCGCCCTATGAAAGGCTATTGGTGGGAACTGGCTTACCCCTCCAACCTGGTCTCGCTGGGGCGGTTGCTGCTGGCACCGGTGTGGATGTATGCCATCTACGCCGAAGCCACCGCCCCTGGGGTGCCGTGGATCACGCTGGGGCTGGCGGTCTTCATGGCGGCGACGGACTGGGTGGACGGCGCGCTGGCACGGGGGCAGGGGCGCATCACCGAGTTGGGGCTGGTGCTGGACCCGCTGGCGGACAAGTTCTGCATCCTGGGGGGGGGCATCGCGGTAGTGCTATGGTGGGGCTTCCCGCTCTGGTTCTTCCTGGTGGTGCTGGGGCGGGATGTGCTGATTCTGGGAGGCTCGCTACTGTTTTGGGGCAGGAAGGGGAAGGTGCAGCCAAGCCGTCTGGCGGGCAAGCTGACCTCGCTGGCGCTGACGGTGATGACGCTCCTGTTCTTCCTGCGCCTGGAGCCGGTGTGGCAGGTGGCGCTGGGCATCTCGCTGGCGGTGTGGCTGTGGAGTTCGGTGGACTATGCCGTGCTGGCGGTGCGGATGCTTGGCAAGGATGCGCCGACCTCACCCCCCGCCAATTCCAACCCGTAGGGGCGACCCTTGGGTCGCCTTTTTTTTGCCTCATCCCCGATAACAATGTAGCTGCGACACTCTTGTCGCAGCGATGCCGAGGTTGCAACCAACCAGCGACGACAGGAGTGTCGTCGCTACAATGGTAATTATCGGAGGGAAGGATCTTCAGACCCTTCTGCAAGATTCCATTTCCAACCCCAATCCCATGTGGCTGCGACACTCTTGTCGCAGCTTTGCCATTGTTGCAACCAACCAGCGACAACAGGAATGTCGTCGCTACAGTGGTTATTATTGTAGGGAAGGATCTTCAGACCATTCCTACGATTTGTGGAGAGGAGACAGGAGAGGTGAGGCTATATGCTACGCCCGTTCCAACCCGTAGGGGCGATCCCATGTGATTGCCCCGGCTGGCGTGGGTGGGTGTAACAGGGCAGACACTTTGGTCTGCCCCTACGGTGCGGGCGGGAGAGGGGACGGCGGTGAGGTTTGCTGGGTAGCGGGATGGAAACAACGCCATACAAGAGTGGTGTATTACGGTAGTAAATTTTGTATGGTACTGCTCATCGTATAATTAAATATAAACCAGAAAATAAGGAAGGCAGGTCAGAAGTGAGTATTTACTATGTGACACGCAAGCACGCAGAAGATGGGGTAATAACCTCTCTATGGGCAATAGAAAGTGGAAAATCCGAGGGATTAAGTCTTTCTAAGGGTTCAGTCATATTCTCAATAGCTTTAGGAAATACTTTTTATACAAAACCAAAGACTGGAGAGGTTGCCAGGATATATTTGGTGAATGGAAAAACAGGAAAGTATTTAAGAACGATAGCTGATGATGAAGAAGAAGACAACTTAGACGAACTTGAGGATTATTAACACTAGGAATAATGAAAAGGAGCGAAAGCCTCTTGCTTTTTTATACCTAAACCCGACAGACAAGAATGACTGTCGTCTAAAAGAGCCCTTAGTTGAAAGTTTGAATTGCCTTCGCCTTCTGCGAAGGCTCACGATGACGGGAACGGGTGATTATTTATGACAATACTTTGAAACATGACTCCTTTTATTAAGAATAAACAACAGTATTAATAATATCAATAATGGTATTGATTTGAATACAACATATTTGATTGCACCGTTCCTTACGTGATGTTACATAAACCGATGATAGTTGGTGTATTGAAAAACGGGAGAGCTCTAAGCAATCAACAAAGATATAACTATGTATGAATTCATTACATATAAATTCAATGCATTTTTCACAATCTTCACTATAATGTAATTCATATATTACTTCTAAATCATACATATTTAATCTTGTTATTTTAACTCCTTTTGGTAAATATATTTTGATAGTAATGGGTATATTGATTATATGTTTTGATATTTTCTGTGATTCGATCAGTTTCCTTATTATGTAAAATGAGATAAATAGAGATTTTTCAAGCTGAAGACGAGAAGGTTCAGTCCATCTTTTAAGTTTAAGTAAGTTTGAAAGAATATTTACATTTTTAAGCAGTTCTTTTTTCCAAGGTCTTATATTTTCTATCACTTCTCCCCCTCCACTATTTTGATCTACTCATAGGTTAGACCATTCAGAGAATAATTAATGTCCTTACACCAGCTCCTCCATCCCCTCACCCTTTTTGCGTCCCTTCGGTTTGGGAACTCTGGGCAGATATGCCTTTGAGCCATAGAGGAACGGGTGAGCGACCTCCCCCGACAAAACAACCTCCTTCGGCTTTATTCACTTTAATTCATCCTTGGCTTGTTCTTCCTGCAGTGTCTTCAACTGTGCGGCAGCACCTTCAGCTATTGACCTCATAACATCGTCATTTTTTGTCAAGTCGCTCAAATTAATGCCGAGCCTAGGACGCCCTTCATTCAGCGCCACAGCTATTTCCCGCATCCGTTCTTTTTCTTGAGCGCTCTTTCCATGCCTCTTTGACAATTCCAGATATTCCAAAGCTAACTGTCTGTCGATTGAAAAAGACTTTATCATAAGGTTATTCGATTCCTTTATCTGGCGCTTGCTTTCCTCAATTTGTTGCTTGATTTCAATTTCTTGTTGGACTTGGGTTTTTCCACAGCCAGTCAAGCCAATCAGCACCACCAGCAATGATATAAATGCTTTCATATCTAAAACCTTCCTTCTATTGGAGTTTCAATCCTTCTTTCTTGGCCTTGTCTTTCCTACTTAGCCCCCTTGTTATGCTGCCAACCAGCTTTATATTTGTTATCAAGGAATGGTGCTACTACGCGAAAAAAATCATTTCTTGATGTTGGCTTCATTCCATGCTGCAGCTTGCTTAAGTATGTCTCGCTCTTCTTCAGTCATTGTTCTCCTAGCTTCTGCACAGGCTGCGTCTAAAGCATCTTGTTCTTCTTTGGATAATTGAAGGTTCTTTTGATAATAATCAACCCAATACTCCGATTGTAGACCGGCAAATTCTGCTATTTTACCCATTACCTCATAGTTCCCTTTCGCGCTATTTACATTTATGCCAAAGTCAGGAATTATATTTGGGGGAAGCATCTTTATTGTAAAAGCTGTTCTAACCATTAGCTCTTTTTCTTCAGCACTCTTCACGTGCATTTTTGCCAATTCCTGATAATTCAAAGCTGCCTTTTGAATGTTGTCGTATAATTCTACGAGCGCTAATACCGATGTTCTCTCATTGTTTTTTGCCTCATCAGCGATTCGCTTGGCTTCGGCTTCTTCTTGGGCTTTTTTCCGGGCTTGTTCAGCGCTAATGTCTCTTTCCATTTTCTCATTTAAAGCTTTATCAAGCGCGTCTCGCTTTTCTTTGGGTATAAGATCATAAGGGCTCATTTTCTTCACCCCAAAAGGGTCATCAATTGTGTCAATAAGCTCGGCACAGCCAGCTAAACAGCCAATCAACACCACCAGCAACAATATAAATGCTTTCATATCTAAAACCTTCCT
>Ga0315280_10002962_pt1 | contig 26716 bp, 28 predicted proteins | sample YL17G06_40_MG_FD_203697 | JGI IMG/M metagenome (GOLD analysis project Ga0315280, IMG submission 203697) | Sediment microbial communities from Yellowstone Lake, YNP, Wyoming, USA - YL17G06_40 | ecosystem: Environmental > Aquatic > Freshwater > Lake > Sediment | place: USA: Wyoming | collected...
ACTGAGCCTCGTCACGAAATGGCTTTTCTCAATCTGAAGGAACTCGGAGTGTTTCTGCGCAAACATGAGATGTAGTTCAAGGTCCGAGCTTTTCGAGCAGAGCTAACAACCTTAATAAACGGCTGAGTATACTAGGGTTTTCATACGCATAAAGTGATTTGCCTTGTGGTTTGAGACCGCACGGGCGAAGGCTTGGGTAGCTGAGAATCCATCTGTTAAACATTGGATTGATAGGCTATCAAGTGATGAAACGAAAAATGTGTTCGGCCAAGCCTTCGAAGTATTCTGTATCTGGTCACACAAGTCTCCTGCCGAGTTACTGCAAATGCGTCGTGAGGACCTCAAGAATCCTGATGATGGATTCCGAACCTTAGAGGTTGTTCAGGATTTTCTTCTACACGGTGAATATCCAGACCGGCGTAAAGGCTGTGAAGGAAGAATTGTTAAAGTCGCTGAAACAAGCGCATCCCGTAGAGAACTGTATCAGACAGCGATTCGCTCCTTCTTCGCGCACAATCGCCTTGAACTACCGAAGGACAAGGGCTTCAAGATCCGTGAATCTGATAACGTGTCTCAGAATCCTACCTACATGGACTTGAGTACAGCAAGAAAAATCATCGGCTGCCTCAAGGAACCCTACCGAACTATTGCTGACATATCACTCTTCAGCGGCATGGGCCGAAAGGAAGTTCTATCGCTGAATCGTATTTGGCGAAGTAAGATCGTGCCGCAACTTCAAGCAGACAAAGACCCGATACGTGTAGACTTCGTGAAACGGAAGAGCAACAATCTACCCTACTTCACATTCATACCTGCGAACCTACTGAAACCATTTGCAAACAAAGACATCCCATTCCAAATATTCACTAAACATTCTAAAACCGAGAAGACGCTGCGTCCAGTTATTGCGACTGACCTTCGGGTCGCTTGGTCCTACGCAAAGAAACGGGCAGGAGTTGTGGAAAAGATGACCTTTCACATGCTACGAGACTTGTTGGTCACAGGTTTCTACAAGATTGAGGCCGATGTAGTCTCAGCACAATTCCTTACAGGTCACTCAGTAGACGGCAATCACTATCTACAAATCACGAATGCACCAGAACGGGCTGAAAGTGAATGGTTGAAGTACCGTCGGTTCCTTGAAACTGGAATGGACATTGGATCGCAGTTAGCCGAGAGGGATGCCAGACTTGACTTTCTGGAACATGAGATCTCACAATTCTTTGGGCTATCACAGAAAGAAGCATTTGATCACAACGATCCCAATTGGCAGAGAGAATTTGAGAAGAGGATGCGTCGATTCAAGCAATCACGTAAAGGCACCTAGAATAAAGCCAACGACTAGTGACTTCAAGAGGAATCAGGAAAGTGCCTTTGAAGCAGCATACCGATTGTGATCCCAAACAGAAGTGTTTCAATGATGCCATGTTGTGAAAACAGGTTAATGTGGTATCCGAGCGCATAGTCGCTGATTACTGTCAAAGCTATAATGAACATACATACAATCGGAACCGTATACCCTTTGAGCATATCTCGTCTCTCATATAGAGAATATCGAGCTAGAAACCCCTCTCTTTTGTACCTCTTCTTCTCGATGACTTGGCTGATTTTCAGTGTGTTCTTCCCCAGTGCGCTCCGGTGCTACAACTTCATTATCGTGATTACCCACCCATGAATGGGTGTGGGCTTCTCGGCTCGCAGGCTACTATTTCTCTTGCCTGTTCATCCCCAGTATAGGCCAAATCATCTCTGGCCTGTCGGGTCGTGGCCTTTGGCAATAAACGCGACCCGATATTGATGCTTCCATTGTAGTCCGCATTGTAGATGAGTTCACAATTCCAGCAGTGGAAGACGCTCTGTGTTATGCGCTCCGTATGGCGTGAGCCGCAACGGTGGCATGTTCGGCTCGACCAGCGTTCATCCGATGCTTTCGATGGGATTCCCAGTTTCGCACATTCTTCTTGGATGTAGCGGATTTGTCGCCCATACGTCCAATGAGCGAGCACTTTCCGAAGTCTAGGTTTGTCATTGCCTTTGAAGTTCTTGTATTTGATCTCTTTCGGGTAGCCAACGACAACGATGCTGTTCTGTGAGGTTGCTGCAACTTGTTTCGCCGCAAGGCGGTCATAGTATTCGCCTACGTGCAGTCTCTTGTGTCGGATACGCTTGAGTGGCTCCCATTTTCGTGCCTGCTGTAGTTCCGCTGTCCGCTTCTCCAATCGGTTCAGCCGATCCCGCTTCAACCCATCCGTCTGGATTGCGAAGTCACTGGACCTTAGAGGCTGATTCGGCTTCAGCATCACGGATGCGATTGACCGCTTCACTCCAAGGTCGATACCACGAACCGCATGGACGGATTGATCTGGAACATGGAACTCCAGCTTCACATGAACGCAATACTTTCCATCCCGTTTCACAAGTTGAAAACTTTTCATTGTGCCGCTCTTCAAGAGGTCAAGATGATACTGTGCTGGGTTGAGTGGAATCGTGAGCTTCACTCCTCTCCTGAGGGTTGAGACACGCGCCACATACGGGCAGAGCTTCAGATGCTTCGACTTTTCAATTGCGCCGAAACGATTATCGAACCATATAGGCACTTTGCGTTGCATTCCATTCGTGAACGGCTCCTGCGGTTCTCTCCGCAATAATTTGCGAAGCCACTTCTTGTCGCCTTCTCTGCGAGCGATTACAACATTTCTACGCCAAGCCCTGTGTAATTCACGGTGACTTGACCACATCCAAGCAGCCGTATCGAAACAACATTGAACCATCGTGCCAAGCTTCGCCTCCCGCTTCACCTGCCCGTAGAACCTTGCCCTATCTGTGTAGGAGCCCTTCAGTTTATGTTCCTTGAACAGCTCCGACCATAACCAGACACCGTATGTGGTTCGCGCCGTCAACGAATCCAGAATCGACAGTTTCCGTCTCGTGACGGCGTAGTGAACAGGTATGCGAACGGTCTTGATGACCTGCAACTTCACAACCCTTCTCGCCATGACTGCTTAAAGCGTAAAGAGATGCGTGAAACTATCGTGCGGAATCGGTCAGCCTGAAGGCTGACACGCAATTCATCTCACCCCCTAAAGGGCTGTAGGGTTTCTTGCTCAATTCCTCGCTAATGAAATATTGTCCAGTTGGCTTCTGATTGTATGACATCCAAATCACCTTCCTCATTGTATCTCGATTTCACCATACAATTGACGAAGCTTCCAAACATCGAATATCACGAGAATCCCGAATGCTACAACACTTCCATAGATTAGATTCATTCCGTTCTCGAAGGTCATTGCAATCGGGACAGCACTTGCGCCCTGCCACCAATACAAGAAAACATATCCAATAGTTCCGGCTGTAAGCAAATAGAGAATCGCTTTGCTTGTTTCTCTACAGAACTGAAGAAGCACCGCTAAGAGAAACAGATACCACGTTGCGGATAGAAAGTAGTATGTCCACAGTTCCGAAAATCTTAGAGTTGAATGTCAAATAATTCTACAGTGAATCGTTCAGACTGACTTTCTTGCTGACAAGCGCAAGTCCTAACAATGCAATGACAAATGTGCTCACTGAAAATGCAAGATACCTACAAAGCTGTAAGTCTGTAACTCCAATGACATTGTACCACAGCCACCAGAGAACCCCGTCTTCCGATTGGAGAAAGATAGGAGAAATATTTGCTACTGAACCACCAGTTATGATTTGTATGTAACCTGATTGGGAGTTAATTGTAGCAAAAAAAGCGAAGCCGATGAGGAGTAGCCCCAATGTCTCAAGAGGGTCATCGATCTTGAATCCGAACACTACCAGATCCATCTTACCAAGAATGTAAAGTGAAACATACAATATCGCATAGTACACAAGGAACCCTGAGAACGGAGTCAACGTATTGAGGAAGAAGACCCATTCACGAGCACTAAAGATGAATCCCATCGCAGCAATTGCAAGTGCAAGGGTGAGTTCTCTGCGTGTAATCTCCAAGGATCTTCATAGAGAAAATAAGACGCTGAGGTTAGGGTATCGGCATTCGAAACAGCTTAGCACGAGCTTGAATCTGAGTCAGCCACTCGATAGGGATAACAAAATTCGGATCGATAGCAGCCCAAGCACCCATTACATTATCTATCTGCTTATCAGAAATTCCAAAAACATGAAGTAGTTCGTGGGTCAAAATAGCAACGCTAGTCGTAGGATTAGAAAACCACTTCCATGAAACAACAACTGTATCTTTATACTCGAATCCACACACCACCAAAGAAACATTCATCACGTTGGAATGGGTTATATCTGAAACAATGAGAACGGGAACATCATTACCAACGAACTTGCTCTTTGAAAGACTGGTCCAATCTTGGATAATATCACTTCCATAAGTGACATTCTTCGGTAGTCTAGACCAAACCTCATTATGCCATATGAAAAAATACACATCCATGTCATCCCAAATACCATTCAACCTCCAAACTACTTTTTCGAGGTTCCCAGATTCCGTGAAGTCCTTCTGGTCTTGTTGAAGGGGGTCATCCCAAAGGAAGCTCAATCCTATTGTGATAGCACCCTCACGTCTTCTCAAATCTGTAATGTTCTCTCTAAGAGAGTCCACTTCTTTCTGAAGTTCTAATATCTGCTTATTTGTAGATGCAAGATCACTCGTTTGCTGATCTACTTTCTTCTTCAAGTCAGACTTCTGAGACTCTAAATCAGATATACGTTGACTCTGAACTTTCAAGTCACTTAGGTGCTTCTGGTTCTCTGAAGACAACTGCCAATTTTGGATATTCCAGTAGACTGATGAACCTACAAGTAGAACTATCAGCACAATAGAAACAATCTTCCAGTTCAACTTTTCTCACCCGTGTTCCTTCAGCAGACGAATAATTATCTCATCATAACTCTCGCGTCTAGTGATACGGATCTTCTTCAACCTATCACGGGTGGACTTCAAGAGCTGAATAGTCGTAAACTCGGACAAGTGTACTCAATATAGAGAGCACTTAAGTCAAATATAAGTGTTTACAACCTCTACACGGTATCCTTATGCTTCCAATCGTTATAGAACATTGCAGAACCAATAGCAAGAGCAACTACCGACAAGATCAGCAGCACCGAACTTGTACTCGCACTTGTGTCCGCACCAAAGATCACAATAGGAGACGGTGTATCGAAGACGCTGTAAATGTATTTACCACTGCCCTTCGCCTTGATCTGATCCTTTGTCCTTGCCTCACTTGGAAGAGCCTTTTCTATTTTCAATGTTCTCTCCGCCGCAGGACTACCTTCTCCGGCCCTAGTGTGCGTCTCACGGAGGGCGTCTCTTGTCGCCTGAACATTCTTCTGACCAAGGTCAGCAGCTAAGTTCAAGTCAGCTTGTGTTGGAGTAGTGGATGGTGGTGTCGTTGGAGTTACACCTTCTCCTTTCTGTATGGCAGCTATATTTGGCCCACTAGAAGCCAAAACAGTAGTTCCCGTATAGCTGTAAGTCACAACAGTTGGTTGAGTGTTTGTGACAATGGGAGGAGTGATGGCCGCTTCTGTCGTTCTGGTTGTTCGTTCATTGGTCTCCCTTTGAGTCCAAGTTGCCCCCTGTGTTGTGGGCTGTTGCTTCTGAAGCCACCTGAGATAATTCAATGCCACAACCGGATCTGTAACCGCAACCACTAGGTTCTCTGGAGTCTGCGGTGATCCGGCCTTATACGCACTAGCTGTTGCTGAAATACCTAAACCAGCCTTAATATCCTGAGACGGATCAAGATTTGATGAAAGCCATTTGTTGATGTCATGCTTCCCTGTTATTGATCCGGTTGCCTGTGGAGACTTCCCGGTGTTCAAATCTGGAATGTCCTGAAGGTCTGTGCTGCCCTGATACGTTGCACCGTTTATCTGCCAAGTGACTTCGAGGGTGTTCCAGTCAATGTTTGAGCCCTGAACAGTGTATCCAACATCATACCCGATCTGTGAAACTACAACATCACCTGAAACGGGTACAACTTCAAAAAGCTGTAGGGTCGAAACCTGAACAGGTTGACCGTTAGCATCATACAAACCGAAGTTGCCACTGAGTGTTATGAGAAGCGAGCTAAGTGGTGCTGTAGTTGTTGCTATAGTTGATGATGTTGAGGATGTCATGTAGGAGGATGCTGTTGAGGTTCCTGATATGTAGACAGCAGACGAGGTTTCACCAAAAATTATGGCATTCAAATTAGAAGAAGCTTGAGTAACCCATTGGGGGGTTTGCATGGCTACCGGCATACCAACCATTGCAGCGAGAACAATAATGCCTGCAAGAAGGAGAACAGTGCTTCCCTTACCTTTCTCAGTCATCTGAGACCACTAGAAGATAAATAGCAGAGTAAAATGAGGAAAATCAGAAGGGATACGTGCTAGTTCAGGAGCAAGAACGAATCGGGGAATTCTCGACGTTTCTCCACCACATTTGGCTCATCAAGTCTCTGATTACATCTTTCTTATGTATCCAGATTGCGCCAACGACTAAGAAGGCAATAGCTCCTCCCGGGATTATGGTGGCTGATGCCGAAATAGTAGGCAGAAATGATATCGTAACCCCCATCGTGGGAAGCACCACGATCAAGTTGTATAGCGCATGAATGATTATTGGTACCAACACGCACCCGGACAGGATCAAACTGATATACAAAACGACTCCTGCAAGGAAGGCTGCAAGAACCATCACATTGTTCTGGCCATAAGCAAGGATTGTGTGAAATTGTGCCCAGAGAAGAATTGGAGCACCAGCACCTACAACCTGATCAAATGGTGGATAGTCCTGTAAGCCACGTATGAACGGCAACATCACTGAGAGCTTGATGAGTTCCTCGGCATAAGCAACGATGAATAATTGCCAAGCTCCTTCTTGAAAGATCTTACCATAGAAATCTGTCGAAGGAAAAACCGATAGAGAGCTGAGAGATTCTAATTCACTCCAACTTGTGAAGTAGAATAGATTTTTTGTAGCATCGACTGCCATACTGATGCCAATTATGACTGCAAGACCGATGATAATGTATTTGAGGTGCCCAAATTTGAGGTTCTCATCCCAATCTGGAATATTGCCTTCTCCTGTAGGATCACCAAAGTAGTGAAGATCAACAAGCAGTCCTGCAATGCTAAGACCGACAAGAAGACCGTAAACAACGAAGCGATTGAATGGTATCTGAACTGAGAATGTACGGAGACCAAAATAGAGAAGGAAGAAAATGCCTAATGCAAGAAAAAGATGAATATGTCGGACTCTTCCATTATCATCGTCAGACAAAGTTCATCTACAAAGAAAATAAGGGCTTCATTTAACAGGAAATCATATCAAAAAAAGAGCCGAACGGAAGTCGGACACGCAGGCGACTTCCATCCGACGTTTGGAAGTTTTCAGTAGAGGGGATTTTTGACCATATCTTCTAACCGATTCAGTACATGTCGTAGACGCTGTCGGTTACAGTCGCTATTGACCACGTACCCGATGCTCCGGGCACGATGTAGTACAGAGTCCAGCAGACTCGGAATTCTGGATCCGATGCACCGAACGACACCTTTCTGTCAAGTGTATAGTATTGCTTGTTCAGGTCGTTTTGTCCTGTCTTGATGTAGTACCCGTCACCTAAGTCACTGCCAAGGACGTAGCTGTAGTACAGGTCGTTCGTTCTGATCTGCATGCTGCCTGTGATGTCAACATAGCCTTTACCCGGAATGTTGATCTTGACATATTGGTAATCACCCGTATATGCCTGTGGTGTATAAGAACCAGAACACTGCATAATGTAGACATCGACTTTAGTAATTATGTAGCCAGAATTCACTGTTCCAGCCGTAGTGTAGAATTCACTGAATATGTCCGTTGTAACGGTTGAAGTAGTGACTGTATCAGAAACGGTGCTGACTGTTGGTCCAACGTATTTCAGCAACCAGAGGTTGAATGCGACTTGTGGTGGGTAACCCGACAGCCGAGCTACAGTAGCCAACGACATTGCGAAAACGAAATTCTTTGTTCCAGTGTTTCCGATGTCCATGTAGCTGTAGCTCTGAATCTTAGCATCATTTGCCTTTGTCTTTGGTGCATCGATATAGTAGCTGGATCCACCCGTAACAGCCACATACACTATGCCGCCACTCTCTGCTGGCACAACAATTGTTGCACCGGTTGCTGCTGTTGAGGCTGCACCAATACTCTGATAGTTCCCACCAGTTTGAATGTAGTATGTAGCTGCCCAAGCGGTAGTCGCTATAGCAATGGATGTTCCCGGAACAAAGTCATCATATGCGGTAGCGATCATAGAGAAGTCGCCCGGACTGAAGCCAGATGCCGGTACTACCGCCATTGTTCCCCCGCCTGTTGTGACTGTAACGACCTGTTGCTGTCCTACGGGATGGATTGGAATGTAGCCAGCGTAGACGAGTAATGCCACGAAGATTATCCCCAATAGTAACAGATGTTCATTTTTCATAGGTTATCACTTAGTTTCTCTCTTCGCTTCCCGATATCGATGCCCTGAATCTTCTCCATGATGATGCCAAGTACAATTGCAAGCACTGCCAATCCTAGAAGTTCTGGAAGCCCCATCGCAGTTCCAAGTGGAGTAGCCAAACGGATAGCTACCCATCCCAAGCCGTTACCAAAGATTGCAATGATGAAGATCATTGTGATCCCCTCGATAAGCCAGTCTAACAAAAGATATGGGAAGTTATCGTAGTCCACTTTTGCGTCTTTTCCTGAACTGTGTTGGTCTGACATCAGAGGACCGCTCTGACCGCCCGTACAGTTCATAGAGAAAATAGGCTGTGAAAATCGCTCAGTCAACAGGCAAAGCAGAGAATTTGATGAAATCCACTGTTATAGAGAACAACCGAGGCTAGATATGCGAGAGAAGGTTAAGGGACCTTTGACGGTTTGCGCTTGTCGAGCTAGATATTCAATCCTTGATGTCTGTGTTTTGCCGAGTCCCTACGACAAAGGCAAGTCCGACAAGTACAGCGAACATTGCAAGTGAAGGTGTTTGTAGGCCGATATCCGCTGAGATATCAAGAGCTTGGATCTTGAAGTTGAGACCCTTTGTGACATAATCACCGAAATAGAAGACGACTAATCCAACACCAACGAGAATCCATTGAGCATGTTTACCAAGATTTGGAAGGAACATGATGAAAAGCAGTGATACTACCAAAGCTGCTATACCTAGTTGTGTAACGAAAGAGGCCAGTCCACCTACCCTAAGTAGAGCGAGAATGGCAGCACCAATGAACAGGATAGTGAATGTACGTTCCCAACCCAAAGGTATTCACTCAACAGTAAAATAGTGTGCTAATCGAGGTCTTTCTCCCAAAGGGAAGAACTTCCTGTATAACCACGTTCTCCTGTAGACTTTCTCTTCGTCTTTGTTTCGGATCCACCTTGAAGGCTCAATGGAAATGCATTACGAATTCTTTCAGTAGTGCTTTCTCCATCTTCCTCTTCAATTCCCAGCTCCTTGAGCTTGTCTTTGGTAAGATCCTCTTTCGCTTGACCGACATCATCTCGTCCGAACCTCTTCTTTTTGAGGCGTCTTCCGTGTTTTGCTAAAGTGTCGTAGACCTGATCTCTGGTTATGTTGAACAAAATTGCAATCTCGCCTACGGATTCTCCAGCTTCAGCGTGTCTGAGAATCGCGTCCTCATCTATGATTCCCTCGACCCTTTCTGGTGACTTAGATTTCTCTGCCTGTAGTTTACGACCCTGTTCTGTCATTGTATTGAGCAGGGTAGTGATCGCTTGGTCGGCTTCATCTGGCGACTTGGACTCTGATCTCTTCTTCTCTTCAGCAGCAGCTTCGTCCTCAGCTTTCTTTCGGTCATTCTCTACATCTTCCTCAATTCTACTCTCGAACATTCTACCGTAATCTTCATCACTTACCTCTATTGGATTGTGGAATTCAAAAGTGGCATCATGAAATCTGCTTGGAATCTCTGCGCTCACGTGGATTGAGTCATAGCCACTTTTTGACTGTAATTTCTTACCATAACTCAACTCTTCTGAATCCTCCCGATGACAATCACTAGAAAAATAGCTGCTCAGATCAGTGATGTGCCACCCACGTAGGTAGTGTCTAGGAGTTTGAGCACAAACAGGATCACTAGAAATGCGATCAACATGATTACCGTTACCTTGAGATTTTTCTGCCACTCAGGAACCCAAATCACACCTTCGGCAATTCCCGCAACGAATCCAATGATGTGTCCTACATATGCAATTCCAGAATTTGATGCGCTGTATGAGACTGCGATGCTGTACATGAAATAAAGGAACGCTGCAATTCCGGCAGATATCAACAGTGCTCGTGGCCATCCAGTTGAAAAGGATAACACGGCCATAGCAGCCAGTGCCATGATGCCCGGGGATGCTCCTAGAATTGTCACATTAGGACCATAGAAGTATCCACTCACAAACATTCCAGCAGCACCACCGATCAGGAATGATAGGAACATAAAACGATCACTTGCATATTTGATAACTGTACTTCCAAACACGTATAGGAATATCAAGTTTCCAAATAGATGTAGAATGTTGGCATGTACAAATTGGCTGGTGATAATTGTCCAATAATACCGCTGAACGAAGAATGAATTGTATGAGAATGTAAGATACTGCTCTGAGTTTGGAACTAGCCATGCGATAAGCGAGAAAGTACAGCAGAGCATTGCGAGCTTAATTCTAGGGAACTTGAAGAGAGGCTCCTGATAATTATCTAAGTCGGTTTCTCGTTCAGTTGGTCCATCTTGTACGATTTCATCCTCGGACAATCAAGACCCTTCCAGAGTAACGTTTAGTGACAAGCAGCAAACAGGACAAGGAGAGCAGGAGAGCAAATGGAGCGACAGGCAACTCTGGAATTGGGACAGTGTTATTTGTACCGACTGTCAGAAAAGCCATAACACCGTTATCATGGCATGTTGCTCCAACCCAATAGTTACCATTTGCAGTTGGAAGAGTTAGACTAACCGAATATGCACCGGAAGAGGATGTCGTTACTGTTTTTGACCATCCCCAAGAAGTTTGGACTAGAACATCCATATCTGGATACGGCATCGCAGCGAGCGGACACAACCCAGAACAAGTGACAGTTCCATAAGCCGTGACTTGTTCACCTGAACCATAGATTCCCCTTTGTGGAGTAAGATGTATCGTGATTGATATTTGACCACCCACCGCCAATGTTGCCTTTGGGAGCCATACCGGGTATGATATAGCCGCTAACAGCACGATAGCAACAACGATCATGACATTTTTGGTGTCCAAATTATGTCACACCTGATCTCTACCAAGGACAATAGTAATTCCAGATCCACCTCTTCCGAAGAGAAGGTACAATATGATGATGACCACACCCACAAGTATCAACCAATTTGGTATTCCGAAGGTTGAACCATCCAGCCAAGACCACCACTGCCAACACAGTATCGGTCCCAGTGTTGGTATGGAGCACCAGTCAGTCGGAGGAGGTGTGTTAGTCCAAGTGTAGTCAGTATGCCATCCGGTGAATGTGGTAGAAACTCCTGTGAATGTGTTAGTTCCTATTGTTGTCGGAGGAATGATGACCGTCGTAGGATTGATTGTCCATTGCCCTGTACAGACTTGTCCTTGACTTGTACAACCCACGACATTAGTCTGAGTTTGCCAAGTGGTTGTAGAAACCCATGTACCCGTCCATGTTACGGGTAATGAGAACCTGACACTGCCCGGAATTTCAGGTGAAGAAACTTCTTTCTCAATCTGAGTAGATTCCCCAGCACCCGCACCTGCCAAACAAGGTTTGATTTTGTAAACGGTCAAAAGCTCGATGACTTTGACATACAGAACAAATTCCTTTGTACCGGAAATACCCAATGTGCCGAGGTACGATTCTATATCAATCGGTGCCGTTGTGCCCCATTGATAGTTTGCTTTGACATACTTCACGCCATTATGCGAGCCTAAGTAAAGCACCAAGTTGCGTGTAGTTTCGGATAGATCTCTTGGACCAAATCTTACTGGAACCAGATCAGTTTCGCCAACAAAATGCGCCTCGTCTTGCAAGTAGACCTTTGCATGCCCATACACTTCGATTTGATTGTACCAAGTGCTCGGTGTACAAGATCCTGATAGAAGGTTCTCGGATGGTAGCTGACCGACTTGCTTTATCGGGATTTGAACCTCTACATAGTAGAGACGACCCGTTACGGAAGCCTCGTAAGAGAAAGATAAGGGAAATGAGTAAGTCTTCTTTGCAGAAGAATATGAGGTTGTTCGTGTATTGTCATCTAGATGTATTGACCAACTTTGGAATGTTTCATAGGATATGTTTGTTGAGACTAGATCCAAATTGAACTTGACAGGTTCATAATAATTGATGCCATTAGAAAGAGCAGCCATGATCACTACGCCAACGATGAGAACGACGATACCGATGTTCTTACTTCCAGTTGGCATAGCGGCTAGTCTCATAGAGAAAATAGCTGTCTTCTTTCGACGTATGACAGTCGCTATTGTCCGAAACTGGAGTGCAGTATTTCATCGAGAACCTGAGGATAGTATCTACCTATGACATAGCCAATTGCAAGGATCACTACAACAACAAACATTGATCCCCATATTCCCAGAGGTTCAACGATTCCACCATACAATTCCCTGAAATATGATGTTACACAGAAGAATGTAATGTAGATTGTCAAGGTTAGACCCGTCAGAGCAAACCACGTTCCGTAGCTGAAGATCGCATAGTTGAAGATTGATGGAAACATTACTGGTCCAAAGATGATCATGGCAACTCCTAGAACTATTGCGATCACTGAATGTCTAAAAAGGAATCCGATGGCGAAAACTAGAATTGCCGGGATAAGTGCGAGATAGAATCCGTAGCTTGAAAGTGATGACACATTGGGAATTGTAGGGATGCTTGGAATAGTAGGGAATGTCCACATTGAATTTGCTGCTAAGACACTGAATGGCAAGCTATGTCATTAGAAAAATAGTGTTCTATACAGCGACCTTTGGCTTGAACATCTGACTTCGTTCTCTGAGATATGTCCGGCACTTCTCTCGAATAGCTGACACTAATGGTTCATTGACATCAAGAAAAGCCCACAATTCACCAAATTCAATCTGCGAGGCGGATTTGAGGCGCTTGTCTTCTCCCATGAAGTTTCTAATTCCGAAAGCCAGAGCAAGGGAAAACGCATCTCGGTAAGAAAGCTCTGCAAGAACGGCAAATCTTTTCAGGGCGCAATGTACTGGTGAATCTAGTTCTGTGTGAACAGGTCTATAGTCACGAGCTTTGACTTTGGGCCTTCTCAGGATTTGCGCTTTACCCTTGCTACTTGACTGTCGGTGTTTCAGCCTCGACCCCCTCTACCTTTTCACCCATCTTCTCGATACGTTTTAGGATCTCCTGTTGTTTCGCGGATAGTATAACTGATTCCTCGAAGAGTGGAACAAATCGTGAAATGTCTGTAGATTTATAGTGCTCATAGAGCTTTGTAAAGGTCTCTTCAATGTTGCTTCCATCAGCTCTGCCACCGAAAGTGGAGTATGCCTTTAGAAGTTCATCATAGTGAGTACCACATCGCTGTTTCAATTGAGATGTCTCTTTGACGAGGTTACAGTATTTCCTCCTGAGATCTCCACGTTCATCAAGCTTCGTTTGGAAGAGAAAGAACTTGAGAAGTGCCTCAAACAAAACGCTTCGTGATATTCCCTGCTGCTTGCATATCGCGTCTACATGTCTCTTGAGTTCTGGCGCTATTGTACAAGAGAATTGTTCCCTAGCGAGTCCTTTGAAGCTGAAAGTGAAGTCATCAGCGGAAGGTAACACATCTGCATGCCGCTTGCGGCCCATGGTGAGATCCTCACTAGAAAAATAGAGGGTCAGACGGACGGTTTGAAAGTATACTTCAGTATGGAACATGAAAGTATACTTTTTTACTAGAGTACCAAGCACTGAGAAAATACGAATTGGGAGAAACACCCACACTTACGAGCTTTCTAGCGTGCTATATAATGTAGCTAGTATTGGAAGTTTTTCCGGGATGCCATATTGTGGGAATACGGAGATGAACTCGTTCTTTATTTTAATATTGATTGTGAGCACACTTGGCCGAGAAAATTTTTGAAAAGCAACTGGACAAACCTACACAGGAGCACCCTTCTAAGGGTCAAGCCCCAAAGACGATACTCGAAGCGAGGATGCAGCAACTCGGTAAGTACAAATCAGTTCAAAGGTGGCGTCAGAAGGTGCCGAACAACTCGACGTTTTCCTATTACTTGATGACCCTACAAAAGTTACTAGTTTACGTTACTGAAAAAAAGTACGTTTCTTCTGATGGAAAGTTACTAAACCCAGACGGAATCATTGAGCTGGTCAAGACAAATCCCGAGAAGGTTGACGAGATTTTTAGTAACTTTTCTGCGGAGCAACTAAGTAAGGAGAAGTATGCCGGGAGTTCCAAGAACACCCTCTATGCAGCTCTCCAAAGCTTTGTGCAGCGGAACTCCTATGTGCGAATGAATTTCGAGAGACCAAAAATGTCCACCTTAAACCTGAATTATGTCGATGCTTCCTTCTCGTTGACGAAGGATCACCTTACTGCAATGATGGAAGCCGTCAAGGATGATCCTGAAAAATTGGTGGCAGTAGGACTTTCTGCTCAGGTAGCCCAGCGTCGTGGTGTTCTTTCCAGTCTGCGAGTTGGACAAGTGAAAGGTATATGGGATCACTCCACTGATCCGATTGTGGTATTTGTGCCATACGATCAGAGGGACTCTCAAGAAAGATTTGTGAACAAGGGTAGATGCAACTACCGATTTGGATTCCTTAGAGATAGTGCCCAACTCATACGCAATGTCGTAGGAGAGAAGCCACCAAGTAGAAATGATAAAGCCTTCCTTTGGGATTTGAGACCTAGCTTTTTCAATGATGCAATTCTGGAAGCAGCATCAAAGGTTGGGATCCAGCGTGTCGTAAAGACATTGATGGGACACAAGCGTCACGTTCTGCACCACCACGTTCTTCGTGCCTACTGGAAAAGTTGTATGCGAGCAGCAAGCAGTAAGACCGGTGACCCAGAATTGGCTAATCCAATCTTTCTGGATTTCTTCTTAGGTCACACCGAAAGTCGGTACAAGGGCACCTATGATCGCTACGATGATTTGTTTGTGAAAAACGCTCTTACGAAAGCACATGAACAATTGGAGCTTCCCAAAGTGAGGTGACTTAGATGAAATCTGAGACTGAATCAAGAGACGGTGTTAATAGTGATTCTCAAGAGAGGTACAAGGACTTAAATGTTGGTGATTGCGTCTTCGAGGCTGACGGCAAATTGACTTCTCAAGTCGAAGTCGAATCTGTTGACGATTTATCAGCTTGTGCTGCTTCCGCTGTTTCAGTTTGTGAAGAATGTCAAGGCAAGCTACAAGACGATCCTGAAAGTGGCCGACGTTTCTGTACTCAATGCGGCTTAGAAGCGAAAAGTATCTCACTGATTCAGCAACCTTTCTACCGAAAACCCACCTCGGCTATTGCCTTCGGTGATGGCGAAGCATCAACAGGCAATCTAGGGACATCACATCTCCAAACGTTTGAAGCCCTACGCAAGCGTGGTCTCATTCGTTCATTGAATAATGGCCAGAAAGACGCTAAGACCTTCTATGGTATCCGTGGCATTTACTCAAACTCGAAGGCTCTTCGTACTCGAATTCTTGACAATGCACTTGAGCGACTTAGCGACATCATTGAGTTAGGTGGTAGGAAATCCAACCATCGATTTGCTAATCTCTGCGGTCAACAGCTTCGACGTGAGATGAATAAACTCCTTCCTCTGAAAACTGCCTATAACATTGAACTCGCTCAGAAATTCATAAACGAGAATCATCCAGACAAGGATGACATCAACAGAGCCATTGCCACTGCCGTCATGAAAGTCGATCCTCAATTCCTGAATCATGTTCGCATGGTTATGGAAAAGCAGAACGGTGGAAACGGCAAGCACTGAAACCTTAGTCGATACCGAGCTTTTCAGAGATTTGTTCAGAGATTGAAGGTTTCTGTAGAATGCTTGGAAGATCGTGATAGAATTCATTGATATTTTGACGAATCTGTTCATCTGTCATGCCCTTTCTATGTAACTTGTCCAAAATTACAGACTCCGTTTTGAATGCCAAGGCCTCTTCTTCCTTCGTGTCCCGTTTCAAGTATTGTAACAAGGCATGAAACTCTTCGTGGCTCAGTATTCCTGCAATCTCTTTTGCCGCAAAATGCAAAACTGCTTCTGAACTAATGAACATCAAGTCCAAATCCTTTTTAGACTTTCGACCAGAGGTAAGAGGGTCTTTCTCATCGGTAACATCGATTACAATCCGTTTTATGTCATCAGTGAATACGTCATAGAATTCTGGGCTTGCGCGTTTCAGTAGACTTAGTGCTTCGCGTAGATTCTTCACCATATTTTGGATATCATCTTCAGTGTATGTAAGAGTTAATTCACCCGGAATGATTGCCGTTTGTCCTTCTGGCAACGTAATATATTTTGGCTCGCCGTATGACCAGTATTCTCCGAACTCGAATTTTCCCTCTTCCTTTCTCTCTTCGAGAGCGTCTTCTATATCCTCAGGAGTTGGGTACTTTTTTGTTCCGAACGGATTAGCCAAAACGAAAGGAGAATCTGTGCTCGCCCTCTGACTTAGGCGATTCCCAAAAGACTGTCTTGTTTTGAAGTTAGAATACTGCTTTGATAGATCGGGCTTGTAGGACAACGTGATCGCGCTTCAGCTTTCTTCTCTTATACAATAAGAATACTCGATCAATCAGGAAAAGAAACCACTTAGTCCCTAGTCCCTCATAGGTAATACTGAAATAATGCTTAGATTTTCTCGTAAAAAGTGCCGTATTTTCTTTCTGACGGCACATGACTGTAACGGTCCAAGTTGAGCGAGATCCCATAGAACGTTCTATCCCTCTAGAAATTGCTAAGATACGGATTCTTGATTTCTCACCTCGTGAACACCAACTCTCTGAAGAGCATGTTCAAGAGCTAATGGAAGATTTTGTTGACGAAGGTCAACTTACACCTGTGCTTGTCGATTCAAACACTAATGGCATCGTTGATGGGCATCATCGTCTTGAAGCTACGAAGCGGCTTGGCTGGAAAAAGATTCGTGCAATCTATCGTAAACTTTCAGAGGAAGAGTGTCACGCCTATGCCTTGAAGCTCAACGTCTTCACAAAGACTCTTACTCCAATTGAGGAAGCGAACAAGATCAAGATCCTTATTGAGAAATACAATTGGAGTACTGAAAAGGTCGGTCACTGGTTCCGTGGTAAATCCAAGACGTGGGTTTCATTCAGAATGCGTTTAGCCAAGGTTGCCCGACCTGTCCAAATTAGGATTCAGAATGAGAATAGTAATTTGACCCCAAGCCATGCGATCTGGATATCAGATGCGCCGACTCCACAAATGCAGGAGGAGTTGGCCAAATACGTCGATGAGAACCAGATAAGCGTTCCAGAAACTCAAAGGCTCGTGTATGAGCTTAAGGCAAGGGATTGGAAGTTCAAAAGGGGCCTGCAACATGAACTAGAGCAGCAGGTATCTCCATCTGACGCTGACGCTGAGGTGGTTTCGGCTGCTCGTGACTATCGTGCCAGAAACCATTTAGCTCCACCGTTGCAGAAGACAGGATTGATTGACCTATCCAGATTCCACATTCTTCACGATACGAATCCCGCTATCAAGCTCAGATTCTCTGAACATCTCTGCCGATCCTGCGGTGCTAAGGTAGACAGTTGCCCAGACTGCAAGGGGACAAAGACGATAAGTGGTTTCGAGTTCTCGTGGCTAGTTCCTGAGAAGACGTTCTTAACATCTCTCGTGAAAGATCAGGTGTACATTAACAAGATGCTGAGGTCAGAGGATAAAGCGCGATGCCCGGAGGCCCGAGAACAACGGAAGTCAGAGAATATGAAGCACAAAGAACAACTGCACAGACAGAGAGAGAAAAAGTGCTATGTGATGTTGTCACTTCTCCCAAGGAATGGCAAGATGTCCACAAAAGATGCCATTAAGGCCATCATTGAGACAAACACAGGCGCAAACGGATATTATGGTGCAATGAAACGTTTGACAAATCTGAAGAATAGTGGTTTCATTGGGAAGGAGACAAGGACTAAGGCTAGTGGGTTTGTTTGGCTCGAAGATAAGGGCCGCAAGTTTCTAGAGGAACATAAACAGGAAATCCTGTAGCCAATAAAGTTGCTCGGACATGAGAAGGCAAAGTAGTACCTATTTTTTCTTTGAAGACGTGTACCTTGAAACTCCTTGCACTATTCTTCGTGAGTCTTTGTATAATCTCCTCTTTGCCTTTGGTCTCCGCTGACGTAATACCAGTAACCACCGAAGACCATTACATGGTTCTCATCAAAGGTCAAACTCTCGAATTCACCCTCTCAGGCAATCCCACAACAGGTTGCACATGGTGGATTCAAGATACTCCTGTTGACGTGATCGTTACATTCGCTCGTAAAGAACCCGGTACACTTGAATGTCCTATCAATGTCGGAGGTTGCGGTCAAGAATTCACGGTCTACTCAATCGCCTCAAACTCTGTTAATGAATACACCGTCCAGTTCCGTTTCGGTCATGATTGGAATCACGATGAATACTACATCATAGCCTATCTTCATATTTGGGTCGTGAACTCTGCAAACACTTGGATCACAAGTATCCTTCACAAAGACGCAACAGGATACTACTTCATTCAAGGTGATCCATCATTCAACATGTACCTCAACTTCAAGTATTACGACCTTGAAGGATGGGCTGAGATGCAGCGTGGCAACCAGATCCGTGTTCGAGTCACATCGCCGGGGTATGTCGTTGTTGAGGCGCAGGAGAATTCCATAGTCATCACTACAACTGTTAAAGTCACTAGCAATCAGACGATAGGCATTCCTAGCTCGGATATCATCAAGATTCTTCGGGATATCTGGAACTTCATTAAGGAGATACTCAGCAAAGTTTTCGGGGTGATGCTAGATTTCACGGTTCAGCTAGAGTATTTTATTAGTGATGAATCATGACCTATAAAGGATCGAAGATGAAGCCGAAATTCGATGTTGTTCCAAACAAGCGCAATGCATTCACAGTAATTGACAAGTCGAACAAGTGTCGTCCGAAGATCAAAACTACTGAGGCTACAAAATCGGAAGCTGACGACTGGGTAAAAGAGCATTCAGACTGAATCACAGTGATGAGAGATGATGGTCAAGATATTGGTTTCGACCAACTAGTCATCTACTTGACCTGATCTCTCACAAATCTCTTTTAGCCTTCGTTAAATCCGACTGCTAATCCAGTTAGAAACGCTGCACTTCCCGGAACTGCATTGCTGTAAGTGGCAATGACTTTGCTCAGTACGATAGCAGCTTCTTGACCATACACAATTCCTTGCCTTGCCAATTCTGCGAACTTATCATAGTTTATCGTGATGACTCCTGTGCTGGCTAAGTACATCTCAGCGGCAAAGAAAAGTCCCGCTACCACCGCTACGATTTTCACTGCAATCTTCAAGACTTTCTTAACTGCATAGCCGATGAGACCGCCAGTGATACCAATTCCCCCCATCTGAAATATCAGGCTCAGGTTCTGCTCGGTCAGGAGGGAAGCCAAATCAGTAGACATTTCATTTCACCACCTTTCGCTTTTCTACCTTGAAATTGGCTGGCAATCCCTTACGCAGTCGCCAATTCAAAATAGTGATTCGACTGACATCAGATTCCTTCGCTATCTCCGAGTCGGACTTCCCCGCGTGGTAAAGCCGTAGTCGTTTGTTCTGTTCTTTCTCGGTTAGGCCATTTGCCAAATCTTATCATCCCCTGCCACTACGGTAGTAGCTACGGGTGTATAAGACCTAACTACTTAGAATATTTACCGCTGTACTCAGCACTTTCTCACACGTGATGTTGATGTATGTGCCTTTAGGCCATGGGGCAATGAACCGAACAAATGGAACTCCTTCACTGTCGCACTGTACTACCTTGTTTGAAATATTTAGCACCGTTTTTTCGAAAAGCTGTTCAGCCGCTTGAAACTGTTGGCTGTGCTGATTTGACGACTGTGGATCTGGACTTGGAGTGACGGTAGGTTGCTCTGATTTTGGAGAAATTGGGATATCTTTGAGATTGAACTCTTTCTCTAGCCTATTGGCTTCTGCTGTACGAATGTGCTTCAGGATTTGAACTCGACTACCATCTGGTAGAATCTCAATAACATCCCACCAACCCTTACCTATTTTGGTAAGTCCACAATTTCTCATGTCTACTTTGTCGTGCTCTTCAGGATGTGGCTGTTTCTCCGCACGGTGATGACGTGCGTCCATCAATTTGTGCTAACCGACGGTTAGCAGACTCCTGAGTTTTGAGAAATGAAGATACTCACGGGTAAAATACCCGCAGGTGTCTCTAGATGTTCTTGCTCTTGCTGAATCCTGCAATGAGTCCTAGAGAAAATGCTCCACCTATCGGCATTGCATTTGTGTAAGTTATAGCAGCAGCTCCAACTTTGCTGAGTATTACGACAGCTTGTTGGGTATAGACAATTCCTTGCTGTGCCAATTCTGATAGTCTCGTAAGGTTGACAGTGATGACTCCTGCACCGATCAAGCATGCCTCAACAGCAACGAAAAGTCCTACAGCTACAGCCACCATCTTTGTGACAAGCACCACAAGTTTCTTGATAGCATAGCCAGCGAGATATCCCATGCCACCGGATCCACCTAATTGCGTCAAGTAGACTATGTTCTGTCCAGTGAGAAGGCAAGCCAGATCAGCCGACAATCAAATCACCTACCTGTTCGAGACTACCAATCTGTTTTCTGGTTTCATTTCCCACCATTTTGAGGAATCCTCAATCCCGTAGACAGCTCGCGATGTGATGCAGACAGTAGTGAAGTTCACATGATTTTCGCATTGGGTCACAGTGAGATCGCAATACCTGCATTTCTCCAAGTCATTCTTCGGAACGGCTATTCCAACATAGACTGGAGTTCTGAAGTTCTGACTATGTGGCCCGTGGATCTCCCAAGGGTCGTCGAGAGAGGGTTTCAATCCACGCCTTGAGAGTCTGGCTCTGATGATCCTCAGATGCCGGATGGCTCGATCATCATTCTCGAAGTCCAATACTCCCAATTCACTTTACCTCTGAACCGGACCGAACTCTATAGTCGCACGATATGGTGTTCCTTTTTTCCGCCCTACGAAGACATTGATGAATCCATCAACGGATTCCACGCGCCCATCATACAAAACACAATCTAAATTCCTCTTGTACAGTACGATGTCTCTCCGTGGTTTCGGATTGCGTACAATGATATCCAATATTGGTATGCCACTGGCCACTAAGTCTCTTTCCCTAAGACCTGTAGCCAATTCTCTGACGAGACGAAAACCAAGTTCAGATGATTTGTCCTCTTTTGCAGACCACAATGCACACCATCCCTTGCCCTTGCGAACTCCTGCACCTTTCAGACCATGAGGAATATCTAGGTTGAAGTGAAGCCCCTCCGCAGTATGCTCTACTGCGCTAGTTGCCTTGGACTTCGGCTTTGCTACTTTTGACTTAGAGACTTTCTTCATTTTCTACACCGACTCTCAAAAAGAGAGTTTCGTCTCAGTTCTCAGAGACTCGTCAGGGTGCGTTTAGTATAGTATCAGGCTTACAGCCATATGGACACTGCCAACTACCACGGTAGAATCTACCATTTGAATCTGGTCGTATATTCGGTAGCCAGACCACTCCACATTTCTTACACCTGAACTTTGGCGGATAGTCGTCCATAATTTCAACAATTTCGGGATTCGAATTTTTCATGTTCGTTTCACCACCTTTCTTTTCAATAGCTGCGTCTGATCTTACTGTTCGGACCGATAATGCGTTTCACTTCACCAGTGATCCGTACTAGAGGACCGGTGATTCGCTCTATTTTGGCATCAGGTGATATTCTTGGAAGTCTTGCTTTCTTTTTCTCATAGCAAGACCTGTGGAGATTGTTGAAGGACCGACCTCTTATCCCCCTACCACAGCGTTTACAGGTTGGTAGGTTTGTTCTCCTTAGATTTGGTGTTTTATAACTCATTTCAATTCACTCTCCCTTAGAGATCCCCTGATAAACGAAGGCTCGTCAATCGATCCGTCTCATCTGCCTCGATACGTTGACGGCGTTGCTCTGCACTTATCCATGGTGACCACTTCGAACATCTCGCACATGCTATCCTGAGAGACTTGGGATTCCACACGTCTCTACCGCCAATCTCTCTTCGCCATTCTCCATAGCAGACTTTCTTGTACTCTGGAGCGCAAACTACCGCATTGCCTTGATCCAGTGCCAACGCAATATGCGTCAGCTCGTCTGGTTGTGGTGAGCGTGAAAGTATAGGAAGGAAATGTCGATACTTGTTTAAGCACGCGCCGCAACCGCCAGCCTTCATTGCCTCTGTCTTCTTGAGATAATGGTAACGACTCTTCTCTTTCTTAGTCAACTTAGATTTTGTCAAACCACTCACAACCCCAAACCTCTCTTCTTCTTGCTGTAAGGATTGAGTCGGATTACACCAGCAGGATTAGCAAGACAGGATGAGCATGGGCCAGAAGGTTCGCTCGGTTGTGGAGATCGCGGTTCAGCTACACAACGGATTTGGTCAGAAGCATCACGCAGAATGTGCGTCTGGTAAGTTGGCATCTTACCTTTGAGATATGGACAATTAATTCTTTCCGCTAAGGCCTGTTCGCATGTCAAGAAGTATTTGGCTGGATACTGAATGTTGAGGATGTCAGACATGTTCAGGTGCCTCCTGTTTTGGTCTCTACAGTTTTCTTATCCGTGCCCTTGACATCATCATCTTTCTTTTGCTTGGAAACTTTCAGTTCATATATCGGAGCAATCGGCCCATCAGAAATGGGTTCCTGTTCCACTTCCTCTTCTTCCTCTACATATTGAGGTTCATACGGCTCGTCCGCTTTCTCAACTTTCTTTTTTGGAATTTTCAGCCGCCAGATTGTGGAAACGGCTGGTCTGTTGTCTACTTTTATCTGGCCATTCTCCAAGGGCAGAGTTGATTGCCCAATGAAATCTACACCAATTTCCTTCATCCGTTTGCCAAATCTTCTACCATATTCTGTCAAGTACCAACCTCTACCTTGACGTGATTCCAAGAATGGAGGAACTGTTCTGTTCTTTTTCAGTTTTGAAACAAGTCTTTTCTCGATTACACCTAACGCTACAGCCCTTCGAGCAAACAATGTGTTACGGTCCATACCCATTGTTGCTGCAAGGTCCTTTGCAATCGTTCTGTTACGGTCTTCATTTTTGAATAGAATTGCCACGGCATTTCGAATAGTCGTCATTGCTTCTATTTCTCTCGATGATAGATCTTTCCAAATCGGATCGTTTGGATCTGCTAACGCATTTACCCAACCTTCTTTCTCGGCTTCCAGCCTACATTCCTCTTCCAGTCCCAGTCTTTCAAACATCTTCTCGCAAAGCATTTTCACACATTCAGCATCCTCGACTGTCACAACGACACGATTTTTCTCATCCAATCTGTTCTTGATTGTTGCTACGGCATAAGTCAAAGAGAGAAAGACATGTATTCTTATACGTGAGAAGAGAGCCATTTCCACATATTCATATTCTTCAGACCATTTGTCTAGCGTTGCATTCATGAATGGCTCAACGTCAGGCTGTTGTACATAGTCATCCAGTCCTCGTTTCCAAGCGGTCATGACGAGTTTCTTGAAAACCTCAGCCGGGATAAGTCGTTCTTCTCCCACACTCTTTTGAAGGCGGTCATCGCTCTCTCTGAGAGATACATGCTCTTTACAAAAAGGAACGCATAGTGCTATACGGAGCCAATCGGCTTTCTCTTTAAATGTTATTTGTTCTTCACCGACACCGATATGTCGCATGCCTTCAAGGTTTGTATCATATATGCTCATATCGTAAGGTGTGTTTCCCGACCAGAGCATTCGTATACGCATTGGTCTCTTACCCATGTATGCTTTCGTAATGGTGTATTCTCCACTTGAGAACCCTTCACGCAAGTTTGATATGACCTCACTGTCTAGTGCTTGACTGGCATCTAGAAAGACGAAACATTTGTCTGCCTGTGATAGAATACCAGCGTTTGCTGTCCATCGGCCGGTCTTCTTGTCTTGAACGACCGTTGCAGTGAGTCCTGTGATTCTTGCTGATTCAGCACTGACGTACCTTGCTCCTCTCGGTAAGAGGTTAAAAACCAAATCACGACCGATCTTGGACTTTGCCTCTTGTGTATCGCCGCCAAACAGACAACGAAAGCCAAAGAAGACACCCCCCTCATATGGAAGATATAGCGGAACCAACGCCGTCAAAGCTGCAAGCGTCTTTTCATAGTCTCTCTTTGCAACCTGAATTGCGATAGTTCCACCCATTTTCTCAATGATGTTCTCATTGGTGATGACGGGTTTGACGGCAGACCCAAAATATTTCTCGATTTCCACTTGATCCTCTTTTGAAGGGTTGTAGCTGTGAAATTCTAGATCCGTCTCTTCCACCGTATCTGCCTCTATGATGCATTTACTCGTCTCATTTTCAACGTCTTTCACTCGTCTTATTTTCACTGTACCAATTACTGAAACAAGACCACAAGGACCGAAGTCGTAGGTTTCGGAAAGAGGATCGTTATTTGAGATTGAGTCTATTGGAATCTTCCATTCGACAAAGGTAGGTGGCAGCTCCCCCATTGCTAGGATTTCCGTCTTGTCCTCCTTGATTCGAAAGGTGAGATGTCGATGTTTCCCATCATTAGTGATTCCACAATCTGTGTTGGTGATGCGACCTTCCGTCATGATTCGTTTCCCAACGTATCTGTAGATTTCAGCAAGTGGTACCCTAATCGGTGGTGTCGTAAGTTCCCTAATCAGAGGGTCTTCCGTGTTCACTTCTGGTTCCTTTATCCGTGAGTGATACCTTTCTCGACTTGAGGTATCCCAACGGTTCCAAGCCTTCGCGACTTCCTTCTGAAGACCCGACCAAAATCTTGTTGGGTCTTGGATTTCTAATCCTTGAGCCTGTCTTTCTCTTTCCGGGGTTTGAGGATAGTCCTTGAAAACACCACACTTGAAACCTACCATCTTCCCGTCAAACGTGGTGAGAATGACTTGCAGTGTACCCATTAGGTCATGCCCAATGACCTTTACCATTATGGATTCAGGCCTGTAACGGAGATTCAGGTTTCCGACTTTCTTTCCGTCGTCTAACCGTATAAAATCTAGCATAATTGGTGCATCAGAAATCTCGTTTGGATTGGTGTTCTTTTCTTCAAATGAGGTCATCATTGACGAGACTCCTTCCTCTTTTCCTTCGGTATGATTGTTAGCGCATCATGATTTGAGTCGAAGGTGCAAACTAGAATGTCGCCTTTCTCCAATCGGAGTGAGATGACCCACTCAGGTGGTAGAGTAACTGCGTATGAAGAACCGAGCTTGATCAGCGCCCTTTCATTTCTAAACGGCTCCAACTTGATCACAGGTCTAGAGGAACAGCGTAGCCCTATATAACTCTAACTTACTTTTAACTTTAAAACTTTTCACTCTCTCAAGGCTGACATTTTCTTAGAAGTTAGTCGTTTTAGTCTATTTTTAGACAATCCTGAAGAATTTCTGAGAATCAACTAAAGGAAGAATACTATACATATACCGGTACCGGTAATACGACTAAATCGTACCGGTAGATAGGTAGTAGGTAGATAGTCGATCTAGTCGTATACCGGTAGGTAGTATATTATTAATTCTTTATCAATTTGATAGAACAGCGGAAGCCTAGGTAGACATGAGAAATAGACTAAATAGACTAACTTGAAAACGAGTAGCTACTCGAAAACGAGTAGGTCCTTCAGCCGATAGAAATGAAAAGATTATAGAATATTACTATAGGTTCTACCAAGTAAAGGAAGTAAAGTGAGAGTAGCATTTCTACGTTAAAGGGTTGGCGACGTAAATTTCCGTACTTCTGAGAACATCAATTCTTTATTTAGTTAGTCTGATTTCAAGTACCAGCACAATACTACACACACTACCTACGTTCTCTCTCCCTCTGTAGCACTAGCACCCCCGGAGGGTCGGTAAATAAAGAAAGAATGATTGCACTCTTCCATGACAGTAATAGTGGATAGCGTCTTTATCGTAGCGTGATCTAGGGGTCTCAGAAAACGCTGAAGTCACCGAGCTACCCGAACCAGAAGCGATCTACTCTCCGATTTGCCATGAGAGTGATGTCAGGCCGGTAGTGCTCCCTTGTCTCTTCCTCTTCCAAGCAACCTCACTTCCACTATACTATAAATAGGGTGCTACCAAGTATAGTTGGTAGTATTTAGATTAGTTTTAAAACTGTGGCAACCGAGCACATCCCTACAATTCCATTTTCCCAATTCGAATTGTGGAATTGAGAAACCATTATAATGGATGCCTCCCTTAGTACAATTCTAGGTGCAAAACTCTGATCTCTCCCAAATCTGGTATGAATGTACTTTATGCGTTAAAAAACACACCCAAACGGCTGACTTTGCGTATCTACAAATTCGCTCCGGCTTGGTGCGCATCATGGCAAAGTTCAAGATGATCGTGTCGGACCCGCAGACGAGAAAGGCCACTGTAGCGGAGCTTGAAGGATCTAGAG